>ENA-ORSM01002079-ORSM01002079.1-human-gut-metagenome-genome-assembly--contig:-NODE-2079-length-14708-cov-9.946700_pt1 | contig 14708 bp, 16 predicted proteins | sample MGYA00241903_ERZ509170 | MGnify/ENA primary metagenome ERZ509170 (study PRJEB26280, sample SAMEA2338784) | human gut metagenome | biome: human gut; feature: human-associated habitat; material: faeces...
CATTCATAGGAAATTACGTCCTATGAATGAAAACGCCCTCCGGGCGGGATGCGCACCTCGCGGAGGAGAAGAAAAATATTTTGAAGTATGTACAGGCAGATAGTCTGCGGAGATATGATAGAAATGATTTCGCAAACAATTGAAAATAGTCGTATTGCGGTTATAATATAGAAAAGGTAATGTAACATAGCGGTACAAATGAAGGAGGAGTTTTAGTTTATGAAAGGAGGGATGAAAAAAGCTTTTACGGCATTGCTGGCTGCGACTGTTTTGGTTGGTGGGATGCCGGTAAATATGCAGGCGAATGTGATTGCAGAGACAGAAAAAGCGGAATCGGCATCAGAGAAAGTAAATGAAAAATATGCGGATACGGAAGAACTGGATCTGATGGATCGTGAACGTCAGGAGACACAGGCAGGCGAACAGGAGAAACGGGAGAATACGGAACAGCCAGAGTCGGAAGAAACAGAACAGCCAGACACAGAAGAACAGTCAGAGGAGACAGAGCAGCCAGACACAGAAGAACAGCCGGAGGAGACAGAGCAGCCAGACACAGAAACAGAACTGCCGGAAATGGAAGAAGAAACAGAAGAACGGGAAGAAACTTCAATCAAGGGGGACGCAAGTGAAGAGCAGATTGCAGCGGAACAGAAGGCCTGGACTCTGATTAATAAATATGCAGACCCGGATTACTTTTTAACAGATCCTGAAAGGAATGCTATAACAGATGCCCAGTTTGAGGAATTAAGACAGGCTGCATTACAGGCTGTAGCCGGGTGTACTACACAGTATGAGAAAATAAAAGCGATTATGGCATTTGTTGCGGACAGAACTTATTATGATTATTATGCCTATTATAATAATAAGCCAAGTTATTGGTCACCGTATGAGGTGTACGAGTAAAAGCGTGCTATGTGTTCGGGTTATGCAAGCCTTATGAGAACATTGTGCATTTCCATTGGAATTCCGTGCATGGATTTAGAGGGGCATGCCCATGAATACAATGCTGTTTATGACAGTGAAAATGCGAAATGGATTTTTGTTGATGCTACATGGTGCAGTAGCAACTCTTATACCGTAGATAAAGAATGGGAGTATCATGGGTATTCTTACAGGTGTTTTGATCTGACACCGGAAGAAATTGCAGAATTATCAAGTCATCAGATATATCGGATTGATGGTTTGCTGAAAGATGGGTTGTATTACAGTCTGATTCCTTCTAAGTGGCTCAGAGGAGACTGGTATTTCGAACTGGCTGCCGTAAAAAATAAAAATATCCGTCAGGCAAAGTGTGCCGGATTTGAAGATATTGACGTGCTGGAAGTGAATGATGGAGCGGGTGTGTTTGCAGACTGCACGCTGTTGGAAGAAGCAGATTTGTCCCAGACAGGGATAACGGAATTGGAAGGAACATTTGAGGGGGGCAGTGCATTGGAAACGGTGAAATTGCCAGAGAATATAACGAAAATTGGATTTGGCACATTTACAGGCTGCAGTTCACTGGAGAAAATGGATTTATCCCAGACTTTGGTTACAGAAATAGGCGGTAGTGCATTTTCTGCCTGCAGTGGATTAAAAACCGTGAAATTCCCCAAAACATTAACGGCGATTGACAGTTATGCTTTTTTATCCTGTAAAAATTTAACGGGGGAACTTGATCTTTCCCAGACCGCGGTAAAAACAATCGGAATCTGTGCGTTTTATAAGGACGGCGGCGTGCTTGGGAAGATAAGGCTGCCAAAGACGATTACAGAGATTGGCAGCGAAGCATTTTCCTGGGAAACGACAGACGGACCTGAAAAAATATATGTAATAACCAGTCTCTCCAAAGATAAAATCAATGCAGAAGCATTTAAGAGGAATGTTCCGGTTGTCGTGTGTCCATATCTTTATACAATAAAATTTGACGGCAATGGCGCAGCAAAAGGGAAAATGAGTGAGAAAGCATGTGCGGCGGGTCAGAAGGAAAAACTTTCAAAAAATAAGTTTGAAAAGAAAGGATATACATTTGCAGGCTGGAATACGCAGCCAGATGGGAAGGGAACCTTTTATGAGGAAAATGCCTATGTAAAAAATCTGACAAAAAAAGCAGATGAGGTCGTAACTTTATATGCCCAGTGGAAAGCAGCACAGTATCAGATTACATATAACCTGAATGGAGGCAAAAATAATAAGAAGAATCCCAAAACATATAAAATCACTTCAAAGACGATAAAACTTTCAAATCCGTCAAAAAAAGGGTATGTGTTTAAAGGATGGTATTGTGATAAAAAATGTACCAAAAAGGTAACCTCTATTAAAAAGGGCAGTACCGGAAAAGTAACACTGTATGCAAAATGGGCAAAGGAAAAGTACACCATTACCTACAAATTAAACGGAGGCAAAAATAATAAGAAAAATCCGAAAATATATACCATTACTTCAAAGATGATAAAACTGGCAGCACCAACAAGAAAAGGGTATGTGTTTAAAGGATGGTACCGTGATAAAAAATGTACCAGAAAGGTAACCTCTATTAAGAAAGGCAGCACGGGGAAAATCACACTGTATGCAAAATGGAAAAAGAAATAAACAAATCCAAAATGTTCCACATAACGGAACAAAGTTTTACATTGTGAAAATGTTACAAAAAAACAGGGAAAAACAGTAAAAAAAATGTTGCTATTTAGACAAAATATGTTAGAATAAATATGTGCGTTTTAGAAAGGCACATAACATGGCTTGATTATGGAAACAAATACGGTGTCCATAATTACATAGTAATTTATTTTAGGAGGAATTATCAAAATGGCAAACAAATGGGTGTATATGTTTAGCGAAGGCGACATGACCATGCGTAACCTGCTTGGCGGTAAAGGTGCCAACCTTGCAGAGATGACAAGCATCGGACTTCCTGTACCACAGGGATTCACAATCACAACAGAGGCTTGTACACAGTACTATGAAGATGGTCGCAAGATCAACGACGAGATCATGGCTCAGGCTATGGAAGGCGTTAAGAAAATGGAAGAGATCAACGGAAAGAAATTCGGCGATCTTGAGAATCCGTTATTAGTATCTGTTCGTTCAGGAGCAAGAGCTTCCATGCCAGGTATGATGGATACCATCTTAAACCTTGGTTTAAATGACGAAGTAGTTGCTGCAATGATCAAAGGTAATCCGGATCCTGCATTCGAGCGTTTCGTATATGACTCATATAGACGTTTCATTCAGATGTTCTCAGATGTAGTTATGGAAGTTGGTAAAAAATACTTTGAGCAGCTCATCGACAAGATGAAAGAAGAGAGAGGCGTTAAATTTGATATCGACCTTACAGCAGCTGACTTAAAAGAGTTAGCAGAGCAGTTCAAGGCTGAGTACAAGAATCAGTTAGGTACAGATTTCCCTTCAGATCCTGTTGAGCAGTTAAAACTTGCTATCGAGGCTGTATTCCGTTCATGGGACAACCCACGTGCAAACGTATATCGTCGTGATAACGATATCCCATATTCCTGGGGTACTGCAGTTAACGTAATGCCTATGGTATTCGGTAACTTAAATAACGAGTCCGGTACAGGTGTTGCATTTACACGTGATCCGGCAACTGGCGAGAACAAACTGATGGGTGAGTTCTTAATCAATGCACAGGGTGAGGACGTAGTTGCAGGTGTTCGTACACCTATGCCAATCGCTCAGATGGAGAAAGAATTCCCTGAGGCATATGCAGACTTCTTAAAAGTTTGTGAGACTCTTGAGAATCATTATCATGATATGCAGGATATGGAGTTCACCGTTGAGAACAAGAAGTTATACATGCTTCAGTGCCGTAACGGTAAGAGAACAGCTCCGGCTGCACTTAAGATCGCTTGCGATTTAGTAGACGAGGGACATAAGACTCCGGAAGAGGCAGTTGCTATGATCGATCCTCGTAACCTTGATACATTACTTCATCCACAGTTCGATGCTGCTGCATTAAAAGCTGCTACACCGATCGGAAAAGGACTTGGTGCTTCTCCGGGTGCTGCATGTGGTAAGATCGTATTTACAGCAGAGGATGCTGAAGAGTGGAATGCAAGAGGAGAGAAAGTCGTATTAGTACGTCTTGAGACATCTCCAGAGGATATCACTGGTATGAAAGCTTCCCAGGGTATTTTAACAGTTCGTGGTGGTATGACATCTCACGCAGCCGTAGTTGCACGTGGTATGGGTACCTGCTGTGTATCCGGATGTGGCGATATCGCTATGGACGAAGAAAATAAGAAATTTACATTAGCTGGCAAAGAGTTCCATGAGGGAGATTACATCTCAATCGATGGTACAACCGGTAACATCTACGATGGAGCAATTAAGACTGTTGATGCTACAATCGCTGGTGAGTTCGGACGTGTTATGGCTTGGGCTGACAAATACAGAACATTAAAAGTTCGTACAAACGCAGATACTCCAGCAGATGCTAAGAAAGCTCGTGAGCTTGGTGCAGAAGGTATCGGTCTCTGCCGTACAGAGCATATGTTCTTCGAGGAAGACAGAATCGCTGCTTTCCGTGAGATGATCTGCTCCGATACTGTAGAAGAGAGAGAAGCTGCATTAGAGAAGATCCTGCCATATCAGCAGGGAGACTTCGAAGCATTATACGAAGCTCTGGAAGGTAACCCAGTTACAATCCGTTTCCTGGATCCACCTCTTCATGAGTTCGTTCCGACTGAGGAAGCTGACATTGAGAAACTTGCAAAAGCTCAGGGTAAATCTGTTGAGACCATCAAGAACATCATCGCTTCTTTACATGAGTTCAACCCAATGATGGGACACAGAGGATGCCGTCTTGCAGTTACCTATCCGGAAATTGCAAAGATGCAGACAAAAGCTGTTATCCGTGCAGCAATCAACGTTCAGAAGAAACATGCTGACTGGACTGTAAAACCTGAGATCATGATCCCATTGGTTTGCGAAGTAAAAGAGTTAAAATACGTAAAAGATGTTGTTGTTGAGACAGCAGATGCTGAGATCGCAGCAGCAGGTATCAAACTTGAGTATGAAGTAGGTACTATGATCGAGATTCCAAGAGCTGCTCTTACAGCTGATGAGATCGCAAAAGAGGCTGACTTCTTCTGCTTCGGTACAAACGACTTAACACAGATGACATATGGTTTCTCTCGTGATGATGCTGGTAAGTTCTTAAATGCTTACTATGATAAGAAAATTTTCGAGAACGATCCATTTGCAAAACTTGACCAGACAGGTGTTGGTAAGTTAATGGAGACAGCTATTAAACTTGGAAAACCGGTTAATCCGAAACTCCATGTTGGTATCTGTGGTGAGCACGGTGGAGATCCTTCATCTGTTGAGTTCTGCCACAAGATTGGTCTGGATTATGTATCCTGTTCACCATTCCGTGTGCCGATCGCTCGTTTGGCTGCAGCACAGGCTGCGATTGCAAATAAATAATTTGTTATAAGGTAAAATGCAGTCTGTGCTGCATGCACAGGGCTGCTATCGCAGACAAATAATTTGTATTGCATCAATTAAAAAGGGGATATGTTATTTTTGGGAAAAGGTAATATATAGGGGGAAAACCCGCATGAACCGAAAGGTTTGTGCGGGTTTTTGTATTGTGTAAAGGTAAGGATTGACAATCCATATATTTATCAATATAATTAAACCAAGAGTTTAATTAACTGAAGAGGAGAGGTATATGGGACGAAGAAAAAAAGAACCGAGGGCAGTACATAGAGAAAATATTGCGTCAGCGGCATCGGTACTGTTTATGGAAAATGGAATCACGGCAACTTCCATGAGTGATATTGCAGAAGCTGCCGGATACAGTAAAGCTACGTTATATGTATATTTTGAAAACAAAGAGGAGATCATTGGTCTGCTGGTTTTAGAGAGCATGCAAAAATTATATGGATATATAGTTGCTGCGTTAGAAGAGCAGCAGACAACAAGGGCTAGATACGATATGATCTGTAAAGGTTTAATACAGTATCAGGAGGAATTTCCGTTTTATTTTAAAATGGTGTTGGACAAAATTAATGTTGATTTTAAAGATCATGATTACCTGCCAGAAGAGAAAGCTACCTATCATGTGGGGGAAGAAATCAATGAAAAAATGAAAGAATTTTTAGTGGCAGGCATTCAAAATGGTGATTTGCGAGAGGATTTAAAAATAATGCCTACGATCTTTCAGTTCTGGGGAATGTTAGCAGGACTGATACAGCTTGCAGCGAATAAGGAAGAATATATCAAAATGTCGATGGATTTATCAAAGAGTGAATTTTTAGAGGATGGTTTTGGTATGCTGTACCATTCCATAGAAAATATTCAATAGAAAACATTCATAGAAAAAACGTCAAAATAACCGAAAGACGGAGGAGTTTGGAAATGATAGGAATTTATCTGAGTGGTACAGGTAATACGAAATACTGCGTTACAAAGCTGGTAAAATTAATCGATGCGTCAGCCGATGTGGTTCCGTTAGAAGATGAATTTATCATTGATAAAATAAAAAGAAACGAAACAGTGATCCTTGGTGCTTGAGTTATAATTGGGACAAGTTAGAAGAAACCCAGTAAAATCAAGGGGTTGGAACTAATTTAGTCCTTATTTTTATACCTTTAAATCGGTACAGGATAGGGCAGCGCTGACATATCAATCCGAAATATGACCATTACATAGAGCAGTTCAGATTCATGGGCTGAGTGTGCTTTATGTACCCAAGAGAGGTGAAAATTGAATAGTAATAATTTTAGGTAGGACTAAATTAGCTTTGCACTGAAAAGTGTATCTGGCTGTTTGTCCTGCCTTTTTTATTGGAAATGAGCAGGAGATGGCAGAAAAGAAGCTGATTTGGTCTGAATGTAAGTCATCTCGCAAAAAGAGAGGTGGCTGTATATGGAAGTATTGTCTTATGAAAGCAAGAGCAGAGTGTGATCGAATATAAATCGTTGGCAGATCTTTCAGAGACAAGGAAAATAGGATAGAAACACAAACCGAAAGGTACGGGTAGCTGTATGAACAAAATTAGTAAGATTTGGAGGAACAGAAAAATGAATAACAAGTTAGAGGTAATAGGAATTGATCACGGCTGGTCAATGATGAAAACCGTAACTCAGGTATTTGTCACAGGGGTAAAGGAGATTACAACTACTCCGGCACTTTTTGGAGATGTTCTTGAGTACGACGGTAAGTATTACAAGATTGGAACAGTAAGGCAGGAAGTGAAAGATACAAAGGTTGAAGATGACAGCTTTTATCTTTTGACACTGGCAGCAGTCGCAAAGGAATTGAAGAAAAGAGGATTGTCAGATGCAAAGGTATTTCTTGCAGTAGGACTTCCACTTACCCGATTTGGAGCAGAGAGAAATAACTTTATTAAATACCTGACCAAGAATAAGCGTGTTGATTTCAGATATGAAAATGAAGCATACCATATTGAGATTGACGATGTGGCGGTATTCCCACAGTGCTATGCGGCTGTGGTTGACAAGATACCGACTATGGCAAAGAAAACGCTGGTTGTTGATATCGGTAGCTGGACAATAGATATTATGCCCGTGATTAACAAGTCACCGGACGAATCAAAGTGTGTTACTGTGCCAAGAGGACTTATTACCTGTATGCGTTCTATCAATGAGCAGTGTGTAAGACAGCTCAATGGGGAAGTTGATGAAACAGAAATCCAGAATATTATGCGATATGGCAGGTCTGATATAGATGATGAATACCTTGCGATTATCAAGGCTGAGATAGAGGACTTTGTTGAAAAGGTATATAACTCAATCCGTGAGTTTGGTTATAACCTTAAAACTACACCGATTGTATTTGTAGGTGGCGGGGCAGTGGTAATGAAGAATTTCAGCAATCACGAAGCAAAGAATATCTCTTATATCCTTGATGTAAAGGCAAATGCCAGAGGATATGAACAGCTTGCCATTATGGGATTGAAAACTGCTAAGAGACTTGCATAGGGGGTAGTCATATGGCACGAAGGCATATTATGGAGAGCACATTCCGACTGAATCTGCTCAATCCTCAACACGCTAAAATCAATGAGGTCATAAAGGGGCTTAATCCAAAGATATATAAGTCAAAGAATCAGTTCCTGATTGAAGCCTGTGAGTTTTATATTGACCACTATGGAGAGGATGATATTCCCTCCAAAGAGGAAAAGAGATATGAACAGTTTGTAACGAGGGACGAGATAGAAAAGATAAAAAAGGAAATTGAGTATTCTGCAATGAGTGAGGCAAGAAAAGAGGTCATTTCTTTACTTGGGGGAGCTTTGGCGGGAGTGAAGAACAGCCAGCCGGTAGTGATTGCAAACCCACAGGAAGATATGGAAGAACAGCCGGAAGAAGATGTTATGAATGATTCAGATGTTGCAGGATTGGCAATGGGATGGATGTTGAAAGGAGATTGATTATTATGAGAAGAATTGCAGGAGCCGTAGGAACCGCTGTTTTACAGCTACTCAAGTGGATGCTGAAAATTGTTCTTGGAGCATTCAAGCTGTTCTTGGGATTTGTCAGGTTAGTTCTTCTTCTATTCTGTCTGGTAGCAAGAGTATTTCTTTCATTCGTAAGAATGGGAACATTTTGAGGGGAGGTGAGACTATGGAGGTAAAAGGCTTCTTTCCTGCTTACAGGAAAAACAGAAGACTTGTGAAGTATTTCTTTAAATTTAAGAAATTGTTATAATCAAGGAGGTTAAAATGCACAGAATACGGGATTGTCCGGAATGAGCTGATGGGTATATCAAAGAGAAAATAAAAACAATCAACCTTGCGGGGGAATGTAAGCCAATGACTTATGTTCCCCCGCTTTTTTTGTTTGGAGGATAAGCAGATATGATGAATTATGAGATTTTTAAGGAAGTAGTAAAAGAGAAGTTTATGGACTATATGCCGGATAACTTCAAAGGTATGGAGCTTGTAGTTATGCCTGTGGAAAAGGTAAATATGACCTATGACGGTATCAGTATCAGAGGCAAAGATACTAATATTTCTCCTACTATTTATATCAACGATATGTATGAGAAATATCAGAACTGTGGTGATCTGGAGGAAACACTGATGGCGGCATGTGACCTTATGGCAATGGAGTTTGCAAAGACACCACAAGTTGTTGATGTTGACAGCTTATACAAAGATGCCAATGAAAAGGTAGTATTCCAGCTTATCAATACGGAACAGAACAGGTCATTTCTGGAGCAGGTGCCACACAGAGAATTTCAGGATCTTTCCATTATCTATAAACTTGTGATAAATGCGGATGCTGAAAGTATTCAGAGTATAAAGGTTACGAACAGCCTTGCGGAAAGACTTGGAATGAATGAGGAGCAGCTTTTTAAATATGCGGCTGAAAACACAAGAAGAATCTTACCGCCAAGAATAAGAAATATGAATGATGTTATGAAAGAGATGTTTTTAAGTGACGGGATGCCGGAGGAGATAGCAGAGATGATGATCAGGGAAGTTCCACCGGAGCAGACTCTGTGGATAATCTCCAATAACAGGGGAATTGACGGTGCAGTATCAATGCTTTATGAGAATGAGCTTCACGAACTGGCAGAAAACCTTGAAAGTGATCTGTATATCCTGCCTTCAAGTGTGCACGAAGTTCTTGCGGTGTCCACTGAACTGACAGATCCGGAGGAGCTTGCACAGATGGTGGCAGAGGTGAATATGCAGAAGGTGGCATTGGAAGAACGACTTTCCAATCAGGTGTATCACTATGATAAAGATTTAAGAAAACTCACGCTTGCAACAGATACACCGAACAAGAGCCTTGATGGTATCGTTGCAGAGCCGCAGCTTGTATATGACGCAAAGGAAAAAGCGAGATAGGAGGCAGTTATGGAGCAGGAACTTACCGTAGAAGAACTGATTGCTCTTATAAACAGCCAGAAAGGTGACTTTATTATCCGTATTGAGTTTGGAGAGGAGGCGGATTCCTGTGACAGAGAAGAACGACTTCAAACTTGATGTTGTATCCATAAGGCTTGTAAAGGAGGCTCCGATTTATTCGGAGCAGTCCTTTAACAAGCCGGAAGAAGTAGCTGCTGTAATGGGGGATTGTATGTGCCAGTTCGACAGGGAAGTGGTGTGTGTTGTAAATCTCAGCTCCGACTTAAAGCCTATCAATGTGCATTTTGCAAGTGTCGGTTCGCTGAATGAAGCGATGGCACACCCAAGAGAATTATTTAAAGCAAGTATTTTAAGTAATGCTGCCAGTATGATGTTGATCCACTGCCACCCGTCGGGAAATATATTTCCCAGCAAGGCAGACACGATGATGACGGACCGTATGAATAAGCTGTGTGAGCTTATTGGAATCCCTCTTTTGGATCATATCATCGTGGGAGGGGATAACCGTGCCTTCTTCAGTTTCAAGGAAAAGGGAATGATTGATAATCCAAGAATTACACTCAGTACGGATTACAGGAACCTTGATATTAAGTCACCGCTTGTGGCAGAGCAGGGAAAGGCAAGGTGAGAGTATGGAAGGAAGATTTACAGAGGAGGAACTTGCCATAGCAAAGAGCGTAGATCTTTGTGCCGTTGCAGAAAGCCTCGGTTATACCGTAAAGAGGATTGGAAAATATCACACCTTAAAGGAAATGGACTCAATCCGTATCTATGACCGCAGTCATTGGTACAGATGGTCAAGGCAGTTTGATAAGGGAAACAATGGCGGCTCACAGATAGATTTCCTCCGTGTATTTGGCGGAATGAGTGTAAAAGAGGCTGTATTCTGGCTCTTGGATTTTGCCGGATACCGGAGAATTGAAAGCATGGGAAAGCAGCCGCTTGTTCATCAGGTCACAAAGAAACAGCCACAGGAAAGAAAGCCTTTTGTGCTTCCGCAGCCAGCAGGGGATAATTCCTACCTGATATCCTATCTTAACAATGAGCGTGGAATCAGTAAGGCAGTGATAGAACTGTTTTTAAAGGAAAATCTCATATATGAGAGCAGGCATTATCACAATATTGTCTTTAAAGGAAATGACAAGAATGGAGTAACCAGATTTGCAAGTATGCGTGGTGTATTTGATAAACAGGGAAAATCATTCAAGTGTGATGTGGAGGGGAATGATAAGAACTATGGATTTAATGTGGTGAATGTAAACAGTACAGAGCTTGTTGTATTCGAGGCAGCAATCGACCTTATGAGCTATGTGGATATATTTGCCGACCATGAATCAAATAAGCTGGCTCTTGGAATGCTTGCAGATGCCCCGCTTGAAACTTTTCTCAGGGAACACCCACAGATTTCTTTTATCCGTTTCTGCCTTGATGGGGATTCACCGGGCAGGAAAGCAGCCGCAGAACTTATGGAAAAATACTATGGACTGGGCTATGAGATTGAGGACTGTCCGCCACCAGCAGGCTATAAGGATTACAATGAATGGCTTGTTGCAACAAAACTTAATCTTGCAGATGAGAAAAAGGAGCAGATGACCATAGCCGGACAGTGCCATTAAAAAGTGGTGGTAAAAAGCAGTGGTTTTTACGGAAAATGGTGGAACAATGCGGTGGTTTTTTCAAAAAGTGATAGAACAAAGTACCACCACTTTCCGATGCTGTTTTTTCCTATGAATATAAATTATAAAAAGTGGTGGCATAAAGCGGTGGTTTTTACCGGAAATGGTGGTAAAAAGCGGTGGTTATATTCAAAAGTGGTGGAACAAAGTGCCACCACTCTATATTTTGCAGGGGTATTAGGGGAATGTTCCCCTAACTAGATGGCATTAGGACAGAGATGTCTCTAATGCGTATCTAGCAGTCGCCGGGGACTAACCGGAGACTGGAGCTTTGGTGAATATTTACAAAACACGGATAAGGAGGTGCAAGGAAGCAATGGATGCAGAAGTTACGTTATTTTCAAAACCAGAAGAACTGATTGCCTGGGCAGATACATTTGATATCTTACTTAACCCTTCGATAGAAGATGCTACAATTCTGCTTATCGGGGTATCAGAGGCACAGCTTCGGTTCGTAACTAATACCGCCTCTGGAATGGGACTTATTAAGTGTGGTTCGGTAGTAATTCCCTTTGATAATCAGATCAGCAAGGATACGGATTTGTACAGGCTGTATAATACCAACATTCATGAGAAGATTGCGGAACAGAAGAAAAAAGAAGCAATGCTGCAGTGATAACAGATGAATTTTTATAGAATCTATAGTATAATCAAGAGGTCGGATGAATGTCCGACCTTGATGATAATAAATTAGATATTCCCTATTTTTAAGAAGAAAGCATATAAGATTCGATATGAAAAATAAATAAGGAAGCAGTTCTAAAATGTATCATTTGTACCGGAGAACATGTGGCTGGATTTTAAGATATGCTTATCGTACACTTTGACGAGAATATGTTGATTGGGGATGCAGCGGACCTGGATGCATTTATGGAAATGTATGGTGTGGAAGCAATTTCCAAGGAATATTTGTAATTATTAGGGAAAAGAAAATTTGAATTTTACGCACTATTAACTTTTGGATATAAAGTGCCGATATTACAGATATAGAAACGGATTTCTGTATCAATTTTCAAGGAGGATGATACCATGATTAGAGCAGCTAATTTAACACAGGTAACAGATTATTATAAGAGCAATACTGTTAGTAAGCAAAATAACACAGAGAAAGCAAAAGATGTGCAGCCCAATGCACAGAAAATAAAATCCAGCGAAGATAAGTTATCTTCTAAGGCACAGAAATATCTGGAAACATTGCGTAAGGATAATGCGGATTTCGATTTTATTATTGCTGATAAAGGCGATGATTTCAGAGGATTAGTAGACCAAAGCGATAAGGAATTTACAGTTGTTTTTTCAAGTGCTGAACTTGAAAGAATGGCATCCGATGAGAAATATGCACGGGAAAAATTGTCTACGGTAAAAACTGCAGTTGAGATGTCAGATAAAATCAATGAACAGTTTGGGTTTGAACGTGCTTGGGGAACGACAGACAATAGTGGAACTGTATTAAATAAGTTAACTATGTCCTTTGATGATGATGGAAAGATGACACTTTTTGCTGATTTGGAGAAGATTACAGAAAAGCAGAAAGAACGGCTTGAAGAATTAAAGGAAAAACGTGCAGAGGAGAAAAAGCAGGAAAAGAAGGATGTAACTGTTAAGCGGACTACAATTCAGGCAAATTCAAAAGAAGAATTACTTGAAAAGATTTCTGAACTGGATTGGAGTAAGATAACAGAAGAAAAGGCAACACAGGGTATGAAGTTTGATATCACTATTTAATCGTAGCATTAACCGGGAATTGGAGGTGTGCTATGATTGCAGGTACAATACGAAACGCTGTGAATCAGATGCAGTTAGTAAATGATTGGGAGCAAAAGAAGGCTACCGGGGATGTTGTAAAGAAGCAAGAGGGTATGACTGTAACAAGTCAGGAAGAAAGCATGATTCAGCATTTCCGAGAGCAACTTGAGCGAGACAAAGAAAGTTCTGCATATAGTCAGATTTATAACAAGATTGCAAGCGGTCAAGAATTAACAGCTTCAGAAGAAGATGCTATTCGTCAGAAAGACCCTAAAGCCTATATGGAATATAAAGCGGCAAGAATGGAACAAGAAGCTTATGAGCGTAGGTTGGAGAGATGTAAGACAAAAGAAGAGGCTCAAAGGCTTCAAGTAAATGAGATGAATGGAAATTTGGCAGAACTAAAAAGTATCGTGAATAATCCAAATATTCCAAAGAGTGAAAAGCTTAAGGAAGCTCAACGTATCATGGGAAATACTTTTAGAGCTGTAGAGTCATTCACAAGATTTGTAAAAAGTACAGAATATAGGGATTTGCCAACAGAAGAGGAAATTGTAGAGACATCTATAGAAAAGGGGCAGGTTGCAGAGGATTCAAACGATACTGAAATGTCTGAACAGTTAACATCAGATACAACTGTTTCAGTAGATGAGGCAGCAAAAATAGTAAATGATTCGAAGCGAGATTTACAATTAAGTGATGTTCACCAAATTGAAAAAGATGTTATAGAGGAAATGAAGGATATCGAAATAAAGCATTTTGGTGAGAAGAAATCATCGGTCAGAATAGACATTACGGTATAGGAATAGTCTGCGTGAAATTTCAGTTTCATGTTGCTTTTAATAATTGAATATTGAATGATTTTACATAGCCGTTAAGGAGTAATTTTTGCTCCCTAGCGGCTTATTTTATTTTTCAAAGTAGGAGGTGAGAAAATTGAAAATTAGAAAGGTTGATGACAAACCGATGGTCATTCACACCAAGGAGAAAGCCAAGATTCATGCCCACGAACCGAAGGGAGCCAAGATTAAGGGGAGTAACATCTATACAGTAGAGAGAGGTCCTAAGACAGCTGGTGCAAAGGTAACTGATACGGATAGAAAGAAGTCCTATCGCAAGAGTACCATTCATCAGTCGGAGCCGAAGAATAAGGGATTATCAAGATTCAAGCAAAACCTTAAGGAATCAAACACTTCCATCAAGACCAAGAACACGAATCTTCACATTGCAGGAAGAACTGGAGCACTTGTAGCCGGGGCAGTAACAGATCAGGTGGAAGGCGGTCAGGAGGTATCGCAGGCAGCATATCTTGCATATGAAGCAAGCCGCCCTGTTACCGGAACTGCTTCTAAGGGTGCAGCACTTTTCAGGAAAAAGGCGGCAGCCGAGGCAAAGAAGCGTATCAAGAAGGTAGAGGCAGGAAAGAAGCTGGCAAAAAAGAC
>ENA-ORSM01002080-ORSM01002080.1-human-gut-metagenome-genome-assembly--contig:-NODE-2080-length-14707-cov-3.175403_pt1 | contig 14707 bp, 7 predicted proteins | sample MGYA00241903_ERZ509170 | MGnify/ENA primary metagenome ERZ509170 (study PRJEB26280, sample SAMEA2338784) | human gut metagenome | biome: human gut; feature: human-associated habitat; material: faeces...
GCGCTGCCGCCCCGCGCTCGCGCGCCTCGGCAAGCAGCTGCTCCCACAGAGCGGCGTCGTGCAGCTGCCAGCCCTCAAAGCCCCAGCGCTCGCGTGCGGCGCCCGGGGCGCGGTCGGTCAGAATGTTCACGGCCTCCAGCAGCAGACCGCCGCCGGCGCACGAGGCATCGATTAGCGTGGGAAGGGCTTCATTCTCGTAATCGTCGGCCGTCAACTCGCGCTCGCACAGTGCGGTCCAGCCGACCTGCGCCAGCACCAGGGCGGCGTAGTCGGGGCGCAGCACGTGCGCGCCCTCGCCGGCACGGGTCGCCGCGGGCGGCAGGCGCTTGAACAGCGGGTCGCCCGAAAGGTCCAGGCTGATGCTCGCGCGGCGCTGGCGCAGCGAAAGCAGCAGGTGAACGTCGGGATCGGCAGCGTCGACATCGGCGCGACGGCCCGTGGTCTCGGCCAGACGGTCGCACAGCGCGTCCTTGGCGCGCAGGGCCGAGAAGCGCGTGTTGCGCAGCTGCTCGGTCACGCCGCGGGCGGTGATGGCGATGGTGGCGCCGGGGCGGATGATGGTCTCCCAGGTGATGTCGTAAACGCTATCGTACAGCTCGTCGGCATCCTGCGCCTCAAAGCGCCCGAGCACCACGAACACACGGCTCGCCAGGCGCGACCACAGACAGGCGCGGTAGCCTTCTTCGAGCTCGCCCTCAAATGTAGCGCGGCCCTTCAGCCGACGAACCTGCGAAAGCCCGAGGCGTTTAAGCTCATCGGCGAGTGCGGACTCAAAGCCCTCGGGGCAGCTTGCGTAAAATTCCATGGGTGACCTCTCTGGTTGCGTCGCTCCATTATATGATGGAAACTTCGTTTACTCTCCCCCCCGAAAGGAACCCATATGATTGATGCGTGCCCCGATTCCGCCGTGCTCTTTTTTGACGTGGACGGCACGCTGACGTCGTTCGATCCCGACAACATGACCGACAAGGACTTTTCGGCGGTTCGCCCCTCGCAGGCGGTCGTTGAGGCGTTTCATCGTCTGCGCGACGCGGGACACAAGGCGTTTATCTGCACGGGTCGCCCCCTGTGGCTCATCGCCGATAGCTTGCGTGCGCTCGACCCCGCGGGCGTCGTTGCCATGGCGGGGTCGACGCTCGAGGTCGAGGGCCGCGTGGTGCATGAGGACTGCTTTGACGAAGACATTGTTGAGGAGCTTGCACGCCGTATGGCCGCGGCAGGGATTGAAGCCTTTTTCGAGACCAACGTGGCTACTTTTGCCCTGGAACCCGCGGGTGTTGAGCAGTCGTCTCTGATTGGCACTTCTGTGGTGCACAGCACCGAGGAAATGCGCGTCGACGGCCGTCTGCGCGTGGGCAAGGTAGGCATCGTCGCGAGCGACCTGGCTCGCGTAGCCAACGATGATGGCTTTATCGATCGCGAGTTTGAGCTGTGCAACACCGGTGGTCAGAATCGCGAGCTGAGCCCCAAGGGCATCGACAAGGGCGTGGGCGTGGCGCGAGCGCTGGAATACCTGGGTCGCACCGGCAACGCACGCACCTTTGGCTTCGGCGATTCGGGTAACGACCTGGGCATGCTCGCTGCGGTCGAGACGGCTGTCGCCATGGGCAACGCCATGCCTGAGGTCAAGGCGGTCGCCGACTACGTGACCGACGATGTCGCACACGACGGCACCGTCACAGCGATGCAGCATTTCGGCCTCATCTAATGAATCCCGCGTTCTGACGTTTGCTCAAACTGCGACTCTTTGCTTTTGCATGCTCAATCGATTTATCAATCCAAACACTGAGGTGTTTATACCGTTCGCCGAGAAGATAAAAAACCGCAGTTCACGCCTTGATAAACGTAGGTAAAGTGTTTAGCAGTTTATCGGCCGTATGCTAACGAAAGGAATCAGGCAGATGGCAATCAAGGTGTTCGCTGACGGTGCAAACCTCGAAGGCATGCTCGACATGTACGAGAACGGCAACGTTCAGGGTTTCACGACCAACCCGTCCCTTATGAAGAAGGGCGGCGTGATGGATTACCGCGCGTTTGCCAAAGAGGTCCTGGCTCACATCACCGATGTGTCCGTCTCGTTTGAGGTCTTTGCCGACGACGTCGAGACCATGGAGGTCGAGGCCCGCGAGATCGCTACCTGGGCCGAGAACGTCTACGTCAAAATTCCGTGCGTGACCACCAAGGGCGAGTCCACCGCCGAGCTGGTGCGCAAGCTTTCGGCCGACGGCATCAAGGTCAACGTTACCACCATCTTTACGCCTACGCAGGTTGATGAGATGGTCGAGGCCGTCGACGCCGAGACGCCGTCCATCATCTCGCTCTTTGCCGGCCGCATCGCCGATACCGGCGTCGACCCCATTCCGTTTATGACGGAGTCGGTCAAGAAGGCCGCCGCAAAGCCCAACTGCGAGGTCCTGTGGGCGTCCACGCGCGAGCTCATCAACATTTACCAGGCCGAGGCCTGCGGTTGCCAGATCATTACGGTGCCCAACAGCATCCTGGCCAAGCGGAAGAACATCGGTCGCGACCCGTACGAGGTCTCGCTCGACACCGTCCGCGGCTTTGCCAAGGATATCGCCGCTTTGGGCTTCCATATTCTGCCGTAACGCGAACACTGGCTACGCCGCGGGCTGCTCGCCCCGGCCTTTCCTTTCCCTATCGCTCACGCGCTCCGCGAGGGTCGCGCTAGGCAAAGGAAAGGCCGGGGCTGCTGGCACGAGCTTGCCAGCAAGTTGGCGCTTGGCTTCTATATCCTGCCGTGGGCAAAGGTACCCCCGCCTGCGCCGTGCAAAATTGAGAGTATTCAGCAAGGTAAAGGTCTTTATCAGTTAACCGAAGCATGGAACGGCCCCCGTTTTGGCTCTGACGACGCTAAAACGGGGGCTGTTTTTGCTTTTTCGCCTCTGAGGGGCATCCGGAACGGCGGAATTTGCAGAATACTCGCGATTTTACACGTCGCTGCAGGGGGTACCCCTGCTTTGGCGGTTTACTTCCCCTGCACCATGGTGAGGGAGATCTTCTTGCGGTCGCGATCGACCTTTTCAACCCACACCTTGACCGTGTCACCGACGCGCACCACGTCGCTCGGGTGCTTGACAAAGCGGTTGGCCAGTTTGGAGATGTGCACGAGGCCGTCCTGGTGCACGCCCACGTCGACGAAGGCACCAAAGTCGACGACGTTGCGCACCGTGCCCTTGAGCTCCATGCCGGGCTCCAGGTCGTCGATGGAAAGCGCTGAGCGGCTAAAGACCACCTCGGGCGCGTCGTCGCGCGGGTCGCGACCGGGCTTCTTGAGCTCGTTGACAATGTCGATGAGCGTGAGGGTGCCGCAGTCCAGGTCGCTTGCCAGCGCCGAGATGCTGCCTAGGCGGCGCTCGATGTCGGGCACGCCGCCGCGGCTGAGCTCGCTTGATTTAACGCCGGCGCGCTCCAGGACGGCCGCGGCCACCTCGTAGCTCTCGGGGTGGACGCTTGTCGCGTCGAGCGGGTTCTTGCCGCCGCTGATGCGCAGGAAACCCGCGGCGTTGAGGTATGCCTTGGGTCCCAGCTTGGGGACCTTCTTGAGCTGGCGGCGATCGGTAAAGGCGCCGTTTTCCTCGCGGTAGGCCACGATGTTTTTGGCCACGCTCGGCGTGATGCCCGATACATATCCCAGCAGGCTCGCGCTTGCGGTGTTGACGTCGACGCCCACGCGGTTGACGACGTCCTCCACCACATGGCCCAACGTGCGCGAAAGCTCGGCCTGGTCAAGGTCGTGCTGGTACTGGCCAACGCCGATGGACTGGGGCGGGATCTTGACGAGCTCTGCCAGCGGGTCTTGCAGGCGGCGGCCCAGGCTCATGGCGCCACGCACGGTGACGTCCAAGTCGGGATACTCCTGGCTGGCGAGTTCGGAAGCCGAGTACACCGACGCGCCGGTTTCGTTAACGATGGTGTAGCGAAGGCTGGGCGCCTGCTCGGCAATGAACTCCGAGACGACTTCCTCGGTCTCGCGGCTGGCGGTGCCGTTGCCGATGACGATGGTGTTGACGCCGTCCTTCTTGACGAGGCGGGCGAGCTCGCGCTTGGTGCCGGCGACGTCGTGGCGCGGCTTGGTGGGATAGACCACGCCGTGGTCGAGCAGCTTGCCGGTCTCGTCCATGACGGCGACCTTGCAGCCGGTGCGGTAGCCCGGATCGAGCGCGAGCACGCGGGCGCCGCGCACGGGGCGCGCCGAGAGCAAGCCCTCGAGATTCTTGGCAAAGACGTTGATGGCCTCGGTCTGGGCGCGAACGGTGAGCTTGGCGCGGGCCTCGCGCTCCAGCGAGGGGGCCATGAGGCGCTTGTAACCGTCGGCGATGGCGGCGTCAAAGACGGGCGCGAAGACGCCCTGGCGTCGGGGCCAACGGCTGCCGAGGCATGCCGTGGCGGCAGCGCCGTCGACGTTCACGCGCACGCGGAGCTTGCCCTCGCGCTCACCGCGGTCGATAGCCAACACACGGTGGTTGGGTATACGGCGCAGCGGCTCGTCAAAGTTGTAGTAGGGCTCGTAGGGAGTCTTCTCCGTGGGATCGGTAGCCTCGACAATGATATCGGCGGTGTTTTGCGTAAAGGCGCGCAGGTCGGCGACGTTCTCGGGGTCTTCGGCCACCGTCTCGGCAACGATGTCGGCGGCGCCGGCGAGCGCCTTCTCGGGTGTGTCGAAGCCGGCCTCCTCGTTGACGTATGCCGCGGCGGTGTCGAGCGCGCTGCCCTTGGCCGAGGCCTGCATGATGATCATGTTGGCAAGCGGCTCCAGGCCTGCCTCGCGGGCCTTCTGTGCGCGGGTCATGCGCTTTTTGCGGTAGGGCTTGTAGAGGTCCTCAACACGTTGGATCTGCGTGGCTTCGCGAATCTGCTGCTCAAGCTCTGGCGTAAGTTTGCCCTGGGCGTCGATGAGCAGAATGACGTCCTCTTTGCGCTGCTCAAGATTGCGCAGATAAGACAGGCGCTCGTCGAGTGCGCGCAGGGCGACGTCGTCCATGCCGCCCGTTGCTTCCTTGCGGTAGCGCGAGATAAAGGGGATGGTGTTGCCCTCGTCGATGAGCTTGACGGCCGCCTCGATGTTGGCGGCCTTAAGGTTGAGCTCGCGGGCAAGCTGGGCGATAAGATCCATGGGACTCCTTGCGTTTAAGGTGCGTTTGCAGCACAGGGCTACCAAGGATACCACCCGTCCCAAAAGACTGTTTTGGAGCCGCGCCACGAAAACGACCCGTCTACTACGTTTGAACCGCATGGGTCGACCGTACCTGGGTTTTCCGAAAATCGACAAGCCGGTTACCTGCGGTTTTTATTTCGCGAAATTCGGCATGGTTGAGGGTGGTCGGTTAAACGTAGTAGATAGGCCCATTTCGTGGCGAACGAACCAAGCTGAGGCACAAAATAGCCCCCGTCCCAGAAAAATCATAACCAATGTAGTCAAAAAGCCCCACGGGCAGGAGGCTGCTCGTGGGGCAAAGAAGAGGGGCTTGTTGGCGGCGGGCCAAGGCGCTCGGCGGGGACTTTGCTGCGGCCCGCTCTTAAGGCATTACAGCTCGACGAGCTGGCCGGTCTCGGCGGCCTCCTTGATGGCGTTAAGCAGCGTGAGCGTCTTGACGTTATCGGCGGGGGTCACGACGGGTTCGACCTCGCGGCGGACAACCTTCACAAAGTGCTTGAGCTGCATCTTGTGCGGCAGCGCCGGGTCCACGGCCGGAATCTCCATCTGCAGCGGCTTGTGCCAGTTAGAGGCGCCGTCGTAGGAGAACTGGTGCAGGCGGGGCAGCGAAAGGGCGCCCTTAGTGCCGCCGATAAAGTAGGCGTCGGCGTCGAAGGGGCGGTACTGCGGATCCTCGCGAGCGGTGGCCTCCCAGTTCCAGGGGCTGGCGGTGGCGTCGGAGATGGTCATGCTTGCGAGCGCGCCATCGGCAAAACGGACGTTGACCACGGCGGAGTCCTCGGTCTCAAAACCGCGGGCGGCGCTGGACTGCATGCCCTGGACGGCAACGGGCTCGCCCAACAGATAGCGGAGCAGGTCGACGTCGTGAACCAGGTTGACCAGGATCGGGCCGGCACCCTTCTTGCGGCGCCACTCGACATCGAAATACTCGTCATTCTTATAGATCATGTAGTGGAAGCTCGACACGGTGAGCTTGCCCAGCTCGCCAGACTCGATGATCTCCTTGGCCTTGTTGACGAAGGGGTTGTGGCGACGGTGCTGACCCACGAGCACGGGCACGCCGGCGGTTTCGGCCTCGGCGGCGAAGGCCTGGGCATCCTCCAGGTCGTTGGAGATCGGCTTTTCGACCAGCGGCACGATGTTGCGCTTCACAGCCTCGCGGGCAACGCCCAGGTGCAGGTCGTTGGGCGTGGCGATGATGACGGCCTCGGGCTTGACCTCGTCCATCATCTGAGCGGGATCGGTGTAAAACGGCACGCCGGCGGCCTCGGCCGTGGCGCGGGCGCCCTCAAAGGCGTCGGCGATGGCGATGAGCTCGGCCTCGGGCTCCTCGGTGACAAAGCGGATGTGGTTGCGGCCCATGGCGCCGGCGCCGATAACGGCAATGCGGACGGGGTTGAGCTCAGACATTTCGACTCCTTAATACTGGTGACCGGTGGGATGCGACAAAGGGGCTGTCCCTTCGTCGCATCGGTAAAACTAGGCGGACTTCTTCTTGCTGTCGGAGACCATCATGTAGACGGTGAGCACGACGGCGATGGCGGCGATCACAATGGCGCCGTAGAAGGACTGCTGGTAGGCGGCGCTGCCGGCCTCGGCGTGATACAGCACGGCGGTGATGGGCTGGCTGATCCAGGTGGAAGCGGCGTAGCCCAAAAACATGATGCCGTAGTTGACGCCGATGTTGCTGGTGCCAAAGGCGCCACCGGTGAGCGGCGGGTAGATGACGAGCAGAGCGCCAAAGCTAAAGCCGAGCAGGGCGAGCGCCACAAAGAACATGCTCTGCGTAAAGCTCATCGACATGATGACGAGCGCGATGATGGTCACGACAAGGCTGATGAGCAGCGACTTATAGGCGCCGAGCTTGTCGATGATCTGGCCAAAGGACAGACGGCCAACCAGGTTGGCGCAGGTGTTGACGGAGACGACCACACCGCCGAGGGCGACGGCCGCGGCGCTCGTGGGGTCGGCGAAGAGCTGGACGGCGGCGATGGAGGCAACCTTGCCGACGAGCAGGGTGCCGGCGGTGGCGGCAAAGGCGAAGGTGACGATGAGGACCCAGAAGCGCGGGGTCTTGACCATCTCGCCCGGGGTGAGGTCGCCGAAGGTGCCGGCATGTGCGCCACCCTTGGGGGCCTCGAAGCCCTCGGGCAGCCAACCGGCCTCGGGGGCCTTCAGGAACAGGGCGGAGGCGGCGATCATCACAAAGAAGATGACGCCGAGCGCCTTAAGGGCGCCAAAGATGCCCAGGCTCGGGATGAGCAGCGAGGCGAGCACCGGGGACAGCACGGCGGGACCGGCGGTCGAAGCGGCCAGGGTGATGCCGGAGGCGAGGCCCTTCTTGTCGATGAACCACTTCTGACCCGTGGTGAGCGCCGGGTTGTACCCCAGGCCGTTGCCGACGGCGGCGACGAGCGAGAACCACAGGTAGAACTGCCACGGCTCGGTGACGGTGCCGGACATGAACCAGCCCAGGCCGTAGCACACGGCGGCGGCGATCACGACGTTGCGCGGGCCGATCTTGTCGGAGATGCGGCCGGCGAAGATGCCCGTCACGGCCATGATGGTCTGAAAGACCGGGAAGGCCCAGGTAAGAGCGCTGGACCACTCGGGGTAGACGGCGAGCAGGTTCTTGCTCACGACGGAATACAGCGCGATGGAGCTGATGAAGAACATGGTGACGCACGCGGCGGAAAGCACGACGGCGCGACCCTTGTTGGAGTTGGTGGAAGCCATTGGACTCTTTCTGATCGATACGGGGGAGGAGCGGGCGTGTCCGCGGGACCTCCCTGTCAGGTTGGTTTACTGGTCAGTCGGCTTGGCGACGCCGGACTCATCGGACCAGAGCTCGACACCCTTGTTCTTAAGGTAGTTGTCGGCATAGGCGCGACGGCCGCCGGGCTTGGCGGTGAGGTCGCCCATCATGTTGGAGAAGCCGCCGTCGACCTTGATGGCGTCGCCGGTGGTGAAGTCCGAGCGCGTGGACGCCAGGAACATGACGGCGTTGGCGATATCGCTGACCTCGCCGATGCGGCGCGTGGCGATCAGACGGCTGCGGCTCTTTTCGACCTCGGGGTCGGCGTAGAAGTTGGCCGACATCGGGGTCTTAACGAAGCAGGGCTCGACGCAGTTGGAGCGCACGCCGTAGGGGCCCCATTCGGCGGCGAGCATCTTGGACATCATGTTCACGCCGGCCTTGGTGGAGCTGTACACGCCCGAGAACGTCTCGGGGGAGTGGCTGGCGACGGTCGAGATGTGCACCAGGCGACCCTGGCCGGCCTTGATCATCTCGCGACCAAAGCGCTGCGAGGTGATGAAGTAACCGGTGAGGTTGACGTTGAGCACCTGCTCCCAGTCGCTCAGCGGCAGGTCCTCCATGGCGGCGAAGCGCAGGATGCCGGCGGTGTTGACAAGGACGTCGACGCGGCCGAAGTCGGCGATGGTGGCATCGACGGCGGCCTGAACCTCGGCCTCGTCGGTGGCGTTCATCTTGTAGCCCTCGGCGTGGATGCCAAACTCGGCAGCGAGGTCGGCGGCAGCGGCCTTGACCCTCTCCTCGTCCAGGTCGAGCAGGACGACGTTGGCGCCGTTGCGGGCGAACTCGCGGCAAATCTCGACGCCCATACCGCCGAGTGCGCCGGTCACGGCGCAGACATCGCCCTCGAGCTTAAGCCAGTTGCTCATAGGAACTTCCCTTCTTGTGCCTCCCGGTGGGCCGTTCCCATTAATCGACCCACGTGGTTTTCGCAGGTTATCGTATGCTTTGCATTTGCGCAGGTGAATTGCATATTTGTTAGAATGGCGTTAACCGCAGGTTTACACCGTGCGATGCAGTTTATGCTCAACTGAGCGCGTGACCTGCGAAAACAACCCCCTGTGGCACCATGTGGCCACGGGCGCGAAAACGGGAGATTGACGTGTACGATCGACGACTTGAGGCCATATCGGCCGCCGCGGAGCTGGGAAGCTTCTCTCGTGCGGCGGCAAAATTGCGCGTGTCGACTCCGGCGCTCGTCAAGCAGGTGTCGGGCTTCGAGGCCGAGTTCGGTATCACGCTGTTTGAACGCTCGCACTCGGGCGTCAAGGTGACGCCGGCGGGTGCTCTGCTGGTGGACGATGCGCGCTCGATCATGCGGCAGTCCGAGGACGCGCTGCGCCGTGCCCGACGCGCAGCGGGCGATGGCGGGGCCGTGCGCCTGGGCGTGTCGATGATGTGCCCGGGGCGCCAAACGCTGTCGATGTGGTCGGGCATCCACGATCTGGAACCATCGCTGCGATTTGAGATCGTGCCGGTAAGCGACCTCTATGACGAGCGCGAGACCGTCATGCGCAGCTTGGGCCGCGAGGTCGATGTGGTGCAGTCGAGTTTTTCTACCCCACGCTGGGGCGACGCCTGCCAAAAGCTCCGCATTGTTAACGTGCCGTTTTATATCGACCTGCCGCGCACGAGCCCGTTGGCGCGCAAGAATCGCATCACGGTTGCCGACCTGGAGGGCATGCGTCTGCGCGTACTGCGCCACGGCAACGACGCCATGGACAGCCTACGCATCGACCTTTTGGCCGATGGCGGCGTGGACGTGATCGATGTGGACAACTTCGACTTTGCGCTCTTTAACGAGGCGGAGGAAAAGGGCGACGCGGTGCTCACCTGCGGTGCATGGTCGGGCGTGCACCCTGCCTTTGTGGGCGTGCCGTTCCTGTGCGGCCGTGAGGTGCCGGTCTTTTTGCACTATCCGCTCGAGCCACCCTCCAAGTCCAAAAATTCGTCAACGCCATGGCACAACTTCTCAAGTAGCCAAAAGAGCCCCGTCCCAAATTAGCTACTTTGTGGTTTGTGGGGGATAAAGATTGCCGGTCGTTTTGTCCTACTGGGGCATGTCGATGGCGCGAGTGGTTCGATTTTGAGCCTGAGTGGCAACCCGAGGCGAAATTTCGGGTCACCCGAATTGCTACAATTTTAAGTATATTGCGATGTCCTGCCTTGCGTTTCTGCGCGGGGGGGGGGCGTATATTTGCATCGATGGGGACGACGACACATATATAATGAGCCGCTGCTTGCCGTCCTCATGGATTTGGGGAGGGCCTTCATGAATCGCGCGTGTGCGAGAGCTCGAGAAATGCTAAAGCCTTTTGGCAAGAAAACCAATACCGCAAAGCGTGTCCTGAGGGTTTTGGCCGTCCCGCTGGCGGCATGTGCGCTCATGTTCGGTGCGACGAGCGCGTCGGCCGACCAGACAGTTCCCTTGAGCAACCACACCGTGCAGACGGTGAATCCCACCGGCACCACGGTCAATCTGTTCGACTACTGGGTCGTGGATGGCGATAACGACAGCTCGAAGAACATAAACAACAATAATGGCAATGACAACACCGGCATCAATAAAGACCATCAGCTCAAGTTCAATGGTGGTGGCGGCACGGGCATTAACAAGTGGACGGGCAGAAGCGTCATTGATGGCTTTGGACGCCTTTCTTTTGTAAAGAACACGCTGGTAAATGGCTATCCGGCGATCAACGCCGGCACTTATACCTCATACGGCACGAAAGGCGATTGCACCGATGAATCGCTGGCCTATCTCTTTAATAACGACAGCCAAGCAAACGGCAGGCAAAAGGGTAAGGCTGTCTACAACGACGTGAAAGGCCTCTTCCAGCTCCAGAAGGGCTATTACGTTTACGACTCGTATGGTTCTCGCGGCAACTATGCTGTGTATAACTACACGACTAACTCCTTTGACGTCTACAATAAGGCTGGTGTATATAAGGGCGGCGTATCAGATGCAAATCTGGGCCAGTTCTTCCCCTTCGACTCGGCTGACAAGGTTTTTGATGAGAAGGGCAACAGCCTCTCCCCTAAGCAGATCATTGATGGAAGCACGAGCCTCAACCATCACTTTGGCATGTCCATGACTACGGAGTTCGTCCAGCCGACGAACGGCAAGACCACCGATGGCAACGACATGATCTTTGAGTTCTCGGGTGACGACGACGTCTGGGTCTATATCGACGGCGTGCTCGTGGGCGATCTTGGTGGCATCCACGAGAAGGCGACGCTCAAGATCAACTTCGCCACCGGTGCCGTACATGTCGGTCATGTTGACAATGCAAATGATCCCGAAAAGACAATTCAAGACACCACCATTAAGGCGATGTTCCAAGCTGCCGGCGCAGATACTTCAAACAGAAGATTCTCCGGCAACACCTTCCTCAACAGCTCCAAGCACACGCTGAGCTTCTTCTATCTGGAGCGCGGCGCGGGCGCATCGAATATGTCGCTTAAGTTCAATCTCACCACGCTGCCGTCGTCCGAGGTCGAGAAGGTCGATCAGAACGGCGAGGCAGTCCAGGACGCCAAGTTTGCGCTGTATCAGTCGGATGCCAGCTGGAAGACGCAGGGCGATCCCATCGCTCAAGGTACGACGGACGATAAGGGTCGGCTAGTGCTTCTGAAGTCGGACGACGGCTCCGTCCTTTCATTTGATAACCAGCATGCTGATGGACATAACTACTTTGTACTCAAAGAGACAGACCTGCCCGCGGGATATCGCTCGAGTCTGACCTCATCGACTACCGCAATGTCAGGTGAGCTGCATCTGCAGTACAAAGAGGCTGCGGCGAGCGGTTCGGGCGGCGTGGTGGTCGCGCCGCAAACGACGGTCACCATGGCCGATGGCGTAACGCAATGGACGGGCAGCCGCATGTGGCTCAACGGTGGTTATCTGGCTGCCAAGGAGACCATTTCCCTTAGCAAAGAAACAAAAGACAATAAGGACAAACCCATTAGCTCGGGTACGACATTTGCTGTCGTGCTCAAGCGCACCGATAAAAGCAAGGCGGACACGGACGAAAATGCATGGACGGCAGTCACGGGCAATCCGCTCGATGGCTACATGCTGTGCTCCGCACATGGCATCCCTGGCGCCGTCGAGGCTGCCAAATCGGCGGACACGAGCGTCTTTGGCGTCAACACCAAGGGCGACTACGAGGTAACGGTTAGGTCGCTGCCTGGCGATATCGAGACGTACGCCGCCATGCTGCAAGATGAAGACAAGCCGAAGGCGGAATATACCGTGGCGGTGTATCACACCACGGCATCGTCTCTGGCGGGGGCAACCATCGGCAACACCTCTATGGTCAAATATCAAACGATAAACAGGCAGTTCTCTACGGTGATCCACCTCACCAACGTTCAGAACCGTCTGTTTGTGCAGAAGGTCGACGACCTGGGCAAGCCCGTGAACGGCGCAACGTTTGAGCTGTACCAGGCCAAGGACGTTACCGGCGATAGTCCTAGAACGTATGCCATTAAATCGGGCGCCGAGCCGTATGACACCGTGCAGGCAAACGGCATGACCTATCCGTATGACATTAAGGGTGCTGCATGCTTCCCGCTCGATTCGGCGAAGCATGCGCCCCTTATCAAGGGTACGTACTACCTGCGTGAGTCTGTAAGTCCAGATGGCCATGAGATCAACAACACCATCACCAAGGTAATCGTGGACGACTCGGGCGTATATGTGGACGCCGGCGAAGAGAACGATGGCGTGCTCAGCATGAGCGGCCCGGGTTCGCTGATCGCCTCCCTGGCGCAGTTTGGCTCCCCCGACTCGATTGACAATACGCTTACGCACATCAAGGGCAAGCTGCAGAGTGCGGCCGTTGACGCCAACGGAAACCTGACATGGGGCCAGACGTGCACAGCCCAAGGCGTGACGCCTTCTCTTGCGGGCAACTTGATGCATATGCGCTATGACAAGACGGCGCAGGGCACCAAGACCATTCTGCGCTATGTCGAGGATGGTGGCGATCGCGACGGTCAGCTGGCGACGATCTTTGCCGATACGGGCGTAAACCGCATGGCTCTTTATCAAGAAGACGATTCAGCATATATAGACGATGCCTCCAAGACTCGTACTAATCTGGGCACGCTTCAGCTCAACCATCTCTTTACCACGGCAACGGCCGTGCAGTATACCGATCGTCGCGTGGCACGCCTGCAAGTGACTAAGACCGTGACGGCGGATGCTGGTCTTACTGCGCCCACCAAGGATGCGGACGACAACGATCTGACCTTTACGTTTAAGTTCACCCTGCCGGAGTCCCAGGAGGGCTACGAGGCGCATGTGTTCGATGCGAGCGGCAACGCTGTGGGCAATTCCTTTAGGCTCAAGAACGGCGACACCCATTCCATCAAGGCCGGCGAGACCATTCGCGTATACGACCTCAAGAAGGGTGACAACTACAGTGTGAGCGAGCTCACCACCAAGGGCGAGGTGTCCAGTGGCAATGTGCTGGCGAGCATCGTCAACGCCGTAACCGGCTCTGCCGACGAGTCGGTGCTTCCGGCTGGCTTTAGCCTCGTGAGACGCATGGTCGGCGGCGAGAAGCAGTCGGGAACCGGCAACACCATAACGGGTTCAATCGCTGCGCTCGTGGACGGAAAGATTCCCGCGAGCAACACGCTCGAGTTCATCAACAAATACAGTGTCAGCCCCGTAAAGAATGGCCTAAGCGCCAAGAAGGTGCTCGAGGGCCGCAATTGGGCCGATGGCGATACCTTTACCGTGCAGCTTACAGCCGACGACGGCGTCCCCATGCCCAGCGGCGCCAAGAGCAAGGTGGCTACGGTTGAGCTCACCAACGACCAGCCGGCGACGTTTGGCGATATTACCTATACCAAGCCGGGTACCTACGCCTATACCATCTCGGAGGATATTCCCGGCTCCAATGCCAAGGCGGATGGAATAAGCTACTCCGCTGCTGTCTATACCGCGACGGTCAAGGTGGATGATAACCACGCCGGTGCACTGGTCGTTAAGAGCGTAAAGGTGAAGCAGGTGCGTGACGACGCGGGCAAACCGGCTACCGCAGAGGTTGCCGATAAGATCGCAACCTTCACCAACCGTTACGATACGCACGAACATAGCATCATCATCCATGCCCAAAAGAACCTGACCGACAACGCCGGGAGTTTCCCGCTTTCCCAGAACGCCTTTAGCTTTAAACTCGAGCGTGTGGGCGGCTATGCGGACGACAATGCAGCGTTCGATCCCGATAAGGTCGACACGAGCATCAAGGCTCCCATGCCCCAGGGCGCCGAGGGCAACATCGCAACCGTGGGCAACAACGCCGACGGCACGGTGACGTGGCCAGAAATCTCCTATACCGCCAAGGCGGATGCGGGACGCGCCTACGTTTACAAGTTCGCCGAGAATCGCGGCAGCGTTACGGGCATGACCTACGATGGATCGGTCTATTACGCCGTGGTGCGCAACGACAAGAAGGGTGCCGGCATCCAGACCTCGGTCGAGTACTACAAGGCCGCAGAAAACAACTCGGTAAAGCAGCTGGACGAGAATGTCACGCCCTCCTTTACCAATATATATAGCGTGGAGCCCACGAGCGTGACCCTGCAGGGCCAAAAGACCGTGAGCGGTCGTGACTGGAATCAGGGCGAGAGCTATGCCTTTAACCTTGCTGCCGCTACGGACGATGCCGGTGCGACCGGTTTGGGCAAGACCACAAAGCAGG
>ENA-ORSM01002081-ORSM01002081.1-human-gut-metagenome-genome-assembly--contig:-NODE-2081-length-14704-cov-4.823264_pt1 | contig 14704 bp, 12 predicted proteins | sample MGYA00241903_ERZ509170 | MGnify/ENA primary metagenome ERZ509170 (study PRJEB26280, sample SAMEA2338784) | human gut metagenome | biome: human gut; feature: human-associated habitat; material: faeces...
GCTTAAGATATTCATTGTTGACAGCTGTAATCTCCAGTTCTCCGCGAGCAGAAGGCTTGGTCTGTTTTGCAATCTCTACCACTTGATTGTCATAGAAATACAACCCCGGTACTGCATAGTTAGACTTGGGCTTTGGGGGCTTTTCCTCCAGCGAAAGCACCTTGCCGTTCTTATCAAACTCCACTACGCCAAATTCCGTGGGATTGTAAACGGGATATCCAAAAATCACTGCACCGGACTCTAGAGAAGCAGCCTGTGCCAAGGTGGCGGAAAAGCTTGCTCCGTAGAAAATATTATCTCCCAGTACTAGTGCTACTTTATCATTACCAATAAATTTCTCACCTATGAGAAAAGCCTCTGCCAGTCCATTGGGAGCCTCCTGCACAGCATAGGAAAATTCCATACCATACTGATTTCCCTCCCCTAACATCTCCTCAAAAACGGAAATATCACGGGGAGTTGAGATGATTAAAACCTCACGAATTCCCGCCAACATCAGCGTAGACAGCGGATAATAGATCATGGGTTTATCATAAATAGGTAGTGCCTGCTTAGATACGCCTCTGGTAATGGGATAGAGGCGGGTACCGGAACCACCAGCTAAATGATGCCTTTCACACGGTTCTCCTCATTTCTATTTCTTTTTAAAAATAAACAATTTGCTAAAAATGTAGTTGATCCCAATAATAATGACATTGACCACACATTTTGCAACCATGTCATTAATCCCCCATGTTACCATAAGTACCATGCCACCATTGTCAATCACTAAAGTACCAATACGCATACCCATAAACTCACAAAAGCTTTTCCAAGTGCACGGAACACGGAACACAAAAATGCTATTAGTCCAGAATGCGTAAAACACAGCAACAAAAAATGCAAGGGTATTTGCTGGCAGTGTTGCCCAAATCATAGATAACAGCTTATAGGTGATCACGTTGACTAGTACAGTAGAAATTCCACAGACTAAGTAACGGAAAGTTTCCTCAATAAAGCTTCTATTAAAATGCTTATGCATAATGACCTCAAATTTTTAGATGCCGAACCCATTCAACAGTTTTTTGAATACTTTCTTTAAAGTCAGAGGTACATTCAAAACCTGTGTCCTCAAATAATGCATTCAAATCTATACAAGAGTAATCTATAAATGAGTTATCTTTATATTGGCCAAAATTTAACTTTGAGTTGGGAGCAACAATATCTCTTACTTCTGTCAATATGGCAGAAAATTTTCTCATTTTTCTGGACCCAATATAATACTGTTTCCCATTGATGCCTCTATCAACAACACATTCTATTCCCTTAATTGCATCATCAACATATGTCCAGTCGTGTAGATTATCTCCTTGTACCAGATCCAAATCTTCATTGTTCAGCAGTTTGGATAAAAATATATTAGTTGAGCGTTTTGATGTATCGCCAACACCAAATACATTTGTAAATAATATTGAATTAAATTTTATTTGATTTCTTGCAATAGCTTTACACCAAATTTCACCTGTTTTTTTTGCCGCTCCATATATACTACACTCTGCATAAGACATGTCTTTGCTCATTTTATCTTTCAAATAGGAATGACTTGAGCCAACATATATAAACTTGCCGCATTTTAATTCAATGGCAGTTTGGAGTGCTTTTCGACTAGCTATTATATTTTTCTCTTGCACCTCAATATTTTTATAATCTGCCCCAGACACCCCTTTCCAAGCAAAGTGATAAAACACATCAAACTCAATCTTGGGCAAAAAATCTCGAAGTTTATGGTAGGACTCAAAATCTGCCTGTACACTGTGAAAGTTTGGATACTCTATCAGTTCTCCTACATGACCTGAACTGGTAATGCCATACACAGTATAACCATCTAACAATAATTTTTTCGCCAGTGCTCCTCCCAAAAATCCACCTACGCCTGTTATGATTACATTTTTCATATCGTGACCCCATCAAAAATTAACATCACTATCTTTTAGCAGAGGGGCTCGTTTATCTTTGGGCGACACAACCATTTCATTTAATCGTAATCCCCATTCAATCCCCAGTTCCGGGTCATCCCAAGCAATCGCACGGTCATATTCAGGGTAATACAATTCATCTACTTTGTATTGTCCCTCTGTGCCATCTTCTAATGCAATGCAACAATGTCCAAAACCTTTCGGAATATAAATTTGTTTTCTATTTTCTGCACTTAAAATTACAGACACCCATTTTTTATAAGTAGGAGAATTTTTTCTTAAATCAACTGCCACATCAATCATGCTTCCCTTAGTACACCGTACCAATTTCGATTGAGCATATGGTGCATTTTGGAAGTGGATACCCCGTACAGTCCCTCTTTTGATACAAAAAAAGTGATTATCCTGAACAAAGCAATCATCAATCCCGATAGAAGCAAATGTACGTTGAGAATAGGTTTCACAATAATAGCCTCTATAATCCTCAAAGTAGGTAGGAGTTATGAGTTTAACTTCCGGAATACTAAGCTCCTGTACTGTCATTTTAAATCTCCTCCCTCTAACATCTCTGTCATAATACCAGAATGGTACCTGATCCTCATAACAGTTGAATCTGCTTTTTCAGCTGCTTTCACACGACTTACAAACTGCTGAATAGAATGTAAAAACTGATCATCAGCCTCTAACTCCATCTTACTTTCCTCAAAAGAAGTACGCAGAATCAAGGTCGGCTTTACCCCATCGCCGGCTGTAAAAATACGAGGGGCAATCAACGTAGCCTTAGAACCCCAAACCTCAAGCTGACACTGATAGGCATTGTCCATGCCAAATGAAATCTGTGCCACCTCACCTGCATCGTTTTCCATCACCGCGCTACCATACAAATCGACCTTAAATCCTTCCGGCTGAACCAGCTTAGACTGCACCACCTTTGCTGTATCGCCCAGCAGTTCCAACGCAAGACGAACGGGATATCCACCACAATCCAGCAATGCACCGCCTCCCAGTTCTTTGTTATAGCGAAAATCCCCCTGTTCACGCATGGGAAATCCAAAAGACATACGATAAAGGCGAATTTCTCCCAAAGAGCCGTCAGCAATCATCTCTTTTATTTTGGCAAGCTGCCTATGATAAAGAAACATATAATTTTCATGAACCGCCAGGCTCTTCTCCGCTGCCAGTTTTAAAAGCTGTTCTGTCTCCTGTATGCTGGTGGTAAAGGGCTTTTCCATCAGAAGATGTTTTCCAGCATTCAGTACCTTTTTCCCCCATTCAAAATGCAATGCCGGAGGCAGCGGAACATAGACTGCATCAATGTTTTCATCCGCCAGCAATGCGTCATAGGAGCCATAGATTTTTCCACCGTAACTCTCCTGAAATTTTTTTCCTTTCTCAGGTGTGCGAGAAGCAACGCCCGCATATATGACTTCAGGACATTTGCTTAATGCGGGAAGGAAACGCCGATAGGCAATATCTGCTGTGCCTAAAATCCCAAGTTTCATGCATTATCCCTCCAAAAGAGACACGAGGTTTCTGAGTTGGATATTCAGCGTATTGTTCACCTGAACCAACTCGTTCAACGTCCGGTAATCCAGAAGGAAGTATCCCTCTGGCAGCTTGGGAAGTTCCTCTTCCTTTACTTTCATCAGCACATTACGATTTTGTTCATGGTAGAAACGCCCGCCTTCCTCCGAAAGCAGATGATCAAAAAATACGCCTTTTCCCTGTGACAATCGATCAAAGAAAACGCGATCAATCTCTGTTTCCTGGTGTCCCGGCAATGGAATCGCCTCCCGCTGCACAGTAGGTCCTAGCTCAATTCCGTCAAAACAACCAAGTTCTGGTGTAGCCCGCACCAGAAACCTCAACCCCCCCTCCTGTTCACAGCAAATCAAGCCAAAGGTTGCAATGCCCATTGCCTCAAACAATGGCTGCGTCCACTGCTTTACTTCTCTGCCCTCAATGGCAATATCGCAGAAAATAATCTGATACGGATAGGGCGTTTTACAGGTGACTTTATCATCCCCCATTACCCATCCTTCCATCTGATCCAAGGGCACCAGCGTGCCATCTGCGTCTTCAAACATCTTATAGTTATTGATGTACTGATACAGATCCGGAAGTATATTTTGCGTACTTGTCTCAAAAACAGAGCGATACAGCGCAGCATTGGAGCAAAGTTCCTTTAACTCCGACTCTTCCTCCGCAGTCATCTGCAGCTTGCAATACGGAATGCAGGAAAGCACTGTCCTGGTATCCATATTAACCAGGTTGTTTACTCGCATGAGCGTTTTGATCTGATTCAAGGTCATCCATTTGTGGGATGGGAGAACTGGAATTTCCTCTTCCACTCGAATCAGAATGTTGCGGTTTCTCTTTTTGTAAAAGCGTGAGGATTGTTCAGATTGGATTTGATCCACCACGATTTCGTAGCGGGCAGCATGTTCAAAATACTCCAGATAAGGCGGACGCGCCCCTCCGTGCTTTTGAGTAAAGTTGCTTTTTGTTGCCTGAATAGTCGGGGAAAGCTGAATTTTATTGATGTTTCCAGGTTCAATTTTTGCCTGCATCAAAAAATGCATCACGCCATTAATTTCCTGGCAAATAATTCCTAAAAATCCAATTTCCTGTTGTAAAATAACCGGTTGCCGGATCATCGTTTCTTTTCCCAGCCTTTTTTCAAAGCCGGCAATCGAGAAAAAGCTGTTATTCCGATTATGTATGGTTCCCTGCTGCTTATCATAGAACCAAAAACCACTTTCAGATAGAGTATTTTTACGAATATCTACTGCTACTGTCTTATTGCGTATTGCAACCCATTCCAGAATTTCTTCTATGGAATAAGCTTCTCCACCTGTCGAAAACCAGCTCTTTGCAATAGCGTACAGTGTGTCCTGCTTCAACTTTAATTCACATCCTTTTGCTCACTGCTCGTTTCATCAAAGTTGATCTTCTCTCCTATCACAACCAATGGGCGCCTCATGGATCGAGTATTAATGCTCAACACATATTCTCCCAAAATTCCCATGAAAAAGAGCTGCACTGCACCGATGAAAAAGACGCCAATCAATGTTGCAGCTGTGCCATACGGGTAAGCCCCCCAATTCAGTAATTTACTAATCAGCACAAATACCGCCAAGCACGCGCTAAAGATTCCTAGAATTGCTCCAAAAAACGTTGCTACACGCATTAAGATCTTTGTATATGACGTAATTCCGAGCATAGCAACGTCATAATATTTCATAAAGTTAAAGCCGGACTTACCACGGTTACTTGCCGCCTGCTTATATTGTACAATTTTGATATTCATTCCAAATTCTGACACCAACCCCTTAAGATATGGATTGGGATCATCGATCTGGCGCATAACATCTATAAAAGCTTTGTCATACAAACCGAATCCATTAAAATGTTGAATTTGCTTAGAATCTGACAGTTTCCCAATCAGATCATAGTAAATGGTACGCATAGAATACATAATCTTTGATTCGTCGCTTTTGTTTTTTTGTCCAACTACAACTTTATGTCCTGCCTCCCATTCTTTCACAAACTGCGGTAAAATCTCCGGGGGATCTTGCAAATCACCAAATAGCATAAATGTCGCATCTCCACTGCCATATTGCATAGTGGCAAATACATTGCGATTAAATCCAAAATTTCTGGCATTAAATACCGCCTTAACCTTATGATCCTCCTGACAAAGCTTGCGAATTTCATTTCTGGTGTTATCTGGAGAATAATCATCCACAAAAATAATTTCATAGTCGTACTGCGGCAGCTGGTCATGAAAAACTTTCATCAGTCTATCATACATTTGTCGGATACTTTTTTCCTCTGACCAACAGGGGATAGTTACACTAATCGTTTTCATAGCAAATTTTAATTCTCCCAACGACTTCACATTTTTAGTTGATATTTGTTAAACAAATAACCATTTTTTTGGAGCAAGAAATTAACCATAAGATATACAAGCCTCCGTAAAGCGGCGCACTGAATTCTACGGAGCATCAACGCCAGAACGTACATTGAAATCACATGGGTGGCGGTTTCCCGAATCCTTACAGTGATCAGTCCCATGTCACAGTTGCGTTTTGCCAGACTGAACTTGCGTTCCATTTCCACCCGCTCACATTCATCCCAGTAAACCTGAGTTTTACCTCTTCGCTCATCTTTTCCGTGCCACCCCAACGTCGGACCGGAACGTCAGATTCCGTGTGTTATTCAATAGACAAAATTCTCTTGTTTACAGTAACTCGTGTCCGCCAGGATGCTACTTGGATAACACCCTTTCTCTTACCAAAAACGTTCTGCCATCTTCTAAAGATTCCCGGCCATGTTATAGGCATCAAAGGAGTAAAACTCCAGCAGTGTCCACCCATTCACAACGCTGATATCCGGTTTTGTCCCAAGCTCCACCAGCTTTTCTGCTTTCTCACGCACAATGAGCTGGCCAAATTGCTGACTGATACTGACGATCCAGTCAGGGACACTATGGGTGCAGTTATCGTACATGTGTATTCTGTTATGCATGATGGTACAAATTGTATCCATCCACTTTGTCTTCCGCACAGTCAGATCCTTTCAGTGAGAACTCTTGCCGCCATCAATGGCATCGAGGTCCCGCCTGAGGTAACTCAACTGTTTTCCAATGGCTTTGCAGGACGTTTTAGCGGTATAGTTGCGGCATCTCGTGTATTTCAAGTAATCTCTTTGAGCGTGTCGGGGGTAGGTATGGGTTTTCTTTCTCTCCGCAGGATCACGAAGGAAATACAGAGATTTTTCAGCGTTTTCTCTGACCTCATTGAGCAATGGAACATTCTAAGTGGCCAAATGTTGGATGATGCACATGTGGCGTCCACAATCATAGTACCACTATATTCGCCAGCTTCTAATTGGCCGGCAGAATTATCACTATCATTCTTGCATTTAGCTTCCTTCATTTGAAGCTCCCTCGCATCCTACACAATCATTTCATTGATTTCACTAAAGGATCTTCGACGTCAACCGCTTCTTCCGAACAAACACCACCAAAGACGGATCAAAGGGCAGTTTCTCAGTCGTAACCGGAGTACCATAGAAGTACTATAGGTCCGGGTTCTACTGAATCATGTGGGCAGCTTCTTCATCTAAGAAATCGTACTCTGCCTGAACGATGCAGGTTCCCAAAACCAGCCGCAGCGGCTTGGCCACATTTCCTTTACAGTTAAAAAATAGGGCTGCGTATTACTTTCTCAATTTCCAGCTAAGAGATCCGTCTTCACCTTTTTATCCAACGGTTGCTTTACTTCAGATTCATCCCCACCAGCCGGATGAAACCAGACAAGTTTGCCCATTGTTATAACGATACATCGTCCTTTGGGTGCAAGGAATTTTTCTATTTTTTGCCTTTCCTCTCGCACTTAATTATACCGCAAATAAGAGCGATTATATTGCACTGTAAGACCTTACATTATTTAGCAGACATTATTTAATTCTTTCATTTTTTATTATTCTCTATAAAATAAAGTAGAAATAATGTTATACGATACATCTTCCAAAGAAGTGTGGTCTTTATCTATTAAACCCAATGACAATACTGATTTTTCCACAGCGTTATCATCTGATCGCAGCAAATAAATATAGTCTTCTTCGTTCCTCATAGTTCCACTAGTGTACAGTTCAATTTCATAGAAATGATTATTTTTTAAATTACTATTTGACACATTAAATATATACTCCGAGTTGTTAGGAAGGTCGTTTGCATTTACTGTACTTTGATTAACTATCTCACCTGTTTCTGAATCAAATATATCCATATGCAATATGAGATCCTCGGGATATGTTCGATCCCATGTAACAGGATGGATACTAATACTCTTAAGCTGTCCCTTGTTTAAATAGATGCTTTCAAATATTTGAGTGTCGGTAATAGGCGGTGCAAGCAAAGAATCGGTACTAATTTGAGTAGAAATACTATGGAAAGAGAGTATCACAGCAAAATACGATAAATAAAAAACAAGGGGAGCATATACATAAACTATAGATAATATCCTCGGATTTTTAGTAATTGCAGTAATATCTTTCCTCTTTGATCCCATTAACCAAAAGAGGACCATTAGCAAGCCGCAAATGATCGACCCGAAAAAAATCTTTATCATCAATATAGTTTCTGGATGAATAGAAAAGCTTCTTTCTATTAAATCAATTACTGATGACAAATTATCATCTACAAAAGTCTTCAAAAAATCCGAAAGGTTTTTCGCATCAAGAAACCCACTATCAAAAAATACTGCTCCTACCAATCGAGATAACTCAAAAAGCAAAAATACTAGCATGCAACCTTGTAATATAGTATTACTTCTTTCCCGTTTCCCAAAGATTGCAATAATTAAAAACGGGACGCAAACGACATATCGATAGAAATGAAGCCATGACAAAATACACATAAGTGACGATGCTATGGCCAATAGATAGAATAGCATGTAATTGCTTTTATTCTGATCTTCACACTTATAAAAATATGCACGGTTTCGTCGCCCGGCTCTACGTCGGGGAGGGTGGAGGAGGCAACTTCACCTTTGTATTTCAGGAATATGGGGTCGTTGACGGAAGAAAGGCTCTTGTAGTCCAGCATTTCAGCCCCTTTTACTGTCCATTCACCGGTTTTGCCGACCAGCTTCTTCATGGCTACCACAGCGCGGCTCGCTTCTTTTATGGTCTTGAAGTAGAGCATAGCACTGGCCTTGTAGGGATAGTCATATTCGGTCTTCATCGTCACTTCCGAAAGGAATGCCAATGTACCTTCGGAACCTACCATGAGGTGGGCGATGATTTCGAACGGGTCATCAAAACGGACAAAAGGCAGTAGATTGAGCCCAGTTACGTTTTTGATGGAATATTTGTAACGGATGCGTTCAGCCAATTTTTCGTTGGTACGTATTTCGTCACGCAGTGCGCAGATGCGGCGGATAAAGTTGCGGTGGGTCACTTCGAAGGAGGCGCGGCTGGCGGGATTTCCGGTATCCAGCAGGGTACCGTCCATTAGGACGATGCGAGCGGAAACAAGCACTTTGTCGCTGTTGGCATGCGTGCCGCAATTCATGCCGGAAGCATTGTTCATGACTATACCGCCCACCATGGCGCTTTTTACCGAGGCGGGATCCGGTGCAAACTTGCGGCCGTAGGGGGCCAGCAATTCGTTCACACGTTGTCCGATGATGCCCGGTTGGAGGGTTATCTGTTCATGGTCGGCAGATATGCTGTATTTTTCCCAATTCTTGCCGGCTACGATGAGGATGGAGTCACTAATGGCTTGTCCCGACAAACTGGTTCCTGCCGCTCGGAAGGTGACTGGTAACTCGTGGCGGCTAGCCAGTTTCAACAGTTGTGAAACTTCGTCCTCGTCTTTTGAACGGATTACAATCTGAGGAATTAGGCGGTAGAAACCGGCATCCGTACCCCAAGCCAGCCGGCGAAGTTCGTCGGTATAAATTCTTTCCTGCGGAATGATTTGGCTTGCTTCCTGCAGGAAAGCCATGTAACTGCGCTCTTTCATATCTGTTTTTTTACTATCGTATCATTTCTCTTCAAAGTAGGCTATAAACAGGGCTGATGGGGATACCCTCAGTATGATCGCTATCTTTCCTCTTTGTTCGTCTGTAAAACTATTTATATAAATAATACTTTTTCGACAACTTACGAAAGTCTTCGGCATCCTTATACCAGTAGTCGCGTATATCTTCCCAACGGTTCCGCTTCGAAAAGCGTTCGCGTATCTGCCGCGAACCACTTACCTTGTCGAACATCGAGAAACGTCCCTTGTCGGCATGGTCAAACACGGCACGGTCCGGATAGAGGGCGGCGACTTCCTGCATGACCAGGAATTGCAGGTCGCTCAACGGTGCTTTGCCGAAATCCATGATGTGCACTTGCACACCTTGCAGCAACTTGCCTTTGCCTACACTGTAGAACGGTTTCAGGTACATCGGTCTGAAGATAACCCCTGGTACGTTCAGACGGTTCAGGTTTCCGGCCAGCTTCTCTGCTTCCACCCATGGCGCGGCAAACATCTGGAACGGAATGGTATACCCCACACCAATGGACATATATCCCAGCTCTCCCAGGATTCCGCTGACGGGATAGAAGAATGCAGAATGTGGATGTGGAATGTGTGGAGAGGAAGGAACCCATTGCAGTCCGGTTTGGGTATAATCCATCTTGCGTTTCCAGCCTTTCATCTTCACTACGTGGAGATTGCATTGTTCCCCATCCTTCAACATCTTCTCGCCATTGAGCATCAGTGCCAGCTCACCGCAAGTGAGAGCGTAAAGGTACGGAATTTTAAACTGGCTTACAAAAGAAATGCAATCATCTTCAACTAAGTTACCCTCAATTTTCAATCCGCCTACAGGATTGGGCCGGTCCAGCACGATGAATTCCTTGCCGTTTTCGGCAGCGGCTTCCATAGCCAGTCCCATGGTGCTGATGTAGGTAAAGGAACGGCAACCGATGTCCTGGATGTCATATACCAATACATCTACGTCTTTCAGCATATCCGGTGTGGCCTTGCGAGTCTTTCCGTAAAGCGAATATACGGGCAGTCCGGTAGTCGCGTCTTTGATGTCCGTTACATGGTCGCCTGCGTGCACATCACCGCGTACGCCGTGTTCGGGGCCATAGAGTGCCACAAGATTTACGTTCGGGGCCTCGTGCAGTATGTCAATGGTAGACTTCATCCGGTTGTCCACTCCCGTCGGATTGGTAATCAACCCTACACGTTTACCTTCCAAGCATCGGAAATTCTGTTCTTTCAGTACTTCGATGCCGGTCTTTATTCTTATCTTCTGTGCCTGCATCGCACCTCCGCAGAGGAGGCAGAGCAAGGATATTATAATAATCTTTTTCATCGCTAATCATTAAACATTAATCACTTTTTCCCATATTCCGGGTCTATTCTTCTGTCTGCAAAAATGGTGACGACAACCGTGGCGAAACAGCATATCATCACCAACCAGAAGAAGTCGATATATCCGATAGCCTCCTGAATGTATCCCGCAAACATCCCTGGAATCATCATGCTCAGTGCCATGAATGCGGTACAGATGGCATAGTGGGAGGTCTTGAATTCGCCTTCGGAGAAGTACATCATGTAGAGCATGTAGGCCGTGAAACCAAAGCCGTAGCCAAATTGCTCGATGGCGATGGAGGTTGAGATGGCAAACAGATTGTCGGGCTGGGCAATGGCAAGATAGACAAACGTCAGGCATGGCAGAGTCATGCATCCTGCCATCCACCAGATGGATTTTTTCAATCCGATGCGTGATGCGAATAATCCTCCCAGAATACCGCCCAGGGTGAGGAATATGACTCCGATGGTGCCGTATACGATACCTACTTCTGCAGTCGAGAGTTCCAGACCTCCCGATTCTTTGGAGGCCACCAGGAAGGGCATACACATTTTGATGAGGAATGCCTCAGGCAGGCGGTACAGCAACATGAACACGATGGCCAGCAATGCACCCGGTTTGGTGAAATAGGTGGCGAATGTTCGTCCGAATTCTCTGAATATGGCTCCTGCAGTGGCGGCATCGGCTGCCAGTGTAGACTTGTCCGAAGCGGGTTTGGGGACTGCAAAGAGGTGATAGAACGTCACCAGGCTGAACAGAACGGCTGTAACCAGCATCGTGATGGTCCATGACAGCGGAATGTTTTCGGTTCTCAGTTCGATGGCGCCGGCAATGGCTACGAGCACGCCTTGTCCGAAGATAGAGGCGAGCCGGTAAAACGTGCTTCGGATGCCAACGAAGGCTGCCTGGTCACTCTGCTTCAGTGCCAGCATGTAGAAGCCGTCGGCGGCAATGTCGTGTGTGGCAGAGGCAAAAGCCGTGATGATGAACAGCATCAGCGTGATGCTGAACATGCTGATGGGGGTTGTTCCGGCCGCCATAGTCGCCTCGTCCGGCCGTGGAATGGACAGCGTCAGCAGGATGAATGCCACAGACATCAGAATCTGCATGGAAAGGGTCCACCATCTTTTGGTCTTGATGATGTCGACAAACGGACTCCAGAAGGGCTTGATGGTCCAAGGCAGATAGAGCAGGCTTGTGAACAAGGCCATTTCTCCGTTCGGTACGCCCATTTTGGTAAACATTATCACGGAGATGTTGTTTACGATAAAATATGGAATGCCTTGTGCAAAGTACAAGGTGGGTACCCATGCCCATGGCGATATGTTTTTTGTATGGTTCATGATATTGATTTCTTGTGTTTTATCCGATTATTCATACAGCTTGTCAATGCTGGCACCTATATAGTAGTGCAGCAGTATTGCATCATACTTATACCCTTGCTCGCCCATTACGGCTGCACCTATCTGGCAAAGCCCCACGCCATGTCCCCAACCGGCACCGGTGAGGATGAAGCGTCCGGGAATGCCTTCGGAGGACAACTCCTCCTTGTCCACCACGAAGGCAGAGCTGTAGAGGTGTGAAGTAGAGAGCGTACGGCGAATTTCCAGCTCCTTGCCGATGGTGAGCGTGCGCTTGGTTCCCACAATCTTCAGTTTCCAGAGACGTCCGCTGGTTCCACGGGCTATGGGAATAAGATCGATGATTTGTCCGTAGTCGATGCCCGAACGTTTCAGAATGAGGACTGAAAGTTCTTCCTGAGTATATTCCACTTTCCAGCGATAGAAGTCCGTAGTCTCCTGGTCATAGTTATTGAGTACCTGCGAGAGGATTTTCTTGTCGGTGGTGTTGCAGAATGCTTCGGGGGAGGTACGAATCCAGCGGTCCGCTTCGACTTCCTGCGTCAAATCGGGTAGTGTGGCGTGCGTTTTGCTGTCTCGTTGTTGGGCAAGATAGGGGTATTTGATGTCTTCCCAGCAGTATTGGAACTCCTCGAAAGCACCGCCGCAGCATTTGGAGAAACGGGCGTCGCAAATCTTACCATCAGATGTCAGTACCTGGCCGCGGGTAGCGGAGATGGCTTGTTTCACAATATCGGTAGAGGCACGTGTAATGCCCTGGTAGCGCTGACAATGGTCGTCGGCGCATACATCGAAACGTGTGTGGTCTTCTCGGTCGTACCAGCGAATCAGCTCTTCGTCGGTCTGCGTAAAGGCCGAGTAGTTAGCTTGGGCTTCGGTGATTTCCTTATTCTTTTGTATTTGTGCCAGTAGCCAGCTTCGGGAGATGACAGCGTGTGCCTTGAGCAGCTCCAGAGAAGCGGTGGCACTCATCTCGGAGGAGATGACGCTGGTCAGATAATCTTCTACATGGATGACGTTGATGCCGGTGAGCTTTCCATTCTCAACGATGATTTTGAGGGCACCCAGAAAACGCTGGTCTTCTTTGCGCTCCCAATGGAAATTGATGCCGATGGTAACGTCCAATAGTTCGAAGGCATCGGTCTGCTCGTGTTGCGGTTCGAACAGCAGTTCGTCATACCGGCGGCCATTCCAGAGAATCTTGCCTTCGTCGTAGGTCACTACCTGCTTGCCGCTGACTTCCGTTCCGTCTATGCGATACGGGTTCAGCAAAACGAATTCTATCTGCGGTTCAAACAGAATGCCTACTTGTACTTTGGGCTCTTTCATAATGGTATTTCTTTAAAATTAGAGTTTTAGGATTTCAGAAGTCATATTTTTTCCCTGATACGCTGCCGTACCTTGTGGAAGTCTGTGGCAGAGAGGCATACTTCACTTAATATCTGTGCCACATCTTCCGCAGTGATTTTTAGGAAATCCTTTTCTACGGGGGTGATAAAGACACCTCCCAAGTCAACGGACGCCGGACTGCTCAATAGGTTGGCTTCTCCCTCGGCGGTGTAGCAGGTGGGACGGTGCTTCTCGCGCGGGAAGACAAAGACCACCCAACGGTCGGCCTCGTATAGGACCAGTACGTTCATCATCGGTTCGTCTTCCTCGGGTTTCACGTCCAGAGAGCGGTAAATGATGTCGAACAAGTCTGCCGCGTCCTCTTTGGAGATGGATTCAATCACAAGTGTGGCACGGGGAGCGTCATTGAGATACCATAGCGTAGCCTTTCCATAATCGGCTATCTTTCCGGCAACTTGTCCGCGCCAGTCTTTTTCGATAGGCATGAATCCTTTGTTTCCTGCTTGGAAATGAGCATGGTCGGGGGCGGAGGCGCCACATCGGGGACCGTTGTAGAAAATGGTATATTCCGTCAGCGCCTCGGCCAGCTCCAGCACATCGGTGAAGCGGGAAGCGATGCGTTGGGGAGTATGCGCCAGTTCCGGTATCGTCAGGTGGCGAGGGAAAATGGGGAACGGATTCACCAGAATATGGTAGTGCCCGCCAAATGGGATACCTTTCTGTACCGGTGGCAGGTTTGCCGGGCACAGAAAGCATTTTCGTTCCTGAATGGACTTGGCATCCACCTTGGCACCGGAGGAAACGATGCGTGCCGGGTTGAACTGTACCTTATAGGGTATGCCGTTTACATTCAGCTCTTTCACCCGCACACCGGAGAGGGCAGCATAATTGTTGCGTGCCGTCTCCCAGGATGCCAGTTGTCCGGTTAGAAGATTGTGTATCGTTTGATTCATGAGCTTGTCTGTTATTTGATGATTTACGGTGTGCAATCACTTTTTCTTGTTCATTGCTATGCGTGCTTGGAGTTCCCAAGTACGGATACGATCTTTGTAGAGGTTGTGTCCGTTCATTTTTACAATATCCAGTGAGGCGTCGGAATTGTCGTCCCAACGGCGGCAGAGGTAGACCACGTCGTACACACGTCCTATCTGGT
>ENA-ORSM01002108-ORSM01002108.1-human-gut-metagenome-genome-assembly--contig:-NODE-2108-length-14588-cov-6.970206_pt1 | contig 14588 bp, 21 predicted proteins | sample MGYA00241903_ERZ509170 | MGnify/ENA primary metagenome ERZ509170 (study PRJEB26280, sample SAMEA2338784) | human gut metagenome | biome: human gut; feature: human-associated habitat; material: faeces...
CTATCGCCCCTCATTTCTATTTTATCTTGTTTGTACCCCTTGTACACCGATGTTTTTTTAAGTTTTGGAAGAAACAAAGTAATCCATGATGATACACAGGAGACAATGATTGAAACTAACGCACTGATAAGGATAGGTGAGTTGTTTTCCATATTTTACACCTCCCTTTTTCCCGTTACAACCTCATAAATCAAACTTTTCTTATAGCTTTCCAGTTCTTTTGCCAGTTGCTCTTTCTTTGCAATCAGCCCGTCAATCTCGGCGCACTTGGCGTCAAGGTAGTCGGCGATTTCTTTTTGCTCTAAAGGTGGACAATAAAATATGGGAATACAAGCAACTTGACCCAACTTCAAGTGCCCGACTGTACTACCGGAGTTTTTAGATGCGATATATTCCCGAACCAGAGGACCATAGATAGAGTACATAATGTATCGTGCATCAGAGTTGTCCTCAGGTCGAAAAAACATGACTCTTTGTCCCATACATAAATTGTCTGCGTTCGGAACTAAACAAGCCTCACCAACAGGTGCCTCGCGCGTGAAGAAAATATCCCCCTTGTGTGGCTGCCCCTTTAATGTCCATGCCTTGAAGTTGGTCGTATCAGTTTGATAAGAACCTTCATAGGAAAATGAACAATCCTTAATGCAAGTTGTTCGTACAACGGTATACTTTCCATCAGGAAAAACATCAGGTGTTCGGTTTTTGCAGTCTACGATAGTGCAGAAGGATTTTAATCGTTTTATTTCCCAATCTTTCGGAATTGCCCCAATCCACTCAACCCCGCTATCCTTAATCTCCCGCTTGCCGCGCACGCCTTTGGTCACAGCCTGCGTAATAACCGCTTGCTTGAGCTTTTTGTATTCCTCAATGCTGGAACGAGTTTTGTCGAGGATGGTATCAAGTGAAGCACAACCATTATCAAGGTAATCTACGATTTTTGCCTGTTCCTCTAGCGGTGGAATAGGAAAATAACAAGCAACAATTTCAGATGCAACAACACTAGGAATAGCAGTGTGAGTGATATAAGGAGCCCAGTTAAAGGCTAAAAATTGATAATAACTGAACTTTTCAAGTAGGCGATTACTGTAAGTGAGAAAATACATGGTGTCTACTGCCCATAGTTGTCCTTCAACATACAAGGGCTTGCCGAGAGTTCCTTTTCGCCCAAAAAGAACAGCTTTTCCACTGTATTGTGCACGATTGGTGTATTTAAAAACTCCACCAGAGCCATATACTCCAACGGCAGAAGAATCGGTACTATCGACTTCAACGTCAATCTCACGACCATTGTGAACTTCAGCAAAGCGTTTGAGTTGTACAACCTCCCACCCCTCTGGGATCTCCCCAATCCATTCAATGCCGCTGTTTTTCATTTTCCGTGCCATGGTCAGCCCTCCTTGTTTTCAGCAGCGGCCATCAAGCGGTCAAAATCGCTTTGGTAGAGTTCATCCTGTAACACGCAATACTGCTCAAACTCGCTTTCAGCAAATGCTTTAGCAATGGCGGCGGTAACTTTGCCTTTGTCGTGGAGGATTTCAGCATCATTGAATTGCAGAAAAGCATCCAATTTATAATGATATGTTCTACCGTTATCTGCAACTTGTGCAAAATTTGCACAAGTTGTGGTTTCATCTAATTCACCTTCTTGGAAAACATTTTTCAAGTGCTTTGTTATGACACTTCGGTCCACATCAAAAAGCTGTCCAAGAGATTTTTGTGTCAACCAGACCTCATGGTCTTGCACACGTACCTCAATGCTGCCATCGCCGGAATCTTTTGTGAAAACCAGAAAATCAGCGGTACTATTGCGAATCTGCATCTTTTTCTCTTTCATAGCTCAGCCCTCCTTATGGAACAGCTCTGCCAGCCCGGCGGAGATATCCTGTTCCAGTGCGGTGATGCGCACCACGATATCCTCCACGGCTTCCGGTGCCTGATACTCGTAGAAATAGCGGGTCATGGGGATCTCGTAACCCACCTTGGTCTTGCTGTGGTCGATCCATGCGTCGGGGGCGTAGGGCAGAACTTCGCGGGCAAAGTAGGCGTCAATATCCTGCACCAGCGGCACGTTTTCAGTGTCCCGCAGGCTGGTGTCCGGCACAGGCTTGCCACGCTTCAGGATAACGTTGCCCGCCTCGTCCCGCTGGGGGCGCTCCACCACGATCTTGTTGTAGCCGAACTCCACGCTCTCGAACACCTTGCTCTCGCAGTAGATGCCGTTTTTGTTGCCGTACACCTTGCCGTTGGCAAACTCGCCGTAGGCGGTGACGATCAGCTCCCGGCAGGCATCGGTGATGTCGTTGCGCTTGGTGCCGATGCTCTTGCGGCGGGGTTCAAAGCAGTGGCTGGCGTCAATAAGCTGCACCTTGCCCGCACGGTGGGCGGGCTTATCCTTGCTGAGTACCCAGATGTAGGTGGAGATGCCGGTGTTCATGAACATATCGGTGGAAAGCTGGATAATGCAGTCCAGCCAATCGTTTTCCAGAATATACTGCCGGATGTTGCTGGGCCCGCTGCCGGCGTCGCCGCTGAACAGGGGAGAGCCGTTCTGGATAATTGCCATCTTGCCCTTGTTTGCCAGCTTGGCAAGACCGTTCAGCACAAAAAGCTGCTGACCATCGCTGATCTTGGGCAGACCGGGCGCAAAACGCCCCATCTCGCCCCGGGCGGCTTCGGCTTCCACCGCTTTCTGCTCCCGCTTCCAGTCGATGCCGAAGGGCGGGTTGGAGATGATGTACTGGAAGGTGAACCCGGGGAACTGATCCTCCGACAAAGTATCACCGAACCGCATATTGTTGGGGTCGCCGCCCCGGATCATCATGTCCGCCTTGGCGATAGCAAAGGTGGAGGGATTGAACTCCTGCCCGAAACAGGTCACCTCAATGTCGCTGTTCAGCTCGTGGATGCGCTCCTCCATGCAGCTCAGCATCTGGCTGGTTCCCATAGCCATATCGTAAACGGTCATGCTGCTGGTGTCGAGGTCGGCTTCGGACAGCAGCAGGTCGGTCATCAGGTAGATGATATCCCGGCTGGTGAAGTGGGCTCCGGCTTCCTCGCCAAAGCTCTCGGAGAACCGCCGCACCAAGTCCTCAAAGATATAGCCGCAGTCCACAGCGTTGATCTTGTCCGGGCCAAGATAGCCCTTCTCAGAGCCGAACTCCTTGATGACGAGGTAGAGGGTGTTGCTCTCCACCATCCGCTTGATGATGTTGTCAAAGTCGAACTTTGCCAGCACGTCCTGTGCGTTAGCAGAGAAACCGGACAGGTAATCCCGGAAGTTGGACTCAATGTTGTCCGGGTCTGCCAGCAGGGTCTCGAAGGTAAAGCGGCTGGTGTTATAGAACTGGTAGCCGGAGGCCTTCTGCAAAAAGCCGTCGATGACCTGCAGCTTTTTCACCTTCTCGTAGGTGTCCAGCACCGCCTGATGGGTGGGCAGCAGGCAGTCGTGGAACCGCTTCACCACGGTCATGGGCAGAATGACCAGACCGTACTCGTGGGGCTTGAACGGCCCACGCAGCATATCGGCTACGTTCCAGATCATGGCGGCTTTTTCGGCAATGTTGGCACCTACGGCGGTGATCTTATCGTTTGGCATACGTTGCTCCTTGTTTTTGTGATAGGTGGACATCCTGATTTTACAGCAATAGGTGTCCTATAAATCGGATAGCAGGATGCTTTTCCTGAAAAATGATTCTTGCATCTATTGTACCACGGATTTTGTAGAATGACTATATTTTGCCAAAAAGAAATGCCCGCCTGAAAATCAGACGGGCAAACTGTAAATCAAATCATCTGAAAATGCTTCAGTGCTTCCACAATCGCATCCTCTTTTTCCTTCGGACACTGGGGCTGCTTCGTATTTTCGGACTTCGCCTTATGGTGGTTCTCTCGTACCTCCAGACCGCATTTCTGCTTAACCTGCGAGATATACAGGGAAGATACCCTCAGTCCAGTCTGTTCCAATACACGAGCCTTGATTTCGGGATAGGTCGCGCCTTTCTGCAATCCTGAAGTGTCCATGCCCTCCAAGGAGAACTCTACACGGACTTTTTTGGAGTCGATCTCACCCTTGGAAAGTGCAATGACACATTCGACATGCCTCGTTTATAGAGAACGGTATAAAGTTCAAATTTAGCGGTTTTGTGCGGTTCTGTAAGGGCTGAAAAATAGCCATGTTCAACGATTTCAAAGCACAAGGACTTGTGCGGATTCATGCGTATACCGTGGGATGGTGGCAAGTGGGTGGCATTGTCACCGCACCCAAACGACACTACCGCACAACGTCTTGATGAAAAGGGGGTCAGCCGAACTTACCTCACCGACAGCATGGGGCGCAAACAGTCAACCACGGTTATCAATGAATCCGGCTTGTATAACGTGATTCTTCGTAGTGATAAGCCGGAAACCATATAGGCGGCTGTACTGTTCAAATAGTTCAATTTTATTTTGAATTACCTTGAACTTATTATACTGCACCCATTGTCAACAAGCAAGACGGGTGATAAAATAAAACAAAAAGGTGATTTCCATGAAACGCATTGACGGTAAACCCCCTTTTGGCGGTGATTACGCTGAATTTCATTTTTTAGATGCCGAAAACAATGAAGTTGATGAGGGCAAGGAAACAAGCATTGTTATCCGTGAGTGTAAAGCGGATGGAACGCTTGTAAAAGAAACATGGGCTAGGGTGTCCGATAACTGGTATAAAAACAATCCTACGGACGTTATTTGGTGGAAAGACACGCCGGACGGTGTGGGCGAATGGCTTTTTAGTTTCGATAAAAAGACCGTGTTCAATATGTTCGCTGACTACCCCAAAGCCCTAACCCCGGAACAGAAACAGATTTTTGATAAGGAAAACCCCGAATGGGCGGACTTCTTCAAAGATCGTCAAGAGGGCAATATAAAATGATGCCGATGCCTAGTTTTTACACAAGCCCGTATTTTGTGAATGAGCCGGATAACTGGCATTTGACGGATGATGCCCCGGAAGATGTACGCAAAGAGTTTGAAGAATATATGAATCATCCCGACTGTGTGCAAGATGATGGGCTTATAAGGGCTATGAAAAGCTATTATCGCGCATTTGGCGATACTTTCCCAAGTTATCCGAATCCCCCGGAAAACGCTGTTGAGATCATCCGGGATTGTTTGCAGAAAAAGAAAGATGTGTATGAGTTAGGCTATCTTAGCTTAGATGATAACATCATATACTAAAAACGCACTTTTGAAAATTAACTTTCAAAAGTGCGTTTTTTCAAGAGGTCAAGCCCACCGCTCAAACAGTGTGAGGATGATTTCTTGATGGGTGGGGTATACAGCAGGAACGCCGCTTGATTTGTAAGCTGTGGTAACACCGTTTTGTATTACCGTCAACTTTGATCCGGCTTTGATGGAAACATCCGGCGACAGGAACACTTTAACGCCCTGCGAGAGTGCCGCTGCCGTGTCGGTCTGGACTGTGGCGGCGATGGTTTCAAAAGATAGCTTGCAAGGCTGGTTCTCCAAAACAACGACTTCTTTTGTACTGGTAATGTGGGTGTTAGGGTCTTTGACAGATTGCCGCTCTGATACCGTCATAACGCCTGTATAGGTGCTTTCTATGGCCTTTCGTGCGGCTTTCTGTGCCGCCTGCATTGCTTTAATCATCGTGTAAAATCCCTCTTTCGGTTAAAGTTTATTAAAATAGGGGGCTGTGGGATGGGTAAAAGTTCTTTTGTCCACCCCGCTTTAACGTAAAAGCTGTTTACACCCCATAAAACAGGTGTAATCATCTCAATGTTAGGATTCATTTGTATCACCCCCTTTCGCAAAGGCTCACAACCTTTGCAAATAGTTCATCTATGCTCAATTCCTGTTGAACAGCCTGTTCGTTTTGGTGTATCTTATATGCAAGATGAGCCGCTTTTTCTTGCTGTTCAATACGATTCAAGGCAATGCTTTCTGTGCTTGAACCGTTGGAATTAAAATAGCTTAAACCGCCTTTATACGCTCTGGATGGAATATAGCCATAGATAGAAGCGATTTCTTCTAACCGTTTCTTGCAATTTAAGGTCTGTAAGGCTTTGTCTCGAATCTGGGCTATTCGTTGCTCTGAAATATGAAGTTCGTCTTTTAGTTCTCGCAACGTCTTAGAGCGGCAATAAAGCCCTGAAATAACATAGCTTTCGGTGTCCTTTAGTTCATCTACGATGTTCCAAAGAACACGGTTTGCATATTCTCGCTCAAGCTGTTCTGTAATATCATCTTCCATGTTTGACGGATCGGGGATAGAATCTTCCAATAATAGCCCGTCTGCCCCCTCAACAGGGGATTCCAGACTTACAACGGACGATTCAAACGCCGCTTTCCGCAAGTTGTCCAGCTTATTTGCGGAAATGTTTAACGCTCTGCAAATTTCAAAATCGGATGGATTTCTGTTTTCATTTTGGCACTGTGCTAAAAAGCGTTTGTACCGTGCAATTTCGGAAAGTAGGTGAACGGGAATCCGCTTGACGTTGCCGCAATTTTCACAATAACGCTGAATAGACTGCCGAATCCAGTACCCCGCATAAGTTATGAATTTTGCATCATTGTCGGAATTGTACATAGAAGCGGCCTTTTGCAGACCTAAATACCCCTCTTGCATAAGATCATCTATTTCAGCCTGTTTAGAATATTTTATTGCGGTATTGTAGATGAAAGGACGGTTTTTCAAGTAAAGCTGTTCCAAGTTGGAAGAAACATTGATCCCGGCTTGAATCTGCCTTACAAGCTCTTCATTTTCAACTTGAACTCCATTTTGCTTTTCGTTCGTCATATCGGTCTTTTTCATACGTCACCAGAGAAATCATTGTATCAATCGTTCTTTTGCTTGCGCCGTTTTCTTTGGCACGCAAGATAAGTTCAAGATGATTTCGGATTGCTAATTCATCTTGTTGCAAAATTTCTCGTTCTAAATCGGTCATCGGTTGAAATCCTCAATTATGCCGTGTGAAAAATATCAGCCGTTCAGACCATCCAAAATGATTTCTTCGTTGGTGGGAATGTAATTGGTGAACATCTGCGGGTATTTCATGGCAAGGGCTTCATACTGCTTGCCGATCTCCATCATGGTATCAGGCAGGGCGCACACAGCGTAAGTAGTACGATCCTGCACTTCAAAGCGAACCATACCGTTATAGCCCGCGTTGATGATCTCATAATCAGACAGCAGGGGGCAATCTGCAACGGCTTCAAGCTCTTTCAGACGGTCAAGATATTCGTTGATTTCTGCGGTTGTTCCCATGCGCTCATTGAGGATAGAAACGACTTCCGGGGCAAAAGTGCTGTATTTGATGGTAAGAACATCGTAGATCATCTTCATGGCCTTGTGAGAGCCTTTCAACGGCTCAATAATGCTATGAAGCAGTTCGGAGGTTAACTTGCTTCCGCACATCTCAATGATTTTAAGGGCGTTTGCAACGTCGGTGGAGTGGTCTGCGTAATCCTCTGCAAAAGAAGTGCCAAATTCTTTGCAGAACTGCCGGATTAGCCCCCGAATAGAATCAGAAAACTGCTTGTTCAAGTTTCCGGCTTCGCCTTTCAACTTTTCAATGGCTTCACGCTTGCCAAAATCAGAAAGACGCTGGTTAGAATCAATTTGGCCGATGGTATCACGGATTTTCCCGGCTTCCTGCTTGTGGGTATGCTTGAGCATCAGGGCTTTCTTTGCGTAGGTTTCATAAGATTTTTCCATTTTCGTTTTCTCCTTTATCAAAAATCAACGCGGAAATATCTGCACACTTCTTTGATTTCGGCGTAAATATCGCCGTATGTGCCAAATCTGGAATTAAGATAGGGGTTATCGTTCGGAAAAGACAGCTTTGCAAGGCTGTGCAGTTCTTTCACAACGGCTACCAGTTCGGGCAACTTTGCCGTAAATGCGGCATTACGTTCTTGTTCAGTCATTTTGTTCACCTCATATTTTTATAGTTCCGTTGAACCACTTTGAATCTTTGTAGCGTTCAACGAGTTGTTCAATGTTCATTGAATCCATGTTTTCTATCAGGTCTTTTAATGCGGGGGTATCGAATCCGGGAAGTGCTGATTTTGTTTCAGCGGTTTCCAAAACGTGCTTGATTAGGGCGATGTACAGAGCTAACCGTTTTTCGGGATCAGTGTTTACACGGACAAAATCAGAGCGTTTTTCAGAATCCATAAAGTACAGAATCGGATCAGAGGGCAAATATAATCCCTCTGGCCAACAAAGCAGATCGTCAATAAGAACTTTGGTCTGCTCTGTAAAACCCGGCAAGGCGGTCATATAGGCTTCAACATCAAACATATTTTCAAAATAATGTTTGTCGCTTATGTTTTTGCCTACCCAAAGCCGCCCATTTTCTTCAACATCGGCGAAAAGAACGGGAATAGCCTGTTTGTTTTTCTGTGATTCTTCCAGTTCCCGCAAGCGGTTCAAAAGCGTTCCTCTTGCTATTCTCTGTTTAATCATCCTGCAACCTCTTTTCCATGCTTGCAAGCCGCTGTACAATATGTTCATCTTCATGCAGAGCAACACCCAATTCAAGCATAGCTTTAGCCGCCGAAACCCGTGAAGAATCGGTTGCAGTGCCATCGTTCATAACAGTTCGTAGAACTTCCAGAGATTCCAAACAATAGCCCTGCGCCTTATCCATGGTTTCACGAAAAAGACTTTCTTTCGTGTCCTGTAAGACTTTTTGAAAATCGGCTTTCTTTTTCAATCTGCATAGTGTAGGAACGGAAATGCCGGACTTTTCAGCGGCTTCTTTGCTTGTCGGACAGGTCAGAAGATTCATTGCAACTAATTCTTTGTTGATTCGTGCCACTCTTTCACCACCTTTCTGAATTTATCGCACCTCAATATAAATTATACCATATATAGCGTTAGATTCGCTTAAAATACACAATATTTAGTCATTTTGGGCAAAAATAAAAACCGGGGTGATTAGCCCCGGTCGTTGATAATTCGATATACGGAAGTAGCGGATAACTTGTATTTTTCGGCGAGAGCGTCAACGTCCGAACCGTTATAGAAGTCCCGGCGAATGGCGTTGTTGCGTTCCTGCTTTGATGTAAATTCACCTCTGCCCGGTATGTAAAGCCGTTCGCCGGGAAAGGCTTCTAGGATTTGCTTAAATACCTCACTGCCTGTAATACTTTCCAGTAGCTTCAAATTAACTTCGTTATCGCTCAATCAATCACCACCGTTTGACGTTAATATTTCAAAGAGGGCATTTCAAACACTGTCAACCCTGTTCAATCTGTCGCTGTTTCAGGTGAACGCACATTATCCACGATAGCGGACAACTCCGAATCACGCAGATGGGACAGATCAGAAAGATTGTCAGTCAGGCAACGCAGTTTGTCGGCGGTCTTGCTCTCTTCGATGTTGCCAATGGAAACTTGCTCCCAAACCCAATCGTTGATAAAGTCAATTAGGTTTTTAAGTTGTTCCATCTTGCAAGAGTAATCTTCCAGAGCGTCATGCAGTTCGGGGGCAATGATAATCTTTTTCATGGTAAAACACCTCTCTTTAGTATTTGACAGCGGTTGCAGGGCAGTTGTATAGCCTACAAAGTTCAATGAACTTATCAACCGTAGGAGCGGTCTTACCGCTTTCCCAACGTCTGATAGTGCGTTCGCCCATGTTCAGCCGTTTGGCTACTTCCTTTTGCGTATACCCGGCGTTCACACGCGCGGCGGCAAGTGAAATCTTAGAATTAGTCATTATTTGCAACCTCATTCTTCAGCATTGAAATTTACAGACACGCCGTTATCTTCTAGGAGTTTGATACAGTTGTTGATTTCTTTGGTAAGTTCGTCTGTATTATAAATGGGCTTGAAATCTTCTGTTTCTCCATACTGCTTGCGCAGTTTCCAAAGAACAAAGCTGATAAGAAAGGCATCATACCAACTTGTTTCAGCGGAATATTTGGGATAGCCCCAAATCATATCAAAGGTGATGCTGTCCGCAAAAACTCTTATCTTGCAAACATCTGCTTCCCACGGGTCGCCTTTTGTAACCCATTCAATCTTATTGATCTTCTGGATGTTGGACAGAAGATTAGCATATTTTTTGCCTGTCAAAATTATCAGTCCTTTCTTGCTACTGTTACCGTTGATACGGTTCGCGTATATTATATCTATCTTTTATATTTATTGCTGTTTAGCGTTGACGCACCGCCTTTGTATAGAAACTGTTTTGAACAGTAGCAACGGTAACACTCTTGAAAAATATAGCGAATATAAAACAATTTTCGAGTGCTACCGTTTATTGTTACTGTTGTGCTACTGCTACTGTTCGTTACTGTTCAACGAATACTTTGCACTGCTTCCCGTTCAGGCGCATATTTTTAACAGTTGTTCCCAACGCTTGATTGAGCTGTTTTGAAAATGTCAGACGATTCACAGGGCGAAAGTTGTTTTTAATGCAAAACTCATCATAGCGGATGTAAACTTCTCGTGTTGCTTCATTGTAAATGCCCTCAACATCTCCGTTATCGTTCCGGCAGTCCTCAATAAAAGCTAAGATAGGGTTGTTTTCCTGCTCATAATCGGTTTTAGCTCGCTGTACCTTTTGAGAAACAGTAAAGTGCTTGTTTTTTAGTACACGCTTTAAACCACCAATCGCAAGCAGGATAAAATATTCCATTGCTTCTTGTTGGGTCAGCTTTACATTGATTTGCGGATCATAATCGGGATCATTTTCTGAAAATTTAGCGTTTAACGGGATTGTGAGAAGTCGTCGCATAGCCGCCCCGGTGGGGTCTTTCATACGGGGAATGTTGTTTGCTGAAAAAATCAACTTTGCATAGGGGATAAATTGGAAAGCGTCCTTTCCTTTGTTTTCGGCTTTAATGCTTTCGCCTGTTGCGATCTTCTTGAAAATCGCAACATCTTCTTTGAAAGAATCCGAAATATCATCGCCAAGGTTCGCTAACTTGCCGAATAGCATAGCGGTTGAAAATCTATCGTCAAGTTCTTTGAAATCAAGGGTTGATATATTTTTATCCCCAAGCATAGAATGAAGCATTTCGATATAGGTTGATTTGCCGTTGCTCTTATCACCTACTAAAATCACAGCTTTACCGCCGCCTAACTTGTTATCACGGTATAGACACGCTCCGGCCACTTCTTCCAGCAAAGCGCGGATTTCCGCATCATTGCAGGAAAGACGGTTCAACACATTGTCCACTAAAGGGCAAGTTGCATCCGGCGTATAGTCCCAAGGAATCTTATTGGTGATAATGTGTTCCGGGGTAAAGCCCGCAAAAGAACCGTCAATGATGTTATACAGGCCGTTCTTAAACGCGATCAGGTGCGCGTCCTCTGGTTTAGTGTTGTCCCGGATCAGCAGATCAAGATAATCAACGACTTCAGACCGCTTCGCACGGTTTAGATCGGGGATGTGCTTAATCATGGCGGCTTCAATCTCGCCATATCCAGCGGTATAGATACCGTCCTTGTAAATGTGCAACTGATTATTGATCTTGATGATATGGGCGTTGTTCTTCAGGAAGATAGCGAACTTATCAAACAAGAATGTGCTACCGTTGTAGAAAACGGGTTTCTTGAACGAATCATCCCGCAAGATAGTTTCAATCTCGCTGTCTGACAGCGGAACTTTCAACACATACTTATTGATGATCCTAATGGTTTCCCGTGCTTCTTCCACGGTAAAATCATTGCTTTGCAGGGTCAGAATGTAATTAAACAGGGCTTGATTTCGTCCGTCCCCCTCTTCCATATCAAGAAACGCCATCTTGCTACGAACGGGAAACAGCCACCGGGGGAGCGGTTGCGCTTGCTCATTTTCGGCGGTATCATAGAGGATTTCACGCTCCACGCCGCCGTATTTAAGCACTTCATAGGAACTTTTCACACCCACCTTAATATCAGCTTTCAAGCCGATTGCAAGGGTGCAATGGGTCTTACAGCCGCCCACGCCGCTATTTTTGAACAAGAAGTGCTTGCCCCGCGTGGTACGATAAACGCGGCAATTCAAAGAATAATCTTGAACAACTTTGAACAGAACATCCGAACTTTCCCCATCGTCCAAATCAACAAGGATCGTATCTTCTGCCAGAATCCCGGCGAACTCTGGTAAAGACTTCACCTGTTCATAAGTCTTAAAGTCCGTCCTGCCCTTCCATGATTCAAAAATCAACGAAAGGAAAGGTATACTTATGACAGGCGGAACAAGAAAACGTGGGGCAACATGGTCTTACTATTTCGATTTGGGAAAGATAGACGGTAAGCGGCAGAAAAAAGAAAAAGGCGGCTTTAAGACAAAGAAAGAAGCTGAAACCGCACTTGCCAAGGCAATCAACGAATATAACAACGCCGGGGCGGTCTTTACCCCGTCCGAAATCACCGTTTCGGATTATCTGGATCAGTGGTATGATCTGTATTGCAAACCGAATTTGAAGTACAGCACCCAAGTGGCCTATTTGCAGATCATAGAGGGGCATTTGAAACCAAAGTACGGAAAGTACAGATTAAAGGCTCTCACATCGGCAATTTTGCAGGAGTATGCCAATGATCTGAAGATGCACGGGCTTGCAAAAAGCTCTGTTGTCGGCATCCTGTCCGTTTTGGGTGCTTCGCTGGACTATGCAGTTGAACCCATGCACTACCTTTCTGCAAACCCCATGCGCTATGTGAAGTTCCCCAAGATAGAGCGTAAGCCCCGTGAACGCATTGTGCTTACAATGGAAGATTGGAACAGGATCATTGAACGCTTCCCGGCTGGATCACGGTTTCATATTCCGTTGATGATCGGCTTTTATACCGGGTTGCGCATTTCAGAAGCGTTTGCCTTAACATGGGATGATATTGATCTTGAAAAACGGGAATTGACAGTAAACAAACAAGTTGTTGTGCGGAACTTTGGGGCAGACGTTCGCAAGGTGATAGAGAAGAAAGGCAAAAAAGAATTGCGCTCATCGTGGTACTTTACCACGCCCAAAACGCAATCTTCCAGCAGAACGGTCAAGTTTGGTGAAACGCTGTATCAAGCGTTGAAACAGGAACGCACCACCCAGATGGAGAATGAATTGAAGTATGGTGAATACTACACGATTCATGTAATCAAGAAAGAACTGGATGAAAAGGGCAACGAAATGCAAAGAATCGTACCAGTTCAGAAGTGCTTACAATCTGCGCTCCCACGGGTCAAGCTGGTCTGCATTGCGGAAAATGGGCAGTACACATCAACGAATACTTTCAAACACTGCTCCAGAATCGTTCACGATGAACTGTTGCTTGCGTTTGATTATCACTCTTTGCGGCATACCCATGCAACGATTTTGATTGAATCGGGGGCAGATGTAAAGGACGTTCAAACCCGTTTGGGACACGCCAACATTCAAACCACCCTGCAAACCTATGTACATGATACAGAAGCGATGGCAAACCGTTCTGTTGATATTTTTGAACAGGCGATAGAACAAAAGAAACTGTCATAAGAAAAAGAGGATTGAGCCGCCGAAATGTTCAACGGTTCAATCCTCTTTTTCGTGTTCAATGTTCAATGGTGGCAAATGGGTGGCAAATCACCATTTTTCAAGTCTTAAAAATGCTAAAAATCAAGGATTCATGCGGGTTAATGCCGTGATACACTCGCAATGCCTCGTCCTCGGGAACAAATCCACAGGCTGCACCTTTTCCGTGCGGTACCCCTGTGTCTCCAGCCACTTGGCGTCCCGGGCGGCGGTGGCCGGGTTGCAGCTGACATAGACCACCCGCTGGGGATTCATCTTGACAACAGCAGAAAGGGTGGCTTCATCGCAGCCTTTGCGGGGCGGGTCGAGGACGATGACGTCCGGGCGCAGGCCCTCAGCCGCGAGGCGGGTGGCGGCAGCGCCGGCGTCGGCGCAGAAAAAGCGGCTCTTGGTGGCGATGGCGTCGCCCATCCGGGCGGCATTTGCCTTAGCGCTTTCAATCGCTTCTGGTACGATCTCCACACCCACCAGCTCCCGGCAGTGGTCTACCATCGAAAGGCCGATGGTGCCCATGCCGCAGTAGAGGTCCAGCAGCAGGTCGTCCGGGGTGAGCTGGGCATATTGGGCCGCGATGCCGTAGAGTTGCTCAGCGGCCAGTGTGTTGACCTGATAGAACGACAGGGGGCCCAGCCGGACGGGGACGCCGCAGAGGGTGTCTTCGAGGTAGCCAGGGCCATACAGGGGGTGGGTCTCGCTGCCCAGAATGACATTGGTGTTTTTTGCGTTGACATTCAGTAAGATGGTGGCAATGGCCGGAAACTGCTCCCGCAGCTGGGCCACCAGCTCCTCACTGTGGGGGAGTTTTGCCCGGGTGCAGACGAGGCAGACCATGATTTGGCCGCTGTGTGCCCCCCGCCGCAGGAAGATGTGGCGGACAAGGCCCTTGCCGCTTTCCTCGTCGTAGGGCTGGATGCCATGGGCGGCGAAGAATGCGCAGAGCGCGTTGCCGATCTCATTGAGCACGCCGGGCTGCAGCTTACAGTCCGGGCAGGGGACGATGCGATGGGTGCGGCCAGCATAAAAACCAATGCAGGGCTGGCCGTTTTTGTCCCGCCCGACCGGGAATTGCACTTTATTGCGGTAGCG
>ENA-ORSM01002110-ORSM01002110.1-human-gut-metagenome-genome-assembly--contig:-NODE-2110-length-14577-cov-9.859661_pt1 | contig 14577 bp, 13 predicted proteins | sample MGYA00241903_ERZ509170 | MGnify/ENA primary metagenome ERZ509170 (study PRJEB26280, sample SAMEA2338784) | human gut metagenome | biome: human gut; feature: human-associated habitat; material: faeces...
GGCCCCCCGCCAGCCGCTGGGACATGGCCTTCAGCTCCGGCACGGTGCACAGGTCGTCAAAAAAGCGGTAACATTCTTCGGGTGTCTCCAGGGCCAAAATGGCCTGGAAAAGGAAATCCGTGTTCTTGTCATGGATTTTTCCGTTCATCTTTTCCCGCGCTCCTTTATTTCAAAAACTTTCTGCTTTAGAATTTTAACATAGAAAAGCAAAAAAGTAAACAGGAAAAGTTACACGTCGTTGCGGATTAAATCCTCGTAGGTCTCCCCTTTGATGACAATGCGAGATTCCCCCTTGGAAACCATCACGCAGGCGGGCTTTAAGTTCCGGTTGTAGTTGGAGGCCATGGAGTAGTTATAGGCCCCTGTGGAGAGCACCGCCAAAATGTCGCCCTCCTCCGGCTTCTGGATGAGGGTGTGCTCTTGAATCAAGTCGCCGCTCTCGCAGCACTTGCCGGCGATGGTGGCGGTGAAGTCCGCGGGCTGGCTGGCCTTGTTGGCGATGCAGCAGGTGTAGGCGGACTGGTACAGGGCATAACGGGGATTGTCGAACATGCCGCCGTCAATGGCCACGTAGGTGCGCACGCCGGGGATTTCCTTGATGCTCCCCACCGTGTACAGGGTGATGCCAGCCTCGCCCACAATGGAGCGGCCGGGCTCGATGTAAATGCGGGGCAGCTCCAGGCCCAGCTTTTCGCAGGTGCTGTGCACCATGGCGGACACGTCCTCCATGTACTCCTCGTAGGGGATGGCGTCGTCCTGCGCTGTGTAGTGGATGCCAAAGCCGCCGCCCAGGTTTAGGTGCTCAAAGGCCATGCCCAGCTCGTCCCGCACCTTGGCGTAAAACTGGAGCATCACCTCCGCCGCGTGGACAAAAGGCGCCTTCTCCAAAATCTGAGAGCCGATGTGGCAATGCAATCCCTTTACAGCCACGTGCTCCATGGTCTTGGCACGGCGCAGCGCCTCCATGGCCTCGCCGCTGGCCAAATCCAAGCCGAACTTGGAATCCACCTGGCCGGTGCGGATGAACTCGTGGGTGTGGGCGTCAATGCCGGGCTTGATGCGGAAGGAGATGGGCGCCACCATGCTGTGCTCCCCGGCGATGGCGTTGAGGCGCTCCAGCTCGTACAGGTTGTCCACCACAATGTCCCCCACGCCGTTCTCTACAGCCATGGTCAGCTCCCCAGCGGATTTGTTATTTCCCTGGAAATGGATTTGGCTGCCAGGCACGCCGGCCTGAAGGGCGGTGTAAAGCTCGCCGCCAGACACCACTTCCACGTCCAGGCCCTCGCTGAGGACGATGCGGTAAATCTCCTTGCAGCTAAAGGCCTTGCTGGCGTAGATGGGCTTGCCGTTTCCGTTGTAGTTCTTGGCGAAAGAGGCCACGTACCGGCGGCAGACGCTGCGGATTTCATCCTCGCTCATCACGTACAGCGGCGTGCCGTACTGCTCGGCCAAACGGACTGTGTCATTCCGTGTTTACGGAGAGATGCCGCTGTTTCGTTACATTCTATAATCTTTAAATTCTCACCATATCCCGGGTGATCTCACTCAGGCTGTGTGCCCCGCACATCTGCATGGTGTCGGCAAGCTCACCTGCGATCTTATCAATGTAGCACTTGACGCCCTCTTCGCCGCCGCCATAGACCGCCGTGACGAACGGACGGGCGATGAGCACCGCGTCGGCACCCAGTGCCAGTGCCTTGAAAACATCCACACCGGAGCGGATGCCGCCGTCCACCAGGACTTTCACGCCGCTGCCCTTAAGAGCCTCCGCGATCTCCGGCAGGACTTCTGCAGTCGCAGGGCACTGGTCCAGCACACGGCCGCCGTGGTTGGAGACGACAATGGCGGCCGCTCCTGCTTCCTTGGCCTTGAGGGCCCCCTTGACGGTCATAATGCCCTTGACGATGAACGGCTTGCCCGCCAGCGCCACGATCTCTTTCAGCTCCGCCACGCTCTTGCTGCCGGCCGGAGGGGTCATGTTCTTGAGGAACGGCAGACCGGCCGCGTCCACATCCATGGCCACGGCAAAGCAGCCGCTCTCTTTGGCCTGCTCCATCTTGGCCTTGATGGTGTCGATGTTCCAGGGCTTGATGGTGGGCACGCCGCAGCCGTTCGCCGCTCCGATGGCCTTGGTGGCCATGGTCATCACGTCGGGGTTGGTGCCGTCACCCGTAAAGGCGGTGATGCCGTTCTCCGCGCAGGCGCGCACCAGCACATCGTTATAGGTCATGTCGGTGTAGGCGTCCGAGTAGTGGAGGCTGACCGCACCCACCGGGCCTGCAAAGAACGGGTATTGGAAGCTCTGCCCAAACAGCTCCACATGGGTGTCCGGGGTGCCGTTCTCGCACAGGGTGTCCATGTTCACCCGGATGTCCGCCCACTTATTATAATTGCGGATGGCTGTGTCGCCCACGCCCTTGGCACCCGGGCCGGGGACCTGGTTTTTGCAGGCCACGCCATTGCACACCGGGCAGGCCTTGCAGTATTTGCCGATACACTGCCGCGCGTTGTTTAAAACATCAGAATAATTCATTGCATTTTCCTCCCTGTTCGTTCCTGACCCTGCGTTTTTACCAGGGTCCGCACTCTCTCTGCTCTCATCATAGTCTTTCTTTTTCCCCGCGTCAAGAGGTTTTGCAGGCGTTCGGGAGTTCCGTTCAAAAGTCATACTACGCACCATCGTCCTTTTTGAAAAAATACAAATTTTTTTGAAAAATTGCTTGACAAAACTCCTTGTTTCAGGTATTATAGTGGAGCGCTGAGGGCCACGGCCCGAAAGCAAAACAGAAGATGTGGAAAGATGGCTGAGTTGGTCTAAGGCGCACGACTGGAAATCGTGTAACGTGTCAAAAGCGTTCTGGGGTTCGAATCCCCATCTTTCCGCCAGAAACCCCGGAACGAATGTTCCGGGGTTTTTCTGTTGACGTAAAAAGGAGTTTCTACAATGTCTGCTGCTATTACGATTGCAATGCCGCGCATGGTGCCGAACCAGCTGCTGGCAGAGGCTCACGCAAAATATCCCGAAAGCCTTGCCCGGGCCGGGGCAGAGATGCGCTGGATCGAGCTGGACGACCCCGAAAAGGCCGTGCAGGATGCGCTGGCCTGTGACGGCGTGCTGCTGCCGGGCGGCGGCGACATCGACCCCAAATTCTACGGGCAGGAGCGCATCCCTGCCTGCGGTGAACCCAACGTTCTGCGGGATACCGCCGAGCCGCTGCTGCTGCGCGCCTTCCTTGCCGCCGACAAGCCGGTGCTAGCCATCTGCCGGGGCATCCAACTGATGAATGTTGCGCTGGGCGGCGACCTGTATCAGGACATCAAACCCTTTGAGCACGTCCCCCACAACGACCATTGGGGCAAAATCCACACCGTCACCGTGCGGCGGGACACCCTGCTCTCTCGCATTCTTGGGCAGGATACCGTTCTGGTCAACAGCCAGCACCATCAGGCGGTGGACAAGGTCGCCCCCGGCCTTGTGCTGTCGGCCCTGAGCGAGGACGGCATCGTGGAGGGCATTGAGAAGCCGGACGCAAAGTTCTGCCTGGGCGTGCAGTGGCACCCTGAGTGGCTCAGCGCTGCCGACCCCGCCATGCAGGGGATCTTTGATGCCTTTGTGGCGGCCTGCAAATAAATTATAAAAAAATCAAAGCCAACTTGAACGATTTTTAAGCTCTGGATCGTATTCCCTATAAAGAGAACAGGAGGTTCTGCCATGAAATCTTCCAAAAAGCGTTCCCGCGCTGTGGTCACGGTGGTGGCCTGCATTCTGGCGGTGTGTCTGGTGGCTGCGCTGGTCCTTTTCAGTCTGGTCAACAGCAAAGTCCGTGCCTTACAAAAGGGAGCGACCTTTGAGCTCAGCTATAACATCACCGCACAGGACAGTGCCAGTACCCCGGCCCTGTACAATATTCTGAAACAGGTGGGTGCAACCTCCGGCGATGTGGCCGGGCTGTATTCGCCGGGGCAGCTGCAATTGTACCTGTACCCCTCCGGCGGGCTTGCCCGCGCCGAGACCGGCGGCACCGACTTTTTCACCGACCTCTATATTGATGCCAACGACACCTACTTCGATGCCGGGCGGCTCTACCGCACCCTGCGGGATTCCATCGCGGACAGTGCGCCGCTGGTGGGTGCGTTCCTGCCGGAGTGGTCTCTGCCCAACTACATCACGCAGGCCCAGCTGGCAAAGATCCTCGGCGTGCCCAACACGCAGGTAGCCATGCAGGAGATGTCCGGCTATACCATGACCCTCAGCCGCCAGTGCGTCGTCCACCCCGATTATGCCAAGAAGGGCTACACCTACTACCAGTTCCCCTCTGAGGGGGAGGACGCGGCTGTCCTTGTGGTGGGCCTGCCGCTGAAGTCCCTGCTCTTCGATGACACCATCCCCGTGGATGTCCATGTGGAGATCCCCGCCCACGGTGTCAACGCAGCCCTGAGCGGCACGCTGGAGGCCAGTGTCAACAGCCTTTCGGCTCCCGTCAGTGTCATTTCGGACAGTGACATCGATTCCATCGTCCAGCTCCGGGAGCGTCTGGAGCAGTTTGCCGATCTCATCAACACAGCGTTAAAGCGTGTGCAGTAACAAAAAAGCAGAGCCGTGCAGCGCTTGAACTGCACGGCTCTTATCTATTTCAGCGCTTATGCTCAATGTGTTCCTGGATCCATTTGCCGCCATCGCCGCTGCCCACCGCACTGTTATAGACAATGCCGGTCAGCTCGCTGGTCAGGTCGGACTTCATCTTTTTGTACTCCTGCTCTGCCTGATCCGCAACGCTCTGGTCACGGCCATTGTCCCGCAGGTACTGGCGCAGCTCTTTCAGGATGGCGTTGAACTCCTTGTCACACTCGCCCTGAACACTGGTCAGCTTGGCGGTCTTGGACACCACGATGGAGACCTTCATCCCCAGATTGCGCTCCTCCACCGGGTGGGAGATGTACTCATCGTAGGCTTCGTAGATCACGCCGTAGAGCTTGGATTCTGTCTGCTTCTTCAGGTTCTGCAGCTGGCGGATGTAGCTGTCGATCTTGGCATCCACCTCATTCTCCGAAGCAGCGGAGCTGCTGGAGGCATGGCTGCTGCCGGGGGCCTGACTGCTGGCCGCATGGCTGCCGGAAGCCGCAGAGGACGCGGGCACCGAGTGTGCGGCGCTGGAACCGGACACTGCGGAGCTCACGCTGTCCGCCTTGCTTGCGCTGGCGGCAGAGGAGACCTCACTGGACGAAGCTGTCTCCGAAGAGGAAATGCCAAGTTCCTCTTCCAGCTGTTCCAAAAAGGACGAAACCGGGGATTCTTCCGTCACCTCACTGCTGACGGCGCTCTCGCTGGAGGCGGCGGCGCTGGAGGGCCCCTCAGCTTCCCCGCCGGGCAGAGCGGAGGACGGCACAGAGCTGGCCTGCGCCTCGGACACAGGGGTGCTTTTCCGCATCCCTGTCAGGATCAAAGCAGCTGCCACGGCCACCACAAGAACGATGGCCGCAGCCAGCTGATAAAGCTTCTTTTTCTGCATCTGGTACAAAATTCTCCCACTTCAGATTTCGTTCCCGGCCTTTTGCCGCACAGGAACAGGTCTATCATATCATCCCCGGGGGAGAATTTCAATGGATAAACCGTGAAAAATGTCGCCTAACTGCCTTTTTATGACTGGATTTCGTCCCATTTCACAGCCTGCCGGAGACGCGGTCAGGCCCAGCTGCGGGGACAGAAAAAAGGCATCCCCGCACTTCACAGACGAGGATGCCTTTCTCAAAACGGTTTTCTGCCCCAAAACACCTGCTCCGGCGCGGAGGCTCAGATCGTAAACTGGACGGCGCAGAAGGCTGCATAGATGCAGAGCAGCAGCACGCCCTGCCAGCGGGAGAGCCTGCCCTTGAGCAGAGCGGGCACGGTCAGGAGGAGCATGACCGCGAACATCACGGGCAGATCCATGACCAGAGAGGAATTGATGCCCATGATGGTAGAGTTCTGCGGGATGCTGAAAGGCGACACCGTGATGGACATGCCGCTGACCAGCACCAGATTGAACACGTTGGCACCAATGACATTGCCCAGCGAGAGGGAGCCGTGGCCCTTTGCCAGCGAGGTGATCGCCGTGACCAGCTCAGGCAGAGAGGTGCCCAGCGCCACAAAGGTCAGGGCAATGACGGATTCCGGCACGCCCAGCGCCTGCGCGATCAGGGTGCCGTTGTCCACCAGCAGATTTGCGCCCACAGCGATCAGGGCTGCGCCGAGGACGAGCAGGCCGATCTCCTTGGCAAAGGACATTTCCTTTTCCGGCTCGTCCTCATCGTCTTCCGGGGCGGGGGCGTTTTTCATCGCCAGCACATTGCAGACCATGTAGGCCACGAACATTGCCAGCAGCACAATGCCGATGGGGCGGCTGAAGTAGCCGGTGGTGTAGGCCACGCCCGCATACAGGGCCGCTGCCACAAAGAAGAACAGCACCGGCACCCGCAGGCTCTTGGGGTCCACCTTGCCCGGGCGGACCGCAACGGTGATGGCCGCGATCAGGGCCGCGTTGCAGATGACCGAGCCAATGGCGTTGCCATAGGCGATCTCGCCGTGGCCGGTCATGGCCGAGGTGGTGGAGACCATGACCTCAGGCAGGGTGGTGCCGATGGACACCACCGTGGCACCGATGAGCAGCTCCGGCACCTTGAAGCGGCGGGCGATGCCGGTTGCACCGTCCACGAACCAGTCGCCGCCCTTGATGAGGCAGAGCAGGCCCACGATAAACAATAATACAGGGATCAGCATATAAAATCTCTCCTTTTTAATCCAAAAAGTATTATACCTGTTTCCCCTGCAAAACGCAAGCAAAATCGTGCATTTTCACCCAGCCTTCTCCACCTTTTTGGCGTTGGGGTAGATGCGCTCCATCCGGGCATTGTCAAAATGCTCATCCAGCAGCACATCCACCGCATTGGCCGGAGCCGCGCCGCTGGTGCGGGCATCGTAGCGGGCCAGCGCCAACGCACTGGTCACAAGGTTCACGGCCATGAACACGGCCAGCAGAGCGGTCATCCAGGGGCGGATCCTGCGCTTGACCGCCTTCATCCCCTTTGCCACCAGCGGGTAGCCATAGCGGATCCAGGTCACGGCCGCAATGCCCCAGAAGAAGCAGTACAGCAGGTTGATGCGCCCGCCCAGATTGAACTTGAAGCCGCTGTAATCCCAGAACACGGTGCCAAACAGCAGCTCTGTCACGGCGCTGCACACATACTCATACGCACCGCCCAGGATCACACCGAACCAGAAGATGCGGCTCTCGCTCTTCTGTTCGCCGCCCCGCAGCAGGATGGCGGCCAGCACCAGCGCCAGCCCCCACACCACGCTGAACGGGCCCCAGACCAGGCTGGAACGGCTCATCCAGACCCCGGCGGTGATGCGGCAGAAGATGGTCTCCACCACATCTCCGAGGAAAGCCCCGATGACAAAGAGCCAGAGCAGGTCGGCAAGGGAGAGCTGCTTTTCGGCACTGGTGGTGGGCTCCGGACGCGCCGCAGCAGGGTACGCCCGCTGGATCCGCTTTTCCACGCTGGCGGTAATTTTCTGCCGCAGCCTCTCCGAGCCCCTGCCCAGCTCCCGATTCAGCTGCTCAAGCCGTGGGTGGCGGTTCGCATACCGGCTGACCACCACCATGGCAGAGATCTGGTCAAGGACGGCCAGCGCCATGCCGACCCACACCACAGCGTGGAACAGCAGCGGCGGCAGGTGGGCGCAGAGCCGGAACAGCAGGTCGTTGCCCCAGCGGACTGCCGCCATGCCCAGCAGACCCCACAGCAGGGAGTATTGCAGGCAGACATAGCCGTCCAGATTGAACTTTTTATCGGAGTAGTCCCACCAGCGGCGGTGGTGGATCCGTTCCAGCAGCTTGGCGGTCAGCCACTCCACCACCGTGGCATAGATCATGCTGCCGAAGAACAACGCCGCCAGGCTGGCGCGCTGGTCGTTCAGACCGATGGTGATAAGCACTCCTGCCGTGCCGTACACAAAGCAGAAGGGGCCGGAGGCCACACCGCGGTTGGTGAACCGGCGGCCCTTTGCGGTTGCAACAACGGTCTCGCCTACCCAGCCTAAAAAGGAATATACCAGATAAATTACACAAAGAGTATAGAGATTCAGGTTCATAGCGCTCCTTTCCCGGAACAAAAAGGGGCCGGGAAGCGGTGTTCCCGACCCTCTTTGTTCAGTTTACGAATTACAGCTGGCTCTTATACAGTGCCTCGATCTCCTCCACGCTGGTATCGCGGGGGTTGCCGGGGCGGCAGGCATCTGCAAAAGCAGACTCGGCCAGGAAGTGGATGTCCTCTTCCTTCAGGATGCCCTGCAGGTTTGCGGGGATGCCCACATCCGCGCTCAGCTGCTTGACGGCGGCGATGGTGGCATCGGCGGCCTCGGCATCGTTCATCTCGTCGATGCCCTTCACGCCCATGGCCTTGCCGACTGCGCGGTAGCGCTCCCCGGCAACGGTCTTGTTGTACTCCAGACCCACCGGCAGCAGGATGGCGCAGGCCACGCCGTGGGGGGTATCATACAGAGCGGACAGGCCGTGTGCCATGGAGTGGACGATGCCCAGGCCCACATTGGAGAAGCCCATACCGGCGATATACTGGCCCAGAGCCATGCCCTCGCGGCCCTCCGGGGTGTTCTGCACGGCACCGCGCAGGTTCTCGCTGATGAGCTTGATGGCTTCCAGATGGAACATATCGGAGATGGTGCAGTGGCCCTTGGTGATGTAGCCCTCAATGGCGTGGGTCAGAGCATCCATACCGGTGGCAGCGGTCAGGCCCTTGGGCATGGAAGCCATCATATCGGGATCGACGACCGCGATCTCCGGGATATCGTTTGTATCCACGCAGACGAACTTGCGCTTCTTCTCCACGTCGGTAATCACATAGTTGATGGTGACCTCGGCAGCGGTACCGGCAGTGGTGGGCACTGCAATGGTGAACACCGCGTGCTTCTTGGTGGGAGCCACGCCCTCCAGAGAGCGGACATCCGCAAACTCGGGGTTGTTGATGATAACGCCAATGGCCTTAGCGGTATCCATGGAGGAGCCGCCGCCGATGGCCACGATGCAGTCTGCCTCCGCGGCCTTAAAAGCAGCCACGCCGTCCTGCACGTTGGCAATGGTGGGGTTGGGCTTGATCTCGCTGTACACGCTGTAAGCAAAGTTTGCAGCATCCAGCAGGTCGGTCACTTTCTTGGTGACGCCGAACTTGATCAGATCCGGGTCAGAGCAGACGAACGCTTTCTTGTAGCCACGGGCAGTCAGCTCGGGCACAATGTTCTCGATGGCACCGTGGCCATGGTAAGAAATCGTATTCAGGACAATGCGATCAGCCATAATAGTAAGCCTCCAAACATTCTCTTCCCCGCCCCGTGCGGGGTTTTCTTTACCATTACTTTACCGCATTGTTAAAAATAATGCAATCGGATTTTCTTGTAATTTTCATGAAATTTTTATACAGATGATTTTTGTTTTAGAAACTTTATCCAATTTACAGCTATAAAAAAGAACCATGCAAGCTTTTCAGCCTACATGGTTCTTTTTCTTTTATTGTAATTTCAAGCGATGGGCCTTTGATTACTCCTCGTAAACCAGAACGATGAACTCGCCCTCATTAAAAGTGCCAGCGACTTTTTTCTCAAAAGCGGCCTTGGTACGAGAATTGGAATAACCGTACTTAGTAGCTTTATTTGCTTTCAGGGTAGAAACGATAGACTGAATGGTATCTGCATCTTTCTCCTGAACGGTAACGAAACCAATCTGCTCACCACCAACCAGAGTAGCAGCGTTTACAACTTTATCGAATGCTGCTGCACGAGCTTTCTGATAATCAGCAGGAGTGTCATACTTGCCCTCAGCCTGCTTCTTCTCAATGCTCTTGATCTCAGCAGCATAGCTATCCCACAGCTGTGCAATCTTCTCAGCCTTTGCAACATCTGCAGTGTTATACTCAGCAGTAACCTTTGCATCAGACAGAGCGTCGGTCAGCTGCTTGTGGAAAGTGGTCTTGTCGCTGTCGCTGCAGCCAGTCAGGACTGCCAGAGCCATGACGCCTGCCAGAACGATAGCAGCCAGTTTTTTGAATGCCTTCATAAGTAAGGTCCTCCTCAAAAAATAAAATTTCGTTCAGGATATTTTCCTGTTTCCTGCATTGTACCCTCCCCCGGGTGCCTTGTCAAGTGTTTTGAAAATTTCACAAATTATTTGTGCATCCCGACAAAAAGTGGCCGATATTTTTTGGATATCTTTTCAATTTTTTATCACAAATCAAAGAGTTTCTTCTATCCTTTCGCATTCCCGGAATGAGTTTCTTTTCCCCGAACAAACCTAGAAACATCCTCTCTGTTCCTCTTGCGGAATTTCTAGCATCCAGAATCAAACGCCTGTCTTTTTCTGTCCATCTATGTTATACTAAAGTTGCTGCCCTTTCCACTCAATTTTCATTGAGATGGGAGGTGAACCTTTTGGAACTGTTCGTATCATTCGTTTTGTCCGTCGCAGCAGGTGTGGTTTCCAACTGCATCAGCAAGTGGCTTGACGGCAAGCACAAGGACAGCAAGCACTAACAAATGGAAGAACCCCCTTGGAGCTGCAACTCCGAGGGGGTTCTTTCCTTTTGGTGATACCCATTGGAAATGTGTATCGTATCGTTCGCACTTTTATTATATGCGATTTTGCAAAAAAGTCAAGCCATGGCAGTATTTTTCCATCAGCAGCCCGCTACCCCCTCCTGCGGGGCGATCATCAGGCGGATGATCTCACGGTCGGTCTCGGCCATGCCGTCGTGGGCCATCTTGCTCACGTTGCGGATGGTGTTCTCCACGCCCTTGAGCACGATGCCGTCGCCGCCCACGAACTCGCTGTCGTGCATCTGCATCTGCATTCCCAGCAGACCTGCTTCCACGGCAGAAGCGATCTTTGCGGCGCAGCTGGCCTTGGCACCATCGCAGACCATACCGGAGTTGATGGCCAGCGCGTTGACCACCGTGTGAGCGATCTCGTTATAACGGCCGCCGTGGAGGTATGTAATGCCTGCGCCTGCACCGCAGCCGGCACTGGTGGCGCCACAGTAAGCCGAGAGGGGCCCGATGCCTGTTTTGAGGTGGATGGTAACGAGGTTGGACACCAGCAGGGCACGGTAGAGCAGCTCCCGCGAGGCCCCCATATCCCGGGCGTAAATGATGACCGGCAGAGAAGCCGTCAGGCCCTGATTGCCGCTGCCGGAGTTGATGACCACCGGCAGCTCGCAGCCGTTCATCCGGGCATCGGAACCGGCGGCGGCCCAGGCTTTGGCCCGGTTGTGGACGCTGTCGCCGTAGGAGCGGAGCAGGATGCGGCCGATCTCGGCACCCCAGTGGCCCTCCAGGCCCTGCTTGGCAATGGCCGTGTTGCAGTCGATCTGGCGCTGCAGGGTCTCTTTCACGTCGTTCAGGTCGGCTTCATCGGCAAACTGGACGATCTGCTCCACGTTGAGCAGGGTGTGGTCGGTGGCCTGGGTGCTGGTCTGCTCCACGTATTCTTTCTGGAGCAGGACCTCGCCGTCCCGCTGCAGGGCGATGACATTGGTGTGGTGGCCTGCGATCTCTGCAAAAGCGGTATGCCCGCCGCCGAACAGCCGCACCTGGATGTCAAACAGGTAGGGCTTGCCCGAGCGCTCCACATGGATGGGCGTCTTTTCCAGGAAATCCGCCATCTTCTTCAGGTCATCCTCCGTCACGGCGCAGAGCACTTCCAGCTCCTTGTCCGCATCGCCTGCCACGATGCCTGCGGCAGCGGCGGCCGCAATGCCCCGGCGGCCGCCCGTGTGGGGCACCACCACGCTTTTGACGTTCTTGATGATGTTGGCACTGGCGGCTACCTCAGCCTGCTCTGCCGGGCAGCCCAGTGCCCGGGCAGCCAGGGCAGCAGCATAGGCCACCGCGATGGGCTCGGTGCAGCCCATCGCAGGCACCAGCTCTTCTTTCAGAATTGCAAGATAAGTATCGTAAAGCGCTTTTTCCATTTTCCTGTCCTCCGTTTTATTTTACCGGGCACCCTCGCCCGCAAAAAACTCTTTGACCAGCTTTGCCACCGTGCCGGAGAGCAGCAGCAGGGCGATCAGGTTGGGAATGCTCATCAGGCCATTGAATGTATCGGCAATGTTCCACAAAAGGCCCAGATCCATCGTCGCGCCCACAATGGACACAAAGGAATAGAGCACGAGGAACGGCCCCACCACCTTATCGGTGCGGAACAGGAATTCCGCACAGCGGGAGCCGTACAGGCCCCAGCCGATGATGGTGGAGAACGCAAAGCAGCACAGTGCCATCGCCGTAAAGATGGACGACCAGCCGCCGTAAGTCGCGGTAAAACCAGCGATGGTCAGCTCGGCACCAGCGGCAGCCCCGTAGCCCACCGGCACGCCGCTGCACAGGATGACCATGGCGGTCAGAGTGCAGATGACAATGGTATCGGCAAAGACTTCAAAGATGCCGAACATCCCCTGCTTGACGGGCTTCCGGGTATCGGCGCAGGCATGGGCGATGGAGCCCGTACCGAGGCCGGCCTCGTTGGAGAAGATGCCGCGGGAGACGCCTTTCTGCACGCTGAGGAACACACTGCCGATGGCACCGCCCGTGAACGCTCTGGGGTTGAACGCGCCCGCGATGATGGACTCCAGCACATAGGGCAGACGCTGCACATTGAGCACCACGACGCCTACCGCCAGCACCACATAGAACAGTGCCATGAACGGCACCAGCTTCTCCGTGACGCTGCCAATGCGTTTGATGCCGCCCAGCAGCACCATGGCCACCAGCATGGCCACTACCACGCCCACAATGAGGTTGAGGGTGGGCAGAAAACTTTTTACCGAGGTGTTGTACGCCAGCACGGCGGAATCAATGGCCGTGACGATGGTGTTGACCTGCGTGGCGTTGCCGGTGCCAAAGACCGTCAGCACGCCAAACAGGGAGTACAGCACCGCCAGGAACTGCCAGCGCTGCCCCAGGCCGTTTTTAATATAGTACATGGGGCCGCCCACCAGCTCCCCGTTTTTGTTCCGCTCCCGGAAATGGACGGCCAGCGTCACCTCCGAAAACTTGGTGCACATGCCCAGCAGCGCCGAGCACCACATCCAGAACACGGCACCCGGCCCGCCGATGGCGATGGCACCCGCCACGCCCGCGATGTTGCCGGTGCCCACCGTCGCCGCCAGTGCGGTGCAGACAGCCTGGAACGGGGTCATGGTGCCGTCCGAGGCATCCCTTTTGCGGAACATCCGGCCAATGGTGGTGCGGATGGCGTAGGGGAATTTGCGGATCTGCAAAAAGCCGGTCCGCACACTGAGCAGCAAACCCACGCCGATGATGCACACCATGGCCGGGATCCCCCAGATAAAGCTGTTGACCGCCTGATTGACGGCCGCAATGGTTTCGATCATATGTTTGTTTCACCTGTTACTTGGATTTTTAACACAACAGAAGACATTTTATCCTATTTTAGGGGTGGTGTCAAATTTTTTCTACACAAACCACCCCGGTTGTGCTATGATAGGGCTGAAAAATTGGTTTGGCAATGCCAACCGCAAGGAGATGTTTCCAAAATGGTCACAACTTCCACTCTGATGGAAAATTTACGGCAGGAGGGCGTCAGCCCGGATCTGCTGCTGGCCGTCAATGAATATCGTACCACCCACCCGCTGACCGAGGCTTTGGCTCCCCGTGTGCCGCAGTCGGCCTTTACTTACTATGGAAAAGACGTCTGGGAGCAGGCACTGGCCGCCCTGCTCTGCGGCGAGAACCTGCTGCTGGCCGGCGGCAAGGCCACCGGAAAAAATGTGCTGGCGGAGAATCTGGCCACCGCCTTTGGCCGCCCGGCATGGGATATCTCGTTCCATGTGAATATGGACGCGGCCTCCCTCATCGGCATGGACACCTTTGAGGGCGGTGCCGTCAAATTCCGGCCCGGCCCGGTCTACCGCTGTGCTCAGTGCGGCGGCTTTGGCGTGCTGGATGAGATCAACATGGCAAAGAACGAGGCGCTGGCTGTCCTCCACGCGGTGCTGGATTTCCGCCGCGCCATCGATGTGCCCGGCTACGAGCGCATCCCGCTGGCCGAGGAGACCCGTTTCATTGCCACCATGAACTACGGCTACGCGGGCACCCGGGAACTGAACGAAGCCCTCACCTCCCGCTTTGTGGTCATCCAGATGCCCACCATCACCGAGGAAAACCTCGAAAAGCTGCTCCGGGCCCAGTTCCCGGATCTGACGGGCAAGTACGTCCATCAGTTTGCCCAGCTTTTCCTCGATTTACAGAAAAAGTGCGACAGCGCGGAAATCTCCACCAAAGCGCTGGACCTGCGCGGGATGCTGGACGCCCTGCGGCTCATCCGCCGGGGCGTACCTGCCGGGGCCGCACTGGACATGGGCATCACCAACAAAGCCTTTGATTCCTACGAGCAGGGGCTCATCCGGGACGTCATTGCCGCCCGCATCCCGGCCCAGCTCACCGCCGCCAAGCTCTTCCGCTGAGGGGCCGCCCTATGGAAGCGCAGAGCTACACCGCGCAGGAGCGGCGGG
>ENA-ORSM01002115-ORSM01002115.1-human-gut-metagenome-genome-assembly--contig:-NODE-2115-length-14558-cov-3.736330_pt1 | contig 14558 bp, 14 predicted proteins | sample MGYA00241903_ERZ509170 | MGnify/ENA primary metagenome ERZ509170 (study PRJEB26280, sample SAMEA2338784) | human gut metagenome | biome: human gut; feature: human-associated habitat; material: faeces...
CACAGCACAACGTGCAGTCCGGTGCGCTCCTCCAGCTCCTTCGCCAGAGTCTCGCACTTTTCGGCGCGAGGGCCAACCGTGCCGTCCATATTCTTCGGGTGGCCGAGGACGATCTCCTCGATCTTGTTTTCCTGAATGAAGGCCACCAGCTTGTCCACCAGCTTGGCGTAATTCCACTCATGGATGACGCTCGGCGAACCGGCAAGAAAGCCGGAAGGATCGGAGATCGAAAGGCCGGTGCGGGCGTCTCCGTAATCAATGCCCAAAATACGCATAGTCATACTCCTGTTTCTTGGGCAGTTTTTCAAATCGGTGTTTTCTGCCCGTGTGATTACCCTGAGTATACCATAAAAAACGAAAATAATCAGCACTTTTTCAGAAAAAATGCTTGACCGTAAATCGCTCACATGCTATACTAAAAACACCTATGCAGGTTCTTTTTTTGCGCCTATTTTTCGTGTGTCTGAAAAGTTGACGTCGGAACGCTGACAGAGGGAGGCAATTAGCTTCAAGCCGTGTCACAGGGATACGGAAACGAAGCGAGATATTAAAAGGAGGTGCCGTTATCTATGCGCGTAAAGATCACGCTGGCCTGCACCGAGTGCAAGCAGAGAAACTATGACACAATGAAGAACAAGAAGAATGATCCGGATCGTCTGGAAATGAACAAGTACTGCCGTTTCTGCCGGAAGCACACGCTTCACCGCGAAACGAAGTAAGGGAAAGGAAGTAGCTTAATGGCTGAAGAAACCAAAGCGAAAAAGCCCGGTCTCTTTGCTCGTATCGGCAAGTGGTTCCGCGAATTGAAGAGCGAATGCCGTAAGATCGTCTGGCCCACCCGTGAGCAGACGACGAATAATACGCTGGTCGTTATCGCCTGCGTAGTCATCATCGGCATTTTCATCTGGGTGCTTGACATCGTATTCGGTCTTGGTGTCCAGACGCTGCTTAAACATTTCGCCGCCTAACTTAAAAGGAGGCAACAATGTCAGACGCTGCAAAATGGTACGTTGTTCATACGTACTCCGGCTACGAAAACAAGGTAGCCTCTTCGATCGAAAAAGCGGTCGAAAACCGCAAGCTGCATGACCTGATCCAAGCCGTCAACATCCCGACCGAGAAGGTCGTTGAGGTAAAGGACGGCAAAAGCCGCGAGGTAGAGCGCAAGCTGTACCCGGGCTACGTGCTCGTTAAGATGATCATGACCGATGAAACCTGGTATCTGGTCCGCAATACGCGCGGCTGCACCGGTTTTCTGGGTCAGGACAAGTCCGGCGGCTCTAAGCCGATTCCGCTGACTGAGGAAGAGATCATCGCAATGGGCGTGGAAAAGCGCGAGATCGAGGTAAACTACGCCGCAGGCGACAGTGTTCGCGTTATCGACGGCGCGCTGGCAGGCTTTATCGGCGTTGTATCGTCGGTTGAGCCGGATAAGAACAAGGTAAACGTAACCGTTTCCATGTTCGGCCGCGAAACTCCTGTCGAGCTTGAGCTCGATCAGGTTGAAACTCTCGACGAGTGACAATGAGCGGAAGATAGATTTCCGCATTTACGGCAAGTGGGAGAGTTCCGTGCCAATTAGGAACTCGCCAGCCACCACATTTTTTGAAGGAGGAACCTTTCAACATGGCACAGAAAGTAGTAGGTTATATCAAGCTCCAGATTCCCGCAGGCAAGGCAACCCCGGCTCCCCCGGTAGGTCCGGCTCTCGGCCAGCACGGTGTAAACATCATGGCTTTCACCAAGGAATTCAACGAGCGCACCAAGAACGATGCCGGCATGATCATTCCGGTTATCATTACGGTTTATGCTGACCGTTCGTTCAGCTTCGTTACCAAGACGCCTCCGGCGCCGGTTCTGATCAAGAAGGCTTGCGGCATCGAGTCCGGTTCTGCTGTACCGAACAAGACCAAGGTTGCAAAGCTGTCCAAGGCTGACTGCCAGAAGATCGCAGAGACCAAGATGCCCGACCTGAACGCCGCTTCTCTCGAGGCTGCTATGAGCATGATCGCGGGCACCGCCCGTTCGATGGGTATCACCGTCGAGGAGTAATCTCCGGTTTTTATTTGTTGTACGAAGCTGCGGCTATCTGCCGCATACAGTGGGAGGGTTATTCAAGTTCCCGCTTAACCACTTAAGGAGGATTTATTGTGCATAAAGGTAAAAAGTATGTAGACAGCGCAAAGACGATCGACCGCACCAAGCAGTACGATCCGGCTGAAGCGCTTTCCACCGTTGTTTCCACCGCGAAGGCTAAGTTCGATGAGACCATCGAGCTGCACGTAAAGCTGGGCGTTGACTCCCGTCACGCTGACCAGCAGGTTCGCGGCGCTATCGTTCTGCCCCACGGCACCGGCAAGCAGGTTCGCGTTGCTGTATTCGCTAAGGGCGCAAAGGCTGACGAGGCTCTGGCTGCAGGCGCAGACATCGTTGGTGCAGAGGACCTGATGGAGCGCATCCAGAAGGAGAACTTCTTTGAGTTCGACGTAGTTATCGCTACCCCGGACATGATGGGCGTTGTAGGCCGTCTGGGCCGCGTGCTTGGTCCTAAGGGCCTGATGCCGAACCCGAAGGCTGGTACCGTATCTATGGACGTTACCAAGGCTGTTCAGGAGTCCAAGGCTGGTAAGATCGAGTACCGTCTCGACAAGACCAACATCATCCACTGCCCGATCGGCAAGGCTTCCTTCGGCGCTGAGAAGCTGCAGGACAACTTCGACGCTCTGATGGGTGCTATCATCAAGGCTAAGCCGGCTGCTGCAAAGGGTCAGTACGTTCGTTCCTGCGTTATTGCTTCTACCATGGGCCCCGGCATCAAGGTAAGCACCGCAAAGATGATCGGCTAATTCAATAGCATTTTACTCGGCGGTTTTCCGCTGAGAGTCAGAAAGACAGACCGATGATTTCGATTGTTGGTCTGTCTTTTTGTAAAATAGCGTGGATTTTCACTGCACCAGACAGCGTGTGCCGAACAATACGAAAATTCTCTCGATTTCAGAAAAATAGCAGGAAAGGCAGGTTAATTATGCCCGGTTTAGTCTTAGAAGGCGGAACCTTCCGCCCGGTATTCTCCTGCGGCGTGATGGATGCGCTGCTCGATAATGACATCATGTTCGATTACGTCATCGGCGTTTCCGCCGGCATCACCTATGCGGCGTCGTATCTCTCGCGGCAGCGCGAGCGCAACATTAACATACTGCGGCAGTATCGTGGCGACAAGCGCTATTTCGGCGCGCGCAACCTGCTGCACGACCACTCCATTTTCGGTACGGATTTCGTGTTCGATACTATCCCGAACCAGCTTATGCCGTTTGCCTGGGATGAATTTCACAAATATCAGGGTAAATATTTGGTGGGTGTTACCAATGCAAAGACCGGTAAGGCCGAATACCTCGACGGCATGCGCATGGATCGTCCGTGCACGATGCTGCGAGCGACCTGCGCCATCCCAATCTACTTTCCGCCGGTGCAGATGGACGGCGTGACCTATTACGACGGCGGTCTGGCCGACCCAATCCCGATTCTGCGCAGCCTGCACGACGGCAACGAGCGCAATCTGATCGTGCTCACGCAGCCGGAAAGCTACCGCAAAACGCTTGGACGCGGCGTGCAGTTCACCGCAAAGTGGCTGAAACGCAAATATCCGGCAATGCCTAAGGTGCTGCTTGAGCGTGCCAAGCACTACAACGAGACAGTTTGCTTCTGTCACCGCCTTGCGGAGAACAAACCGCAGGACACCGTACTCCTTCAGCCGGAAAAATCGCTGAACAGCTTTGAAAAAGACGTGAAAAAGCTGGAATGGGGCTATGAAATGGGGTATAATATGACGTGTGCCCGGATGGAGCAGATCAAAAATCTGTTCCGATGACGGGTTTTGGTAAAAGAGAAATATTTTAGGGGGAATGAAAAAACGATGCAAAGCAACAGAATCATTCAGGTAGAGGAAAAGGTGCCGCCGCGCCTGCTCGTGCCGCTGTCCATCCAGCATATGTTTGCGATGTTCGGCGCGTCCGTGCTCGTGCCGTTCATCTTCAAGATGAATCCGGCGATCGTGCTGTTCATGAACGGTATCGGCACGCTGCTGTTCATCCTCATCACCAAGGGCAAGGCGCCCGCGTATCTTGGCTCGTCGTTCGCATTTATCGCACCGGCGACCATCGTTATCAACAACTGGGGTTATCAGTATGCGCTCGGCGGCTTTGTTGTCGTAGGTGCGTGCGGCTGTGTGCTCGCGTTCATTATCTATAAGTGCGGTACGGACTGGATCAATGTCGTTTTGCCGCCTGCTGCCATGGGTCCGGTTGTTGCCCTGATCGGCTTGGAGCTGGCAGGCTCTGCGGCTTCTACCGGCTGCATTGTCGGTGATAGCGTGACCACCGGAACGGTTATCACCTTCCTTGTAACGCTGGCCGTTGCGGTATTCGGCAGTGTGCTGTTCCGCGGCTTCTTCTCGACTATCCCGATTTTGATCGCGATCATCTGCGGCTACATCGCGGGTGTGCTCACCGGTGTTATCGAAACCCAGACCATCATTGATGCGCTGCACACCAGCTTTATCTCCATCCCGAATTTCCAGACCCCGAAGTTTGACATCAACGCGATTTTGATCATTCTTCCGGTCCTTCTGGTTATCGCGAACGAGCATATCGGCCATCAGCTCGTCACCGGCAAGGTCATCGGCCGCGATCTGCTGAAAGACCCCGGTCTGCATCGCTCGCTGTTCGCGGATAACTTCTCGACCATGATTTCCGGCTTTATCGGCTCGGTGCCGACCACCACCTACGGCGAGAACATCGGTGTTATGGCCATCACCAAGGTGTACTCCGTGCGCGTTATCGGCGGCGCGGCTGTGCTGAGCATCATCTGCTCGTTTGTCGGCCCGCTGGCGGCGCTTATCCAGACGATTCCGGGTCCGGTCATCGGCGGTATCTCGTTCCTGCTGTACGGCATGATCGGCACCTCCGGTCTGCGTATCCTGGTTGACAACCATGTGGATTACAGCAAGAACCGCAACATGATCCTGACCTCGGTTATCTTTGTTACCGGCCTGTCCGGCGTTACGCTGGCGCTGGGCGATGTATCGCTCTCCGGCATGACCCTCGCCGCTATCGTCGGCATGATCATGAGCCTTGTGTTCTATGCGTTCGATAAGTTCCATCTGTCGAATGATGCGTAAGTGAATATGGAAAAAGCGTCTGCGTGAGCAGACGCTTTTTTATTATGAAAATCATGAAACAGGTGCGGAATTGGACGAATCAACTTGTGCAATCGCTTCCAGATGGAGCAGGGTTAGATTTAACATATTCAGCTGTGCCGGTCCGATCGACGTCAGAGCGAATGGAAGCGATGGAATAGCGGAGAAACGCTTCCGAATCTTGATATCGGTATCGCAGCCTGCATAGGAAATGCTGAATTTAGTCTCGGTTTCAAAGATATTTCCTAATATACTGGAGGTCTGAAGGCTTTTCCACATTTCAGATATCGCGGTATGATTAGAAAAGTCTAATTCTATATATGGGTGATAGGGATTCTTGCTTTGAATAACGATTGCTAATTTGTCATAGACCGTTTGCCCGGCGGCATGCTGTTCGGCGGCGTCTTGAGAAATGCCGCCTTTCGTTTTCATTTGCGTATAGGCGTGCTTTGAAGTAATAAGCTGTGCCTGGAGAATATCGGAGTAGGGAAGAGAAAAACACTCAAATGCTTCTAACGGATGGGCATTTGTGCATTGAAGGGCATGTAATTCCGGCAAATCCTTTGTTTTATAATAGAATAATTGCTGATTGGCACTGTCCAGAATAATACCTTGCGAATCGGAAAAGTTGATACGGCATCGATCAATAACAGCATGGGAGGGGCATGTGATTTCTTTGCTGCACTGTGTCTGCAAATGCTGATTTAAGGCGGTATAAGCTGCTTCCAACCATTTCGGTAAGTCTTGATTAAACAGATGTACAACATCCTGTCGTGCCTCGTCATGAAGCCACTTATTGGATAGTATGGAACGAAGGGCAGCATAGATTCCCCAGAGTATGAGAGCTATAATTAGACATACTAAGAGCGTTCGTAAGATTACCATGTATCGTCCTCCTGTTATCTTCTTTAGTATAGCTGGAAGAAATATGTATGTCAATTATGAATATCATAATGATATCGTAATATCATCGTGATTGGCATACCCTATAATAAGGTGATTGCATGCTGATTATAGGGGAACGAATTAAAATGCTGCGGGAGAGTCACAACCTCTCACAGGCCGCGCTGGCAAAGCGGCTGGGCATCACACGGTCGAGCGTAAATGCGTGGGAATTGGGCCTGAATGTACCGAGTACGCAGTATATTATCGAATTATCCGAGATTTTCAAGGTATCGACGGACTATCTGCTGTGTGTTGCAAAAACGCAGACGCTGGATTTAACAGGTCTGGACGAGGAGGATATCGCCGTTCTGTATGCGCTGGCGACCCATCTGCGTAGAAAGAACCGGGAAATAAAATTATAAAAATAATTTGAAAGGTGTCTGCTCATGCAGATGCTTTTTATTATCCCATTGTTGAAAATCGAAAATCCTTACTATATAATTGTAAATATCCTGACAGATAACGGAGAAAACACAATGCAGAACGAAAAAACATCCGTTTTGGTGCTTGCGCAGTGCGATTTGACCATGCGCGAGACATTAAATACCCGATTCGGCACGCAGTGCGCGTTCACGTTCGCGGAGAACGGCGAACACCCGACCGCGGAGCAGCTTCGCGCGGCTGCGGTTATTTTCGGCGAGCCGAGTGAAGCCCAGCTGGCGCAGACCGAAAACCTGCGTCTGCTGCAGCTGACCTGGGCGGGCGCGGACAAGTACACGCGCATGGAAAACCTGCCGCAGAGCGTGGTGCTGGCGAACGCGTCCGGTGCGTTCGGCACGATCATCGCGGAGTACGCGATTGGCAGTCTGGTGGCGCTGTACCGCTCGTTTGGACGGTACTGGAGCAATAAACAGGCGCATATCTGGCAAAAATACGACCATGCGGAGACGATTTCCGGCAAGACCGCACTTGTACTCGGCATGGGCGACATCGGCGCGAATGTGGCCCGCCGATTGAAAGTCTTCGGCGCAGCTGTGCTCGGCGTGAAGCGCACAGCGGTTTCGGCCGTACCGGCAGACTTCGACGAAGCGCATACACTCGATGCGTTAGACGCTCTGCTCCCGCGGGCGGACATCGTCATTGGCTGCCTTCCGAACACGCGCGAGACCGCGGGTCTGCTGACGGCCGAGCGTCTGCACGCAATGAAAGCAGGCGCGGTGCTGGTCAATGTCGGACGCGGCAGTCTGGCGGGGACGGACGATCTGGTGTCGGCTCTGCAGGACGGCCACCTCGGCGGCGCCGCACTCGATGTGTTCGAGACCGAACCGCTTCCGGCGGACTGTCCGCTGTGGGACATGGAGAACGTGCTGCTCACGCCGCATATCGCAGGCCCGAGCTTTGGCGGCAGCGCGGACGTGCAGAACACGATCTGGCATATCTGCATGGACAATCTGGAGCGGTATTTGACCGGAAACCCGTTGAAAAATGTCGTAAACCGGTCGGAGGGATACTGATACGCGTTTCCCGCAGGTATAGCAACAAAGAGAAAACGAGCCGAAAGCCATGCTGTCGGCTCGTTTTTTGGTGCTCAGCAGTTTTTGAAAAACCAGATGATAAAGTTGATAACCTCTATGCCGAGGAAAATCAGGGCAACTACGCAGATGACAGCCGTTGCCGCCATAAACTGGATGGACGGTTCGCCCAGGCTTTCAATAATCACGCAGGTCAGCGCAATAAACAGGCTGATCATGCACGCCGTATGCAGCGGATGCTGCAGGATCCACTTGCTGATCTGACCGGATTCGTCGGATTTCGGTGCAGGCTCGGTTGTTTTCTGCTCTGCGGAGACAGGCCGGCGGCCGCCGGACGCATTCGGTGCATTGCGCGCCGCTTCCTGCATGCCCTGCCGGTAGTGCACATAGCCGTCAAGTCCCTTGCCGTAGAAGCCGTAATCGTCGTTTTTCATATGCCATGCCTCCCTTTCATGCTTTGAGTATCGCATATCGGGTGTCCGATAAAACGGACTCAGAAGCGGTTGAACACAAATTTTCCAAATTACTGCTTTTACCATAGCATAACCGGGCGCAAAACACAAGCGGTGATAATATGTACAAATGCTGACAATTCAAATTGTGCAAAAGGAATGAAAAGTTATAAATACGCAAAACCGACACCAAATCGACAAAATTTTGTGATAAACGTCGTTGCAAAAAATGTAAAACAGTGATATGATGTAGGCAAATAAAGTGGCACAAGGGTACCCTTGTGTCTGAGGTACTCGCCCTCAGACACAAAACCTTCCTAAGTACAAATTTTGCGAAGGAAAGGCGAAACGGCACCGCTTTTGCCGGAAAAAATAATTTTGAGGAGGATAAACATGAAAAGAAGATTGTTATCGGCTTTTCTCGCTGTGATGATGGTGCTGACTATGGCGCCGGTGGCATTTGCGGCGGATGAAACGAATACAACAAGTGTTGGTTCGTATGAAGATCTGGTCAATGCAATCGCTTCGGCAGGGAATGGCGCTACAATTACGCTGAACGGCGATATTGATGTACAGCAGACACTGGTAGTCACGAAGGGGCTGACGCTGGATCTGGCAGGACACAAGTTGCATAATACGAACAACTTGTGGGATGATCAGGGTAATAACTGGTCGTTGATTTCTGTACGAGAAAATGGCGATTTGACGATTACCGGCAACGGTACTTTGGATGCGAAAAAAGACGATTGCTATGCTGTGGATGTGCAGGATGTGGATGCTTCTGTAACGATTGCAGACGGTACTTTTGTAGGTAATATTCATGCTGTATATGTACAAGAGGGTACTGCTTTCATTAAAGGCGGTTCATATTCTATTCAGCAGAAGTATCCAGATGCAGCTAAGGCAAATGAGTTTGTGCTGAACTGCTATGATGCATCTCGTCGAGATTACAAAGCTAAGATTTACGTTTCCGGCGGTAGCTTTGAAAAGTTTAACCCGGCAGACTGCAAGGCAGAGGGTGAAGGCACCAATTTCTGCGAAGAGGGTTACACCACGACTCAGAATGGTGACACTTATGCTGTAGAGGCAGGCACGAATGCTGCTGTAGCAAACGCAGGTGCAAATTATAACACGATTGCAACTGCGATTGCCGTTGTAAAAAACGGCGGTGCAGTTACCTTACTTAAGGATACCGCAGAGGATGTTGTCATTCCGGCTGATAAGATGTTGACGATTGACTTGGCTGGTCATAAGCTGACCAATGTTAATAGCCATACCATTTTCAATAAGGGCACTTTGACGATTAACGGTAATAAAGGTACTGTTGATAACGTGACAAACGGTACGGCTGCGCTGTACAATAAGGGAACAGTTGTTGTAAATGGCGGTACTTTTGATCGCTCTAAGGAAAATGGCACAACTAAGTCGGATAGCGGTGAGAACACTTGGTATACCATCAAGAACGTTGGTACCATGACCATCAACGATGGAGTAACCGTGCAAACGGCTGGAAACAATTCCGCTCTTGGTAAATACTCCAGCCTTTTTTCTAATGGATACTTTGATTCGGGTGACTACACTGCCAACAAGGGAATTGAACAGCCTACGCTGACGATTAATGGCGGTCTGTTCCGTGGCGGTCTGAACACGATTAAGAATGATGACCGTGCAAAGATAACGATTGTTAACGGTACGTTCACCAACTATTATCAGGCAGTTGTTATGAATCACAATGTTGCAGAAATCAAGGGCGGCACATTTACTGCTGCAAGTGATGCAGATTCTGAAACATACGGCATTTACAACTGTGGTTGCGCTGCTGATATTGATCTTGGTACGCTTACCGTGTCTGGCGGTACTTTCACCGGCGCTACATACGCTGTTGCTGACGTCAGCAGTGAACCGGCGGTTGTGACCATTTCTGATGGTAAGTTTGCCGGAACAAAGGCGGCAATTGTTAAGAGCCGTTCTTCTAAGGCAAGTATCTCCATCTCTGGCGGTGACTTCTCCTCTGACCCGTCCGCTTACTGCGTAACCGGCAAGACCGGCGTTTCCAGCGGTGACAGCACTTACCCGTGGACTGTTGGCGAGAAGATTGCGAACACCAAGCCCGCAGAAGTTGCAGATGCAACGGTTGCCGCAACGGTTGACAAGAATGCTTCTGATGCCGCTAAGGATGCCGCTAAGGACATCGGCGGTGCAACGATGGCTCAGAATGAAGCAATCAAGGCTGCTGCCAAGAACGAAGCAAACAAGAACACGATTGATGCTGATACTCCGGTAGACGGCAAGACTGTTACTCAAAAGTTGCAGGAAGTTGATTCTACTATTACCAGCAATGATGTCAAGATTGTTTACCAGACCTACATTGATGTTGAAGTAAAGGATGCAGCGAAGGAAAACAGCACCTTTACGGAGCTGACTGTTGAACTGACCCCAATGTATCGCGTTATCGCAGCTAAGAGCGGTGTAACCGACTACCACGTTGATGTTGACAAGAACACGCCTGAGGCTATCAATGCAGTTCAGATCGTAGGTGAGCAGCCGCTGACTCTGACTGGTAAGTATGAAGTTACTTTGCAGCTGCCGAACGGCTTTGTTGTACCGTCTGACAACAAGCTGAGCATTAAGCACCAGAAGTCCTCCGGTGTTGAGTATTATACCGGTACGGTAACTGCTACGAACAGCGCCACCAAGATGGTAACGTTTGAAACCAACGGTTTCAGCCCGTTCACGATTTCTGCGGTTGCTGCTTACGTTGGCACCACCGCTTACCCGTCCTTGCAGGAGGCTGCAAATGCAGCTAACAGCGGTGATATTATCGTTGTAAAGAATGGTGCTTCTCACGACCTGACTTTCACCGCTACCAAGTCTGTTAAGGTAAAGAACGACACCGGCGTTGCTATTACCGTTAAGTTTAACGGCACGGACAAGGGTGTTGCCAAGGATGCAACGGAGACCTTCTCCTACACCAAGCCGTCTTCCGGTTCCTCCGGCGGCAGCTCCTCCGGCAAGACGACCTACAAGGTAACCACCTCGGCGGTCAACAACGGCGGCGTAAACGCTTCTCCGTCCTCCGCAGAAAAGGGCGCGACCATCACCATTACCCTATCTCCGGACAAGGGCTACAAGCTGGACAAGCTGACCGTTACCAACGGCTCTGGCAAGACGGTCTCCACCGTTAAGAAGAGCGACACGGTTTACACCTTCACCATGCCTGCTTCCGCAGTGAAGGTTGGCGTAAGCTATGTTAAGGCCACCGAAACCCCGTCCGAGACCAAGTTTAACGACGTTTCCGCGAACGACTGGTTCGCTTCCGCGGTTGATTATGTAACCGGCAAGGGCATGATGAACGGCACCGCCGACAACACCTTCTCCCCGAAGGCGAACACCACCCGCGGCATGGTCGTTACCGTGCTGTACCGCCTGGAGAACCAGCCGAGCACCTCGGCGGCTTCCTTCACGGATGTGGCTTCCGGCGCGTACTACGCAAATGCGGTTGCCTGGGCGAATGCTAACGGCATCGTTTCCGGCTACGGCAGCGGCAAGTTCGGCCCGAATGACAAGGTTACCCGTGAGCAGCTTGCGGCTATCCTGTACCGCTACGCGCAGTACAAGAAGTACGACGTTTCTGTGGGTGAGGACACCAACATTCTCTCCTACGACGATGCACAGAGCATAAGCTCCTACGCGATTCCTGCAATCCAGTGGGCGTGCGGCGCAGGCGTTGTTACCGGCAAGTCCGGCAGCAAGCTGGACCCGAAGGGCAATGCTACCCGCGCTGAGGTAGCGGCAATGCTCATGCGCTTCTGCGAGAACGTAAAGTAAGCAAAACCTTCCTAAACCGCACAGCTTCGGCTGTGCGGTTTTCTTTTGCTTGACAAAGACGCTTTTCTACGGTAAAATAGAAAACAGAGGAGAAGGGGAAAGCGAAAGAAGGAAATCCTATGCCAATCGGAGTAATTGTCAACTGTATCTCGGGGCTGGCCGGCGGCGTGATCGGTTCCGCACTGGGGCACGTCCTGCCGAACAGCTTGAAAGAGCATCTGCCGACGCTGTTCGGCATGTGTTCGATCGCTATCGGCATCAATTCCATTATCAAGGCGGTCAGCATGACAGCGGTCGTGCTGGCGATTCTGGTGGGGTTTACCATCGGGCACCTGCTGCACCTTGAGGATTGGGCAAGCCGGTTTTTTCATCGGCTGGTCAAAACCATGCACCTCGGCGGGGATAATATTGATATGGAGTTTTACATCACGGCGGTCGCGTTGTTCTGCTGCTCGGGCTTCGGCTGGTACAGCACACTGACCGAGGGCATCGCGGGCGATCCGAATCTGCTGTTTGCAAAGTCCGTGCTGGACTTCTTCACTGCGATGATCTTCGCGTCTACGCTCGGCAAGGCCATCTGCGCCATCCCGCTGCCGCAGTGCGTGATTCTCCTGTGCGTGTTTACCGCAGGACGGTTGCTGTCCGGTGCGCTCACACCGGAAATGTTCGCGGATTTGTCCGCGTGCGGCGGCGTGCTGACTATGTCGGCCGGTTTTCGTGTCTCCAAGATCAAATCCGTGCCGCTGGTCGATCTCATACCTGCGCTGATACTCGTTATGCCGTTCAGCGCACTCTGGACTATGTTGATGGGGTAAATTTGAAGCGGACTCTTTTACGGGTCTGCTTTTCTTTTACTTGACAATAGTCCTAAATCATACTATAATAGCGTGATACGATTTAGGACTATTGAGGTGCATTATGGATTTCCGCAGACAAATGAACGACTTTTTTGCGCAGATCTACCGGCAGAATGAGCTGTATGACATCTGGGCAAAACAGAATAGGATGAAACCGAGCACGGTAGCCGTGCTGTATCTGCTCGACCAGTTTGAAACCTGCACACAGGGTTGGATATCGAAAATATATCTGCTGCCCAAGCAGACAATTCACACGGTGGTGCAGGAGCTGGAGCAGGCCGGTTATCTGGAAAAGGTGAGTGTCTCCGGCCGCAAGGAAAAGCCGCTGCGCCTGACCGAAGCCGGCAAGCGCTACACAGCGGATAAGCTGGGCGGTCTGTACCGCGCAGAGGAACGCGCCGCCGCTGCCATGGGTGTGGAGCAGTTCGCCGCTATGGTGGAAATGACCCGAAAATTTACCGATTCTTTTGAAAAGGAGATTCGCAATGGAGCAGAATAACGCACTCGCGCGCAAATTCAACGCCGCATCGCTGCTCCGATTCGCACTGCCGAACATTGCAATGATGATGCTGCTGTCGATGTACACCATCGTGGACGGTATGTTTATTTCGCGGTTTGCCGGCACAACCGCACTTTCCGCAATCAATATGTCGTATCCGCTCAACTGCCTGCAGATGGCTACCGGCATTATGCTCGGCACGGGCGGCAGCGCTATTATCGCCCGCCGGCAGGGAGAGGGACGCACAGACGAAGCGCGCCGCAACTTCACCATGCTGATTGCGGTTTCGTTGGGCATCGGCCTGATTTTCGCCGTGTTTGGCAATCTGTTTCTGAACCCTATCCTGCGTCTGCTCGGCACGAGTGAGCTGCAGTGGGCAGACTGCCGTATTTACACACGCATTCAGCTGGTGTTTGCACCCATGCTGTTTCTGCAGACTGCCTTCCAGACATTGTTCGTCACCGCAGGCAAGCCGGGCTTGGGTCTGCTGACCTCGGTGGGCGGCGGCATCACAAACGTGGTGCTTGACTGGCTGTTCATGGGTCCGATGAACATGGGCGTTGCCGGTGCGGCGATTGCCACCTGCCTCGGCTACTGCGTGCCGTCCATCGTTGGTCTGGTGTATTTCACCAAAAACCGCACCGGAAGTTTGTACTTTGTGCCCTTCAAATTTGACGGCGCAACACTGGCCGCCGCGTGCGGCAACGGCTCATCTGAGATGGTCAGCAACATTGCGAACGCCATCACCACGTTCGTGTTCAATACGCTGTTCATGCGCTACCGCGGCGAGGACGGTGTAGCCGCCATCACGATTGCAATGTACTTCCAGTTCGTGTTTACGGCGGTGTATTTCGGCTTCTCAATGGGCGTTGCACCGGTTATCAGCTACAAATTCGGCGAGAAAAATATCCCGCAGCTGAGGCATATCTTCCGCATCTGCATGACGTTCGTGCTGGCGTGCTCGCTCGGCACATATGTGCTCTCGTGGCTGACGCTCGAGCCAGCGCTGACCCTGTTTACGCCGCGCGGCAGCAGTGTGTACGAGATTGCCATGCACGGCTTTCCGATTTATGCGGTCAGCTTCCTGCTCATGGGCACGAGTATTTTCGCGTCCTCGCTGTTTACCGCGCTCTCGGATGGTCTCGTGTCTGCGATCATCTCGTTTTCGCGCACGCTTGTGTTTCTCGTGGCGATGCTGCTGCTCCTGCCGCTGATTTTGCAGGAAACCGGCATCTGGCTGGCTGTTCCGGTAGCAGAGGCGCTCGGCGTGATGGTTTCGGTGTTTTTTCTCGTCAAGGGACGGAAAAAGTA
>ENA-ORSM01002122-ORSM01002122.1-human-gut-metagenome-genome-assembly--contig:-NODE-2122-length-14526-cov-3.084790_pt1 | contig 14526 bp, 13 predicted proteins | sample MGYA00241903_ERZ509170 | MGnify/ENA primary metagenome ERZ509170 (study PRJEB26280, sample SAMEA2338784) | human gut metagenome | biome: human gut; feature: human-associated habitat; material: faeces...
AAATATCTTTTGGATATTAAACTTCTTTTGCCAGAATTTGCTACTTTTGACCTGTAAATAAACGGACTGCCTAATGAAAACAAGATGTTGTTATCCTAAACGCTATTTATTGTTGTTCTTTAGTTTACTTGTCAGCGTAGGTAGCATTCTGATGTCTGTCTCTCTATCTTCCTGCTCTTCTTCGGTGAAGAGTCCATTGCTACTATCTGCTGACTCATTGATGGAAATATATCCTGATAGTGCATTATCCATTTTGGAATCAATTTCCTCCCCACAGAAATTACCATGTGCTGACAGAGCACTTTATGCGCTATTGCTTACGCAAGCAAGGCATAAAAATTATATTGCTTTAGGAGATGACTCGCTGCTTTTATCCGAAATTTCGGATAATAAAAGTTATCCAAACCAAAATATTATCCCAACTTGACTTTTTATTGTATTGAATATCAGTAAATTGTTATATTTTAGTAGCAGATAATAAAGAGTGATTGTTCCATTATTCAAGAACAGTCACTCATTTATTACTAAGTATTATCTCAATCCAAGAACTGTTGCTAATGAATCTTTATTTCTGATTTTCTTATATTTCTTTTCAACGCCTAAAGTCAGATTGTCTTCCATAGAGCATAAAGCTTGTACCATTTGTTCTGATGAAACTCCTACGTATTTCATTGTCGTTTCGATGCTCTCATGCCCCAATAGTTTTTGTATCTGCGCCAAGTTTACACCGTCTTCCAACCAATGGGTAGCCCGTGCATGCCGAAAACTATGGCAATGAAAATCCGCAGGAATTTCAAGTAGCCCCTGAGACGCAATTCTAACATACATTTTCAACCGCTTGCTAATCGCTTCTGAAGTGATTTTTTTGTTTGCATGGCCATATATGGGGAAAAATACAAAATCAGAAGGTAACGGATTGGCCGGATGGAACAACTTCACATAATGTTTCAGTATTTTTACCATGCTGTTCAACAAATAAATGGTACGTTGTTTATTCCCTTTACCCAAAACAAGAATGTAACTTTTCGTTTCATCCAGGTGCAGTGCCGACAGCCTTAATGATAATATTTCATCTATTCTTGTTCCGGTACTATATAAAAGATTGAACAAGGCAAAATCCCTCTTACCTATCAATGTCCGTGTATTGATGCTTGCAAAAATCCGTTTGATTGTATCTTTTGTGATTACTTCCACTTGTTTTTTAGGTTGCTGCATTCTTTTTATTTCAGCGGCATCACAATCATATTTTATGAATTGGATTTTCTTGTGCGCAAGGAAACGGAGGAAATTTTTCAATATGGAGAGACGATGATTGCATGTTTGCGGGCTGCATTTTCTTACTTCTTTCAGCCATGCAATCCATTCTTCAATCCAGTCCTTACGGAAGCATTCCCCACAAATGGTATTTGATGTGACTCCCTTCGAGGATTCAAGGAAATCTATATAGATTCCCATTCCCTCTCCGTATGATTTTAAAGCGTTATGGCTCAGATTCCTTATACACGGAAGATAAACCGTATGCCACTCATGGATGGCATCGGCGATAATTGAATGTTCTGCTTTAGTCTTCATATTCAAAATAGTCGTTTAAATCAGGTAAAAGTTCTTCATACCCACCTCCTGTCAGATTTTCCAACTGGTGTGCAAACAGCGGTACAAGCCTGTAATAATATAATGTGTTTTGAATGTAACGGTGTCCCATGGAACGGCTGAGATATAAGAGTTTGTCCATCCATTCAATGCCGCAGTGATCCCAACCGTTTATGTTCACGACCGCATAGTGACTGCGAAAATCATATGCTCTTGCGTGTGCCGTACTGACTTTCTTCCATACTTTCTTAAAACTTGCCGTTACCCATTCTCCGGAATATGGTTTGTCGTACTCGTTAGGAAAGAATATCTTTCTTCCGGGCATGAGATTTTCCATTTTGACATTATACATCTGCAATAGCGACCACATGGATTCGTGCAAGGCAACCCGATGTTCATCTATGCTCTTTGTGTATCTTATATTTATAACACCGGATTGCAAGTCCACGTCTTCTACTCTGAGCAGACGGGCTTCTGTTGTACGCATCCCTGTACTGTACAAAAGTCGGAAAAAGACCGGAACTTCCACTTTCATAAGCGCAGCCCTCATGTCACGGCAATTTATTGGAGGTTCGAGATTGTCCGCTTCATTAAAGAATCTTGCAAGCTCTTCTGGAGTAAACGGATGTGGTTCGAATGATGTGACATTGACTCTTGGAATGGTGGATGGAAGAGGAATATTTACGAAACCACGGCTATTCGCATATTTCAGAAATCCTCTGACACCTACAATTCTGTTATTGCATGACTTTGCGGATTCCGTTTTTTTCTTCTTGCAATAATCAAGGACAATTTCTTCTGTAAGAGCTTCGGCTGACGGATAATTTTGGGCGCAGAAGTCATTGAAACGGCGAATCTTGTCCATTGTCCGCCTACTGAATTTCCCAGAAGCTCTTTTGTAAAGTTCATATTTCTTGACTATATGGGATATTGCGGAATAAGAGTATGGCTGTTCTGAAACAAGAGTACGCTTTGGCTTAGGTGTGTATTTTATGTCCGGAGGATATGATGGCAATTTGAACGGTGCCCCATATTTCGACCGGATATAACGGATGAAGCGCCTCAAAATAATGCATCGGTTACGGTTTGTATAATAGCTTTCCTTATCTGTCCTTGATGCCCATCCGGAGATAATATCATCCGACAGCACTCCGCCATGATTCATACAGTACTTGGCGAAAGAGTTCAGGTATATGCGGGTTATATAGTCACATTTTCCGATACCAGAGATGAAATTGACATATTCAGACATCAAATCTGCAAATTGGGGTAGATGTGAATCTGTTTTCATTCGAACAACTCCTTTCTTATTGGATAACATTCAATATTGATTCCGCATTCTCTCAGATGAGGGATGTCAGCATCTATATATGGGACTATAGATGAAGAACAGATATGTCCTAAAATATGGCTGATGACCCTAATCTCGGTACCTTTACCAAGTAATTTAGAGGCGAGGTTGTGCCGAAATACGCTGACTCCACGCCCGGATTCACCTTTTCTAAGGTTTAGTTTCTCAAAGACTGTATTGACAATGGTGCCGATACTTTTGTTCTCCAACCTTTCTGTCGCATTCTTCTTGTTGGGAAACAGATACACGGATCCGGCCTCATTGTCCCGTTCATTACGTATGTAATCAAACAATGAGTTTCCAACATGAGGAAGAAGGGGCAACACTATCGGATTACCAGTCTTTTCCTGGACGAAGCTGACTCGTTCCTTCTTCCAATCTATGTCTGTCAATTTCAAGTTGGCAATGTCGCATCCTCTTATGCCAGTATATAAGGCCAATGAAACTATAGCTTTTTCCCTGAAAGTCAAAATATTGTTAGAGTCTGACAAAGCATTTTTTATCACATTGATTTCATCATCCTTAAGATAGTTGAAGTTTTTCCTTTCATATTTCAAATCAGGGAAATAACCTAATACTTTTTTCATGTCGTATAAATCCCCCAACTCTTTAAGGGCTGACGCTATGTGACCGCAATATGTCCTTGAACGCTTTTGCTGTTCTTCTTTAAGGAAAAAGGACAAAACATGTTCTTCTTTGATTTCATCCAATGAAGAGACGTGGAACTTTTGCATCTCAAAAAGGAACATTGTAACGGCATCGGTTTCCATTTTTACTGTGGACTTCTTTTTATGTTCTGCGGCACGTTTCCGGTAAATGTCTATAACTTTCTGAAAACTGGGGTTAAGCATATTATACCTGGAAGGATAGCATAACGGAACAAAGGACTTCTTGTCCGGGTAGTGCCCAAATTCATCATATGCTTGGATAGTACGTAAATGCATCATCCTAAGATCCAATGTCGCTTTTGTATATCCCCTTGTACGGATAAACTTTTCTGCAAATTGTTCATACGAATGAAAACATCCTTCATGTTCAAAAAGAAGTCTTAAAACAAATTTTACTCCTTTGATGTACTGAATGTCATAACCACGGGAAACGAGGTTGTCCAGTAACTTCTTCTGGCTTAATTTTAACTGTGCTATATTCATATTCTTCCTATTGGCTTTAGTGCCATTAGCAAAGATATAGGAATGTATTATCCAAACCTATTCATCCTATAACAGAATGATTTACAGAATAAAAAACTGTATTTTTAGGATAATGCTGGGGTTTGGATAACTGATAAAAACGGCTGTTGAATACTATGGTGATAAGAAGAAAAGTGTACGTGCTGCAAAAGCTCATTATTATTGGGGAGCTACTTATGGTGAGAAGGGGTATACTTCATTTGCTGTAGACGAGTATCTGACGGCAATTCGGTTGATGCCTGTTAGGGATGAATTCTTAGCAATGATTTATGATAATCTTGCGGACTGTTATGAAAAAGATGAATTAGATAATGTAGCAATGGAAGCTTATCGCGCTGCTTATCAGATATTAAAAGGAAAAAGTGGACAAATATATCCAATGCGAGGTATTGCGCGTATGTTTTTGTTGCAAAATAGGAAGGATAGCGCATTGTTTTATTATCAGCAAGCGCTTGATTGTGCATTGGCGGATAAAGACTCTAGCTTGATAGGGGCTCTTTATCATGATTTTGCTATGGTTTATAATGAAAAAAAAGATTATATTCTGGCAAATCAATATGTATCGAAGGCAATTATGATACAAGGGGAGGGTGCTGTTAATGCTTGTTTGTCAAAAGCCCAAATTATGTTGAACTTGAATCAGCTTGATTCTGCCAGCTATTTTTTTAATAAGAATATGAGCCAACTTGATATTTATGGAAAAGCCGTTTGTTATGATGGAATGTATCAAATAGCAAAGAAAAAAGGGGAGTGGAAAGTTGCAACAGAGAATATGGATATATACAAAGTTCTTTATGATTCAATTCAGATAATGACCGATAATGAGGAACTTAATCGGCTTATGGATAAACATCAATTAGAAGAGCATAAAAGGTTATTGTCAGAACATGCTAAAACGTTGGTTTTTACTTTAGTTGCTGTATTTTTCTTTTTGATGATTATATGTGTCTTTTGTTTTATGTGGAATGATAGAAAAAGAAAGAAGTATTATATAGCTTTGCAACATGAATTAACTCAAAAGAGAGTCGATACTATGCTGTTGAAAGACGAAGAGGTTTCAGAATCTAATAAAGAGCATATAGATAAGAAAAGGTCAGAGTTGACAGAACAACAAATCCAATTGTGTGTATCGGTACTGAAAACTACCGATTGCTACGATCAATTAGAGACATTGGAAAAGGCAACTCCTAAACAGTTGTTGGCGATGCGTAGTTTAAGGAAGGATATACGTTCTACTATTTCTAATGCATTTGTTGATGTGATGGTAAATTTGAAAGAGCGCTACCCAACATTGACTGGTGATGATGTCTTTTATTGTGTCCTTTCATTGCTTTATTGTTCAAAAACTGTCATGATGGAGTTGATGGATGCAACTTCAGATGCTCTTAAAACACGTAAAAATCGCATAAAGAATAAAGTCGATGCTCAACTTTTCGAACGTGTATTTGGAGCTGATAATCAGTGATATGTAATGCTTAATCTCTGCTTATCTTTTTTTTAAATAGGGTCTTGTTACCATTGTTACCACGTAAAAATCGTTTCTTTTGCTGCATCTGTGTATTTTTGGAGCTAAATTTTAAACCCATTTATTATGAAAGCTAAATTTTTACCTCTTTTATTGTTGGCTATTTTACTTCAAGTAAGTATGTTCTCTTTTGCGAATGAAATGACATCTGCGCGTCGAATCAGACTAAAAAATAAAACTGAGGTACAACATCGGTCTATCCCTGTTACTCCTGATGCTTGTATTGAAAACTCATTGTTGTCTATTGACCTTCTTTCTACTGTTCCTACTGTAACTGTAATTATAAAGAATGCAGAAACAGATGAAGTTGTTTATACATCTACTGATTTAAATGTAGATAAGGTTTATATTGATCTTACAGGTGAGGAGAAAGGTAAATATACTTTGGAGATACAACTTCCAAAGGAGGCTTTTACTGGAGATTTTGAATTAGAATAAATCTTTGAAATATATATTATTTGCAACTAACATAATGATGATATACCTAAATCATTAACTGATGAAGCCCCGCTGTTGAAATATATGGCGCATTGCTGAAATGACGATTTAGATGACCGAAAGGGGAAAGAATCGGTTAACTTTTATTCGTGGGCTTAATAAGCCTTGTGAAAGGCTCATTAAGGTATATTGAAACGTAAAATTAAAATCACTTTTTTTAATTGTGTGCTGAAATACTACTGGTAGGGTGTTCGAACGATTTTATAGTTCGGATAATAAAGTTCATTCAGCAACAATGTGATACACCTGTTAGTAGATGAGAAATCTGTGATAGATGTATTCTCTGTGAGAAAAGCTCTTGGACTTCTTATTTTAGAAGTCCAAGATTTTTTTTAGAGAGAGTATGATGGAAGAAATGGCTGACGAAGAAAAAGTGTCTTTTGAACTATTCAAATATATTATTTGGATTATTTGTGAGGTAATTTCTGTGTGTTACCTCTTGTTACTTATTTTGTGTGATACTGTTACTTCTGTTACCAAGTAAAATTCGTTCCTTTCCTTATACCTGCATACCTTTGGCATAAATCTTTAACACACAGGCATTATGGAAACGAAACTTCTATTCTTTTTATTGTCAGGTATTTTATTCCAATCAAATATAGGTATATATATGATGGAGCAAACCGAGAAATGTCAGGTTACTTTGAAGATTGCTATTCAAATGCACTCGCATTCTATTTCTATTTTTCCTAATAACTTCTGGAGGAGTTCGTAGATGTTGCTTAGTTGGCATTTACATTAACTGTTATTATGACTATTCCAAAAATGTAGAATGGGATGAATAATTAATTTATCCTGTTAGATGGATATTGTCATTATGTATTTGGGTAAAAATACTTTTCTGAGTTTTCTCTCTTAAATAAAAACAAATCTAAATTTAACCAAGATGAAAGAAAAATTATTGATTTTGGGAGCAATGGTGGCTTTGTGCTGCTCTTGTGCGGGGAATTCTGTATTATTAGATACGGAATCCGAATTGAACGGCTTGAACAATGAGTATGAGCTAGGTACGTTGGAAGTGAGTGATAATGGTCTAAAATGCGAAACTTTGGGTGATGAAGATTCTATTCAGGTTTTGAAGGACAATTATATCGCGGAAATTATGGGACGTATGGAAGTTGCTAAAGAGAAGGTAATGCGTACGGCTTATGGTGCAACATCGCCTAGGGTCGGAGTTTTCAGGGTTGGTTCTTGTGGTAATTACAAGTATTTATCAATAAAAATTGATTGTGAAAACGGAAATAGTAAAACTAGCGTAAGTGGTAATGTTGGAGATACGTATGTTGATGGTGGAGATAATATGCGTCTCGAATTTTGTATGGTGGATGCGGGATTTCGTTATCCGGGGGGAGTCTTTTTGTTTGAGGATGTACCTTTAGAGACCATGACATTGGTCCGTTATCATGATACGGAAGATGGTGGTCATAATGGCGTGTGGTCTGATGATCCTAATTATTATGATGTAATGCATATTTCTGGAATGTCTAAATTAGATTCTAATGCTACATTGGCATGGAATATAAATAGGAATATGACTAAATGGGGCGATATTCCAGTGGGACCTGCAGGTATTAATTATGGGGTCATTGCTCCTGCTGAAATGGCTTCAGGTAATTTGTATTTTGATGATGAAGATCATAATAATAAGAATTGGGCACAAGTTTGGTTAGGACCCCAAAACCAATATGAACCGCATGGTACATATTATGGAGTCCAGCTGGATCGAAATACAAGATATCACGTATGCCTTAATACGGATAAAACCAATTTCACAAAATTGGTGCGATCAGCTATCTAATTATTAATTTGTTTATAATCAATTCTTATTGGTAAAACTTACCAATAAGAATTGATTTAATTAGCACATAGACATGAAAATATTGTATTTCTTTCTCTTCTCTTTTCTTTTTATTGCTTGCAATACTCCTGTTATAAATAAGAATGATGTTGTTGCAGAAGTGAATGGAGAACAGATTCTTCTTTCAGAATTGGCGTCTCAAAGTAAACAAGAGATTTTTGATATATTGAATACAGCGTATGAAATCAAAAGTCGGGTACTTGCAGGTCTGATCAAACAGAAACTGTTAGAAGATGCAGCCAAAAAAGAAAACATGTCTTTGGAAGAGTTTATCGATTGGTTTGTTCAGCAGAAAATATGTGTAGGGCAGGATAGTTTGAAAAAACGATATGGATTTAATACACAAAGCTTTTATGTAAAAGGTGAATTAATCCCGTTAGTGAAAGGTTCTTTGGAGGAGAAACTATCTTATCAACAGAAACTTCGGAGTCGGATTGTTCAGGCATTGGTTGATTCTTTATATCAAAAGGCGGATATTAAAAGATTTTTATATCCTCCAAAACAGCCGGAATGTGTTGTGAGGGATTTGTGTGTATATTATAGGGGGAATTTAGACTCTCCTGTTTCTTTTATTGTTGCCTCTGATTATAATTGTGAGCGCTGTGTACAATTTGAAAAGACATTGTCCAAGCTCTATGATAATTATAAAGAGCGGGTTAAATTTGGTTTTGTGCATTTTGCAGATGCTCCTTCGTTAGCAGCTTTGGCATGTGAGGCTGCTGGTGAGCAAAAACAATTCTGGACTTTTCATGATACTATATTTAACTATTCAGGAGTAGCAGATTCCGCTTTTATATATAACTTAGCAAAGTCTAAAAGATTGAATATGACAGAATTTGATGCCTACTTACATTCTTCTGACAAATATAAGGAGATGGATAAGGTCATCAATCAGTTAGTAGAAAGGGGGCTGATGGCTACTCCTACCATCATAATTAATGATCGTTTGGTGTACGTCACAAACAGCTATGAAGAATTGTCCAGACTATTGGAGTATGAACTATAACACAAAAGATAAAAGATGAGACTTTACTTTAATCTGAATAAGATAACTTATCTGTTTCTAATGCAGGCTTTATATCTTTGTATTGCTTGTGAGGAGCCGTTTGATGTAGGTATGCCGATCCCGGAAGATGCCATAGTATTTGATGGAGTGATAACCGATGAACCCCCACCCTATTATTTTGTATTAAGTAAACCGTCAACTAAACTGAAATACCCTGAAAATCGTAGTTTTGATAGGATTAATGATGCAGAAATTGTTATTGTTGATTTGACAACAGGTATAAGAGATACATTACAGAATGCCAAATTGACTGGTTATCAGGATTTTCGATTTTATGATCACTATAGAGATAAAGATGTTACTGTTTATATGAAATGGCTTCCTGGTGAAACGCCTGGTGGACTTTATGTTACTAATAAGATTTATGGAGTTGAAAATCATACCTACGAACTTCATATCAAATACAAAGGAAAGGAATATACAGCATGTGAGCGGATGGTGCCTAAAACTCCAATAGACAAAATAGTAATGAAACGTATTGATACTGGAGAAGGTGAACCTAATGAAACTCCATGTATCAGTTTTTATAATCCTCCTGAAGAGCATAACTATTATTTGCTTAAAACAGATTTTTGTTCTTCAAAAGTGCTTCGTGTCGCATCTGTTTATAATCTATATTATGGAACAACGAATAGTGCCGGTTGGCCATATTCTATTTTGGATGATGAATATTTGGCGGAAAATGTGATAGACTATGTTGTGAGCGAGGGAGAGCAGTTTGTACTCCCTAATCGTCCGGGGTTTAGCTATCCTGTAAGTGATTCCATTTGGATAAAAATGCAGTCCATATCTGAAAATTGCTATCAGGTGTTTGATCAAATGATTAAGCAAATACGTTCGGATGGTGGAACTTTCTCTCCGCGTCCGACCTCTGTAAAAAGTAACATTGATAATGGTGCTTATGGAATATTCCGTGTCAGTGCTATCTCTGAAATCTATTTTTATAAGAAACATAGGATTTGATGGAAAAATACCTGTTATTATTTATATTATCCTGCTGTGGAAATTTCACCATATGTAATGCTCAGACGATTACTGTCAGAGGTCGTGTGACCGACAGAAAAACCGGAGAAGTGCTCTCGGATGCTAACATTGGAGACCTGATGTCGAGAACAGGAGTAGCTGCCAATACGTATGGGCTATATTCCATTCGTATTAAAGGTGGACGTTGTGTCTTAAGATGTTCGATGCTGGGCTATGTAACCCAAATGGATACGTTGACTCTGACTGCAAATTCGGTTCATAATTTTGCTTTGATGCCCGATAACTATCAACTAAGTGATGTAGAGGTAATGGGAAATCAGAAAGCAGGAGGACAGTTGACATTGAACCAGAAAGATATTCAGGCACTTCCCACTTTAGGAAGTGAACCTGATGTATTGAAGTCATTACAATATCTTCCGGGAGTCATTAGTGGCAATGAAGGTTCCAATAATATATCTGTTCGAGGGAGTAATCAATGGGGTAACTTGATATTGCTGGATGAGGCAATGGTTTATAACCCGAATCATGCATTGTCTTTCTTTTCTGTGTTCAATAACGACGCTATACAGCAAGTGAGTCTTTATAAATCTTATTTTCCATTGAAGTATGGTGGAAGAACTTCGTCTGTTATTGATGTCAAAATGCGCGAAGGAAACAATCAGGAGAAACACCGGAGTGCTACAATTGGAGTTATCGCTTCTAAAATCCAGTTGGAAGGTCCGATAAAGAAAGGGAAAACATCTTACCTGGTAGCTGGTAGATTTGCTTATCCGGGAGCTGTACTTAACGTACTGAAACAGTTTCGTGGTACTAAAATGAGCTTTTATGATGTAAACGCCAAAATTAATTCTACATTAAATGACCGGAACCGGATTTTCTTTTCAGTATATAATGGCGGCGATCATACTTTTTTTAATCAGCTGGTACGCGGTTATGGCATGAACTGGGGAAATACTACCGCTACTTTTCGATGGAACCGCGTCTGGACAGATCAATTGTCGGGAAACTTCAGTGCTATTTTTAGTAATTATTATTATCGCTATAAATCAATAACGGATGGAATGAAGTTCTTGTGGAAATCGAATATCCAATCTTATCAATTGAAGTATGATGCGGATTATGCTGTTAATAATGCGTTACATATCAGGAGCGGACTCTCTGCGCATGTGTTTACCACAATGCCCGGAAGTATTAGCAGTTGGGGGGATTTTAGTAATGTTGTTCCCTACCGGATGGACAGGCGGTCTTTATTGGATATGGCAGCCTATGGAGAAGCGACTTATAAAATTTCATCGGCATGGCAGTTGAATGGGGGAATCCGTTTACCTGTTTTTTACACTCCTAAAGTTGGAGAACTCAAACAAAAGTGTTACATAATACCTGAACCGAGAGCCGAGTTGTTCTACTTCCCCGGAACCGGAAACCGTTTGCACGCGGCTTTCACGCAGTCTTCACAAAACCTGCATATGTTGTCTAATTCCTCTGTGGGTATTCCTTCTGATATGTGGATACCTGCTAATGGACAACTGAAACCTGCAGTGATGAAGCAAGTGGCTTTGGGATATGAGAGAAGCCTGGCGAAAGGAATGTATACTCTCTCTCTGGAGACTTATTATAGAAAGACCAACCATATCGTTGATTTTGTAGATAATGCGAATATCTTTTTGAATAATCAGATAGAAACACAGTTGACTACTGGTTACTCAAAGGCCTATGGAGCGGAATTTTATATATCTAAAAACAGTGGGCGGCTAACCGGATGGATTAGCTATACCTTTTCACGTGCCCGGAATTATATTGCTACTCTTGGAGATAAAGAATATCCGCCTGTCTATGATCGTCCACATAGCTTGAAGATATTTCTGAATTATGAGGCCGGACGTAAGCGGAGGTGTGCTTTTGCAGCTACCTTCTCGTACAATTCAGGGATGAATCTGACATTGCCTATTGCTCATTACCGGGTGAACGGTACAGCTTTCTATATCTATTCTACAAGAAATGGTTATCGTGCTCCTGCCTTTCATGAATTGAATTTATCCATGACTTGTAAAACTGGCAAAAGAGGTCGATTGATTCTTTCTGTGATGAATGTATATAACAGAAAAAATGTGTTTACTATCTATACGAGTAGAGATGACTATGATTTCTCTGATATTGGCATGCATAAAATGTATTTGTATGGTGCACTGCCATCTATCTCTTATCAATTTACATTTTAGTTAGTTTGAACTATAGTCTGTTATTCTATGTTTTTTTGTACTTTTGCACTCGTTACAACCATAAACCCCGTAAAGAGTGATGAACCAGATAAATTCCGTATGCGTATATAGCGCTTCCAGTACCAAGATAGATGCTGTTTACTTTCAAGCAGCCGAGACTCTCGGCCGTCTGTTTGCCGAACACCATATCCGTTTGATAAACGGAGCTGGAAGTATCGGCCTGATGTGCTCTGTGGCAGATGCTGTGTTGAAAAATGGCGGTGAAGTGACCGGAGTGATTCCCCGCTTCATGGTGGAACAAAACTGGCATCATACTGGACTGACAGAGCTGATCGAGGTAGAATCCATGCACGAACGCAAACAGAAGATGGCCAATTTGAGTGATGGTATCATCGCTTTGCCGGGTGGATGCGGTACCCTTGAAGAATTGCTGGAAATTATCACTTGGAAACAATTGGGGTTGTATCTCAATCCGATTATAATTCTCAATACAAACAGATTTTTCGATCCATTGCTCGAAATGCTTGAAAAAGCAATCGATGAAAACTTTATGCGACGCCAACACGGTGATATATGGAAAGTGGCGCAGACACCGGAAGAAGCAGTTCAGCTGCTTTATGAGACTCCTGTATGGGATATTTCCATTCGTAAATTTGCAGCGATATGATAGGTGATACACTAAGTTCCCAGAACACGGATACCTTGTCTCTTCTCCAGCAGAAACAGATTAGTCCGGCAAAGGCAGACAGTGATAGCCTGCAGTTGGCCGATCTTCATGCTGTACAAGAGGTTGATTCTGGCTTTGAAGGAACCCCTATCTCCTACTCTCCCCGTACGGACGATGCTATCGCACTGACATTACTGGCTTGCTTCTTTCTTTCCTCTATTGCCTTGGCACGCGGAAAGAAATTTCTCTCCCAACAGGTGAAAGACTTTGTGTTACATCGCGAACGGACGAGTATTTTTGATAGCTCTACGGCGGCTGATGTGCGTTATCTCCTTGTGCTTGTATTGCAGACCTGTGTCTTGTCGGGCATCACATTTCTCAATTATTTTCATGATACATGTCCTGCTCTGATGGACCATGTATCCTCCCTCCTTTTGCTGGGTATTTACGTTGGTTTTTGCCTCGCTTATTTCTTACTAAAATGGTTGCTTTATATGTTTCTGGGGTGGACGTTTTTTGATAAAAATAAGACAAATATATGGCTGGAATCGTATTCTGCGCTCATATATTATGTCGGATTTGCCCTTTTTCCGTTCGTTCTTTTCCTGGTTTATTTTGATTTGAGTCTAACGAATTTGGTTATAATTGGGTCTATTATTTTAATTTTCACTAAAATATTGATGTTTTATAAGTGGATAAAGCTTTTTTTTCATCAATTTAGCGGGCTTTTCCTATTAATTTTGTACTTTTGCGCTCTTGAAATAGTACCTTGTCTTTTACTGTATCAGGGTATGATTCAAATGAACAATATTTTGCTAATAAAATTTTAGGACGTTGAAAATTAAAAAAGTACTAGTGTCGCAGCCTAAGCCTGCGTCAGAGAAATCTCCCTATTACGACATAGCTGAAAAGTATGGCGTTAAAATAGATTTCCGGCCCTTTATTAAGGTTGAAAGTCTTTCGGCGAAAGAATTTCGGCAACAGAAAATTTCGATTCTCGACCACACTGCCGTAATATTCACTTCGCGCCATGCTATTGACCATTTTTTCACTTTGTGTACTGAATTGCGCGTGACAATTCCCGAAACTATGAAGTATTTCTGTGTGACGGAAGCTGTTGCATTGTATATTCAAAAATATGTGCAATATCGTAAGCGTAAGATCTTCTTTGGAGCTACTGGAAAGATTGAAGACCTGATTCCTTCCATTGTGAAGCATAAAACGGAGAAGTATCTCGTTCCGATGTCAGACGTACATAATGACGATGTGAAAAACCTGCTCGACAAGAACAACATTCAGCATACGGAAGCTGTGATGTATCGCACGGTGAGCAACGACTTTACACCGGACGAAGAGTTTGATTATGATATGTTAGTGTTCTTCAGCCCTGCCGGAGTGACTTCTTTGAAGAAGAACTTCCCGGATTTTAATCAGAAAGAGATTAAGATCGGAACGTTCGGATCTACTACCGCACAGGCTGTACGTGACGCAGGTCTCCGTCTGGACCTTGAGGCTCCTACGGTGCAGGCTCCGTCAATGACTGCCGCACTTGACATGTTTATCAAGGAAAACAATAAA
>ENA-ORSM01002127-ORSM01002127.1-human-gut-metagenome-genome-assembly--contig:-NODE-2127-length-14506-cov-6.283856_pt1 | contig 14506 bp, 16 predicted proteins | sample MGYA00241903_ERZ509170 | MGnify/ENA primary metagenome ERZ509170 (study PRJEB26280, sample SAMEA2338784) | human gut metagenome | biome: human gut; feature: human-associated habitat; material: faeces...
CTGCCGGAGTCTTAGTGCATCACAATGTGCCGATGTTAAGTCTTCAGGATGTTTTCTCAAAAGAAGAGGTCGTTGATTTTGTAGAGCAGATGAAAGAGCAGCTTGATGATCCGGAGTTTGTGGTCGAATATAAGATTGATGGGCTGTCCATGGCGTTGCGTTATGAAAATGGCGATCTTTCACTTGCATTGACGCGCGGTGATGGTGTGAATTTTGGCGAGGATGTGACCGCGAACGCAAAAGTGATCTCAGATGTCAAAAAGAAATTAAAGGACAAACCGGAATATTTGGAGATCCGTGGGGAAGTCTACATGAAAAATGAAGATTTTGACAGAGTCAATGAACAGCAGGAACTGCTTGGAAAAAAGATTTTTGCCAATCCGAGAAACTGCGCAGCAGGAACGCTGCGTCAGCTTGACAGCCGCGTGACAAAAGAGAGAAAACTTTCGATGTTTGTATTTAATATCCAACAGGTGCGTGGCATGGACATTATGACTCACACGCAGGGATATGAATTTTTAAAGAGACAGGGCATCCCGATCATTGAAGATTACAAAGTATGCAAAACGGCGGATGAAGTCTGGAATGCAATTACAGCGATCGGAGAAAACCGTGGAAATCTCGGCTACGATATCGATGGTGCGGTCATTAAGATCAACCGCTATTCGGACAGGGAACTGCTCGGAAATACATCAAAAGTTCCAAAATGGGCAATCGCATACAAATATCCGCCGGAAGAAAAGGAAACAAAACTGCTTGATATTGAACTTTCCGTTGGAAGGACCGGAAGGATCACACCGACTGCCGTGTTTGAGCCGGTGCGCCTGTGTGGAACGTCTGTTTCAAGGGCAACACTGCACAATCAGGATTTCATTGATGATTTAGATGTCGGCATTGGCGATACGATCGTGGTTTACAAATCCGGAGAGATCATCCCGAAAGTGAAAGAGGTCCGTAAAGAAAAAAGGCCGGAGGGCTGGAAACATTTTGCAATCCCGGATGTCTGCCCGGTCTGTGGTGCAAAGGCAGAACGTGAAAAAGATACTGCGGATATCAAGTGTACATCGCCAAACTGTCCGGCGCAGTTAGAGCGCCATATCATTAACTTTGTTGGCAGGGATGCCATGGATATCAAAGGGTTTGGTACGGTTTATATTGAAGAACTCGTGCATTTGGGGTATATTAAGGATATTGCCGATATATTTGAGCTGAAAGATCACAGGGAAGAGCTGATTGAGCAGGGAATTATCGGGAAAGAAAAAAATACAGACAAGCTTTTAGATACGATTGAAAAGGCGAAAGAAAATGATGCATACATGCTTCTGACCGGATTTGGTATTCCAAATGTTGGAAAGGCTGCCGCAAAGACGATCATGAAACGTTTTTCCTCAATCCTCGATTTAGAGGATGCTGACAGGGATGCCCTGATGGAGGTGGACGACGTTGGGGAAGTTAGTGCAGACTGCATTTTCCGTTTCTTCCATGATGAAAAGAATAAAGATATGATTGCCCGTTTGAAGTCGTTGGGTGTAAATATGGAAGCGGAAGAGACTGAGACGATTTTTTCACCAATCAGTGGGAAAACAGTTGTTATTACAGGTACACTGCCGACGCTTGGAAGAAAAGAAGCGGCGGAACTGGTGGAGAAATACGGTGGAAAAGTGTCCGGATCTGTGTCGAAAAAAACAGATTTTGTTCTGGCTGGGGAAAATGCCGGCAGCAAACTAACAAAAGCAACTGAACTTGGAATCGCAGTGATTTCTGAAGCAAATTTGTACGAAATGATTCTAAGATTGAAAGAGATGTAATCAACATGAAAGACAGAATACATGGAAATTCGACATTAGAAAAACATAAAAATGTATTTGACACTTGAATCTATCTTAAATATGGAAAAGCGGAGAATCTTAAAATTCTCCGCTTTTTTTCGCTTTATCTCAACAAAAACATATGATAAGATTGTCCTTGATAAAAAAATTGTGGCATATTAGTTACTGTTCCGTAAAAATAGTACAAGCGGACAGTAAAAATTGAAATAAATAATAATGGTATTATAATGTACCAGTATTTAAACAATGAAACAACTACGGCTAAAATTATAAGTTTAACGAATAGTTATTACACATCCGCATATCACGCCTAAAAAAAAGGGGAAACCGGAAATACCGGCACCCCTTTAAATTATTTACGTCGTTTATCTTTATTTTCTTCCAGTTCACTGATAAACCAGTCACGCCCGATTTTTTTTGCAGTAAGATACCCACCACGCCGAGCCTTAGCGCGTGCATAAGACGCGTCAATTCCATTTTTAAACGCCCATTCAGTAAGCGGAATATCTCTACCAGTTTCCATTTCCAAAGTCACTTGTGAATGTACTTCTTGGTCTGTATCACGGCTATATTCAAAGGTTACCAAAGAATAAGCGTCTTCTAAACATTTTACATTATCCGGAACCCAGTCAATATAAATTTTCTTAATTGACTCCAAAACTTTCAAACAACTTTCATAATCTGCACTCGTTAAATATCCCATATAGCTTTCCTCTCTTTCTTTTGATATATTTATTATATACCGCTAGAGGGAGAATGTCAAGCAAGTAATGCACCGCTAGAGGGAGAATATTGTACAAATATAACATGTACTTTTTGTGCAAGCAAGTCAGCAGTGATTGGAATTTCCGGCGGACTCGATTCCACGCTGGCACTTCTCGTCACCGTGCGCGCTTCTGAGTTCAGCGTTTTGTGTTATATAAAATTATTTATCTGTATTGTTTGGTTTTAAACTACTAATTTTAAATGGATATTTCCATTTTAATCGTGTAGTACAGAAAGGGCATTTTTGAAATCCAATTTTTACTGGCCTGCCACAATTTTTATTAGGACATCTGAAACTATAACATTTTTCATTTCCTAAATTCACGATATTTAAGAAATAATATGTATCCTTGATATCTTCAATTTTAAAGTCATATTCCATTAAAATCGGTTTTCGGGAAAACATAAAAGACCTCCATTTATTTTAATAATTCACTTAATTTCTGAAGCTCCTTTTGAGCTTTTTTTCGTTCAAATTCCGACAATTTTTCTTTTCTTCCAGTCATATTTTCCATTGCCTTTGCAGCCATTATTTTTTCTATATAATTTTTTTTACTTTTTTCCATAGATAATATCCTCCAAATCGTTCTCGTTTCCCGAAATCTTTGTGAAACAACAGCATGATAACCTTTTTCTAATAAGATTTACTCTGATGTTCAATGTACTGTTTGATGTTCTCTTCCGAAACAGCACCAATTGTCTCGCAGTAATAGGAATGATTCCACAATTCCCCATGCCAAAGTCGGTCACGTATTTCTGGAAACTGTTCTAAAAGCTTACGCCCGGTAATCCCCTTTAGATATTTGACAATCATTGTTATAGATAATTTTGGAGGGGCAGTTATGAAACAATTACAGTAATCAGAGTCCACACATTCAAAAAACTGAATTATAAATCCTTTTTCATTAGCAATTTGCTGTACCAGTTCGTTGAGATACATCTCCACTTCTTTATCGAGAATCTTGTGCCTGTGTTTTACAGACCAAACCACATGGTATTTAATATTACATGCAGAAGTGCGGTAATATGTTATGTTTTCTTCCATACACATAGTGTATCATAAAACATAAAACATAGCAACCACATGTTTAGAAAAATGGCATTGAAAAATCAAAAATGAACCGTACAACGATTTCAAAGTTATGGACGAGAAATCCCACGGTTTTAACCTTGGAAGTACCAAGATTACCATTAAAATTTAAAAAAAGAGCTTTTAGTTTACAAAAATGGGTTGTGAATGGTATAATATACTAAATTAGACTCATTTCAATAACAGGATCATTAAAATAAGGTTGCTGAAATCCAACCGGCTATAAACAACAGGCAGTTCACATTATTAACGAAAGAGGATACAATAAAATGGGAAAACAAAAAAAAGATAACGAAGGACGTTTTATCGTAGAGTTTCCTTTATCCGTAGAAAAATATCAGGCAGATATTATAGATAAAAGACTAGAGATTGCCCGTAGGATTTATAATCAGATGCTTAAAAAGTACAAAAATATATATAAGCAAATGATCCAGACAAAGGAATACCGGAATATTATCAGTAACTTAGGTATCGAAAGAAAAAAAAGGAAAACAGAAAACAAGAAAACGGCTGCTGAAAAAGAACTGTATAAACAGCTAAATGAACTGTATAAACATTATGGTTTTACCGAATTTGGAATGATAAACATGTCATATTTGCAAAGGAAGCCATACGAGAACCATATTACAGCCACAATAGCATCAAAAATTGCACAAAGACTGTGGAGTGCCTGGAACAGATTTCTTTTCATGGATGGTGAAGAGGTTCACTTAGCAAAATATGGAGAATTTAATTCTGTAGAAAGCAATTCTCCTAAAGCAAGTATTCTTTTAAAAACCAACTATAAATCAAAAAATGGATCATGGAAAGGTGAAAAGACGGTTATTGTTTGGAGTGGCTTGGAACTTCCTATGAAAATCAATCAAAAGAAGCCCTATGAAATAGAAGCCCTACAGCATGAAATTGCCTACAATCGAATAGTAAGAAAATTTGTTCGGGGAAAAAATAAGTATTATGTTCAAATTGTCTTTAAAGGAACTCCACCCGTTAAATATAATGATACAGGGGAAAGAAAACACTCGATTGGCAATGGAGTTGTCGGAATATATGTTGATACAGAAAAGGTATTTGCCGTTTACAAAGATCAGGTTTTTGTCCATGATCTTGCCGACGGTGTACAGTCAATAGAAGATGATGTAGCTGAGTTACAGCAAAGAATGGATCGTTCCAGACGTAATATGAATCCAGATAATTACAATGAAGATGGAACAATTAAACCATACAAAGACCAACATGAATGGGTGTATTCGAGCCATTATAAACAATGGAAAAATTTATGTAAAGAATTATATCGTAAACAGGCTGCAATTCGTAAACAGCAACATTATATATTGGCAAATGAGATTCTTAAAATGGGAAATTGTTTTTATATACAAAAAATTGATTATAAAAAGTTGCAGCAGAGAATATCAAGGCAAGATATGATAACGGCACATAAACGAAGTAGAAAAAATCAAGGAAAAGGAATTGCAAACAGAGCACCTTCCATGTTTGTTGAGATTTTAAAACAAAAAGCTTTACAATCTAACCTTGAAGTTACAATAGTTGAAAAAAACAGCTGTGAATGTCCTGATATACTATCAAATGATCGAGAAAAGATACATTATGCTTTGGCATTAAGTGGTCAAACAACATGCTAACTTGTAGTTATTAATGGCTACGCAAAACAGAAAATTGCTATAATACAGGCAAAGCTGTTATTCAAAACAGTAAATTCTATACTGAAAAAGCTATCACTTATGGTTGTTTTGGCACCATAATTAAGGTTATTAGGTATAGACATCGGTAATATAACCGTTGTGTATTGGGTAATGCCTGATCCACATTATCAATCTTTTGGTATAGACATCGGTAATATAACCGTTGTGTATTGGTATCCAAAGATATAACATGGCCGGAAATGTATGACACAAATAAACCGGAATGGAATATAGAAGAATTAGAAAATGCCGGGTTTATTATAGTTGAAATAATTGCAGTGGGAACCGGCTAATACTATACAATAAATCGATGAAAGTAGGTTAAAATGATAGAGTGCTGTGCTAATTGTAAACACTGTGTTTCCATTCCAAAAAACAATAAATATGGGGACATAGATTATTTTTGCATAATTCATGGATATTATCTTTATGGTATCAATAAAGATAGAACCCAAATTAAGCATTTCAGTCCTGGAGAAAAAGAACTTATTTGTAAATATGAGAAAAAATAAGAATACCCATTTGTGTGCTATACAACTGGAAAACTTGAAATCATATTAGTGTAATAAATAAGTTGAACCAATATTTAAAAAGACTGACAGGTTGTAAAATGCCTGACAGTCTTTTTTCTTTTGTCAAATATACCAACGACTAATTCTTTCCATTGTGTATGTATATTGTGAATAGAATAGTAGAAATAAAGTTAGTCGTTAAATAATAATTTAACGTCAAAGTATTGCGATTTATCAATAAATACATTATAATATGTAAAACACAATGCATTTTATACTTAATATATTGTCAAATGAAGAAAAGGTGGTTCTTTCTGTGAAGAAAAGTCTAATAGATGGTTCTTTAAAGCGATTTTCAATAATATTTATACAATTTTTGTGAACAAAAGTTGGTTCTTTGAAATTGAATGAAACAACTTTTGTTCACAAAAATATCTTCTGGTTTGAATAATATGTTTAGTACTAATATAATAAAATTTCATCTTCTTTGTTTTTTACAATAATATAAACAGGGTAATTCCAATTATTATACGAAACTGAGGCTGCACTCGTACATGGATATTCACTTGGGTGATTGTCACGAAAACAACTATAGATATGTTTATACCGTGCCAAAGTGAATTCCATTAATATAAAGTTATACAATTCTATGTAATCGTCTATATCTATGCCTAACTGAAAGGAAATTCTTTGTATAAGAAAAATTGCATCAGAGGGAGGAAAACTTTATGTCATATAGGGAAGAACACAATGAAATGCTTGCAAAAAAGATATATGAAGAATTAAAACAAATGCCGGACGTATGCCGCGGCTATATAAAATATCTTGAATCACTGGAACGATCATACAACACGATTTATGGATATGTACATGATCTACAGACTTTTTTTTACTTTTTAACAGTATACAATCCACAAATAAACACCTACAAAGATGTTACAATTCAGATTTTGGATTCGTTACGTCCTACAGATATACAGGAATATATGCATTTTCTGATTAGCTACAAGGATGATAACGGGGAAAAAGTCCCTGATCCTAATAAAAAAGGAAATAACGCTCAAGGCCGCGCCCGGAAACTGTCCAGTCTGCGAAATTTCTATAGTTATCTCATGATAAGTGATATCACTACCTCAAATCCGGCCAAATTAGTCGATTCTCCTCGTATACACAAAAAAAAGAAACCAAGATTAAATAAAGATGAATTTTCAGAACTACTCGATGGAGCTGCATCCGGTGATGTTTTAGATGAAAAAAAGCGCGCCTATGCGAAAAGGACCAACCTACGGGATTATGCGATTCTTGCTCTTCTATCTGGTACCGGAATGCGTGTATCTGAATTGGTTGGCATTGATCTTGATGATATCGACTGGAAAAAAATGAAAATAAGAGTTACTCGTAAAGGCGGTTCCGAAGATTTAATATCACTCAATGAAGAGCTGGTTCAGATCCTGCAGGATTACATTCAATTTGAGCGAAAATCATACGATGATTCACAAAGAGCCTTGTTCTTATCGTCCCGCGGTACTGATCGTAACCGTCTTACAGTCAGATCTGTAGAACGAATAGTCGAAAAATACGGGAAAAGTACGGTGGCACTAAAAAATATATCTCCACACTCTCTCCGGCGAGGATTTGGTACAGAGCTATATAAAAGCAGCCACGATGTATACTTGGTTCAGCAAGCGTTGGGACATTCTGATATTAAAGTAACTGCAGAACATTACATAGATGACTCGGAATCAGTTTCTGAAAGAATATCTGCATTTTCAAGCAATCTGATACATTAGAATGTGTAAAAAAAATTTTTTAAGAAAAATCGCAAAAAATAAACTGCATTTTCTGAAAAGTAGCATTGCTATCAAAATAAAAAACGATTTATAGCGATCATTTTTAATTTTGATAGCAACTGTTGTAGGGTTCGTAAAATATGTTTATATAATTACCAAATGTTGTCGTAAAGCCCATTGCTTTAGCAATGGGGATATAAGACAACTATTATTTTGTTGAAAGCTATCTAATATTTATTGCATTATATAAGTTGCAGTAGTATAATGTATTTATGGAATACAAGTCAAACCATAATGTAGTCTATTCCTGCAAATACCATGTAGTATGGTGTCCCAAGTATCGACGTTCCGTTTTGATAAACGGTGTTGATGTTCGCTTAAAGGAGCTGATTAAAGAAACCTGCGACCAACTAAATGTCGAAATAATCGAAATGGAGATCATGCCCGACCACGTGCATTTGCTTATGGAAGTAGACCCGCAGTTCGGAGTACATAAAGCTGTTAAGCAGATCAAAGGCTATTCCTCTAAAATGTTGAGGGCGGAGTTTCCCTGGCTTAAATCAAGGCTGCCGAGCCTTTGGACGAACAGCTATTTTGTGAGTACGGTTGGCGGTGCTCCGCTTGCAGTAATCAAACAATACATTGAAAATCAGAAAAACGTGTAGGTATCTTTTATGCAACTATCAGAAACCATCAAACTTTATATGACAAAAGAACAAAAGAATCTTATTGTTATGGCTATGAACGGGTACATCAGTACGGTTAACAGCCTTGTTTCTGTTGCAACAAATGGTACATCTATCAGTAAATATACCACTGCCGATGTAGATGCAGCCCTGCCATCTGCTCTGACAAATCAATGTATACGTGATGCCAGATCTATCGTGAATAAGTACAATAAAGACTGTCGTAAGGTTTCTGCCAAAAACAAAAAGCTTGCCAAACAGAAATCTGCTGTTACGATAAAGGAACCTGCAATTCCTGTACTTAAAAGACCTTGCTGCTATATCAATAATCAGAATTTCAAAATTAAAGATAACTATATTGATTTCCCGGTTCTGATTGATGGCAAATCAAAGCGTATATCTGTCCGCACCTCTATGACGGATAGGCAAAAAATGATATTTGCTAATGCTAAACTTGGCACAATGCGCATCGTCTGCAAGGGAAATAAGATAGTTGCTCAGGTTGTCTATGAGGCTGCGGAACTCCAATATTCTGATGATGGCAATGTCATGGGTGTTGACCTAGGCATTAAATGTCCTGCTGTAAGCTACTGCTCGGATGGCAGTGTTAAGTTCTACGGCAATGGACGCAGAAACAAGTACATGCGCAGACACTATAAATATCTTCGCAAAAAGCTACAGAAAGCAAAGAAACCGGCTGCCGTCATTAAGATCAATAATAAAGAACAGCGTATCATGAAGGATATCGACCATAAGTTAAGTCATGACATTGTGGCTACGGCAGCAGCCCATAATGTTTCGGTAATAAAGATGGAGCAGCTTCAAAATATCCGTTCCACGACAAGAACAAGTCGCAAAAACAATCACAGCCTGCATACATGGCCATTCTATAGACTTGCACAGTATATAGAATACAAAGCAAAGCTTGCAGGCATTCAGGTTGAGTATGTAAACCCGGCATATACAAGCCAGAGGTGTCCGATATGTGGAAACATCCATCATGCCAATGATCGAAATTACACATGCAAGTGTGGATTCCACACACATCGGGATCTGCTTGGAGCCAGGAACATATGTAACTCAACTGAGTATGTTGGTAACAGACATACTGCATAGGGAGCTATAGGCTCTGCCCTATGATGGGTAATGGCATACCCATATCTTGCACTGCGGTCTAACAGAAATGTACTGGTCAGCCGATAACCTCGGCAGGTAGCAAGAATCCCCTGCCTTTAGGCATGGGGAGTGTCAATCTCATCCAGTTCTTCTGATTCTTTTATATCCGGTCATAATACGCACAATCATTGCTCTTTCATATTTATAACTATATTTTTCTCTGCTTAATACGCAAGCCGTTTTATTATATCGAAGTCCTACTACGCCCGTTTTCTCATACTGTGCTAAATCTTTATAAAATTCGTTTATTTTTCGTTGCAAAGTATAACACACACAACTATAAATAAGTTCCTGTTGTATTTTATATTTTGAATTGCCTAAAATATATTTTGTAATCTTCTGTGAATCCAATTCATCAAATAAATATACATTGCCAAAATCATCATAATTGGCGTAACAAAATGTAGAACGAACTACTTCACCTATACCATAATATATCCCATCATTATCTATCATTGTGAATAATTCATTCCGTGTGTAGCAATTTATTCCTTCTTTGATCATATCAATGCTCTCTTCATAAGAACATATGTAATCTTTTATGTTCAGCATATATTATTCCTCTTACAGAAAAAATGTAATTTCTACATCATATGTTGAAAATTTACGTATTTATGTCATTTTTGGGTGCTTGTTTGACTATGAAGTCTTTTCTTAATATGTCGAAAAAAATATCCAAATCCATCTTACTTCCTGGATTTGGGTTATGCATGAACCAATTTTGACATACAGAGAATTTGAATCCTTGAGCATTTATTATGTCGTAAGAATTATTTTCTTCAAAGTGAAAATAGTATAAAGAAAGTAATTCTAAAATTTCGCATGACAAATTAAATATCGTTTCAAATTCTTCTATATTCATTCTAATCTGTTTTACGTATTCAATTTTTTCTATGTCATAATGAGCAATTAAAGAATTTCTCATAGACTGAATTTTTTTTGCTATTTTTTTCCCTTCTTTGATTTTGTTACGCACATCTTTTAATTTTTCCTGTATAACCGCTTTTTCATCATTTTTCAAATTCTTTTCTACAAATAATTTTAAATATTGTATTCCGCAATTTTTTTTCTTCTCGATATCTGGATTATCCAAGAAAAATTTACATATCGTTAAAATCATAGAATCAACTGCGTTTTTTAAATAATTATTTAGGAATATTGTCTGTGTAATATAAATCCCTTTTTCGTTAAACTCATTTGTTATGAAATCTATAATTTTCTTACAATACACTAAATTTGTATCATATAATTCCAATTCATTTTTTATCAAACATAATATGCTCTCAAATTCCTTGCAATATTTCTCTTCAAAAAGATTCTTATAAAAATCTTTTTTTATGTCTTTAGATCTACAAAAAAAATATTCTTGAATTGCTTCCATGAGTGAATTATTCCTTTCAATACACAAATCTTCGTCCTCATAGATTTTTTCCTTGATTATATAGCTATTACATATTAATTCTGAGAAATTCACTATATTTTGATTATCGTCTTCACAAAATGTATCTATCATAACTAATAAAGCTTTATTACATACATACCTTAAATTTAAATTTTTTATCTCTTCTTCGTTGGACTCTTTCAGACAACGTACAAGAACTGTGCAACCTTCTATGTACTCTTTTATATCCCAATTTGCTGAATTCTCATAGAAATTTCTTAATGAATCTATTAAATATAAATACTTCGTTGAAAATTCTGTTATGTTCATACTTCTTCCTTTTCTGTCTATTAAAACTGTAGAAACTTGGTTTGCATATCTGTTTATTATGTTGCTTTGAATCACAAAGTTTGTATGCACTACATATTGCGAATTATATATGTTAATTATATCTCACTGCATTTTTATGTCAAGTTAGAGTTTTGCTAACGTGCGTAAAAAAAAATAACTGCACATTAAAAAAATAACTGCACATTAGATACAATTAACGTGCAGTTATTTATAAAGATTAGGGTGTCAAAAGGTGGCTCACAACTTAGTGGCTAGCAAATTGCACAAAATCGAGACTGCTTTTGTGACTTTGGGAGAAAATTAGTAAATCTTAGTCTGCCTGTTAATGTATAGTGTTTTGCTGCCATGGACGGCAGCAAAAGTCTTAATGCCCCACGGACAGGGCATTTAAGACGTACACGTCACTCCGCCACAACCCAACTCAGGCAGAATTAGATTTTCTTATTTTCGTACAATGGAACAAAATAGACTCGGCTTTGTGCAATTTGCCGATCAAAAAACTTGAAACCACCTTTTGACACCCTAATCTTATAAAGTAATAAACATTTCAAAACAATCAAATTTAATTTTGATTGTCAGCTATCATTTTTAATTTAGACATTCGCCAATTTTCGTTCGTTATTTTATTTATTTCAAATATAAAACCATATTTCCAAAATTTCCTAAATATGCCTCTGTATATTCCTTTTCATCTTCTACAAAGTCAAAGCATAATGACAAACAATCCGGTGTATCGTCCCTGATAAATATTCCTTTTATGGCAGCATCAATGAATGTCTTTACTTCTATATTGTCGTTGTCTCTCATATTTTGCGTGGAACCATGGTTTACGACATATAACATTGCCTTTTGAGAAAATAAATTTGGATCATTCTCTTTTAACCACTGTTCAATGGCCGATCTATATCCGGAATAATATACATTGGGATCATATTCATATCGCAGCTTCCCCGCATACTTATCAATCGTAATCCGGTGTGGCAGCGGCTCATTAAACCGAAAATAATACATTCCTTCTTTCTTTTCAATATGAAGAGCCGGATCTACAGGCATATATTGATAGTCTGTAATATCCGCAAGCATATTCCGGATAGATACTATTTTGCGGTATGAGGATGCAATTTGTTCTGTTCCACTGCTTAATTTCCTATTAAAAGTAGATATGTCATCCAAATTACAGGATGCATTATATAAATAATCGCATGTTTTTTTTAAATTATGTATTTCGCACAACAGTTCTTGTCTTGTTTTTTCTCTTAAATCCATTTTTCCCTCCGTAAAGTTATAATTTAGTATATTATACCATAATATACCATTTTTACTTGCATTAAATTTAAAATTATGCTATATTGAATACGTCAATAAAATTAATTTAATAAATCAAGAATTCTTGTGAACCTACCCAGTTTCACAGTTTTCTATAAATGGACTGCATTTCTGCGGTCCTTTTTTTATGCCTTATGGCATCTAAATCTAAATTACATACTGCCAGGTCTGGCTGCATGTTTCCATATATACTGAAATTAAAAATAAAAGGAGGTGCTACTTATGTTAGTACAAATTATTGAAGAAATGGCACGATGGAAATGGAAATATCTTATTTTCGCTTCCTCTTCCATTACGTCCATATCAGGAGGATGCAAAAAAAATCAAATCCATTTGTAAAGAATTTATACAGATGGAATTATCAGGGGAGATTGAATCTGCCATCAAAAAGGTAATTTAAGGAGGAATTAATATGTCAGCAAAAGTAATTTTCCATTCCTATGTATTGGATGGAAAAGTAAAGTTTGATAAGGCATCAAATGGTGCCGATACCGCTTCGTTTTGTATAAAAAACGGAGATGAAAAATACAGAATGGTTCTCTTTTCGGATGGAACCGATCAGAGTCCATTTTCACGAATGAAAACGTGTGTTGAGAAAGGATTTCTGGACAAAGGAAAACCAATCTGGGTAGAGGCAGAAATGTCCTACTATGAGAAAACAATTATTTCAGAAGATGCTTGGAAAAAAATTTCCTCTACTGTTTCAAATAAGGTATTAGAGGACTTGTTTGGCAGCACGGAAAATCCATCAAAGGGAAAGTTCCCACGGTTTAAAGTAACCGATTGGGATTTCGCTATCCCAAAAGATTATTTGGATGCCAAAAAAGAAATTAAAAAAACTACAAGTAAAAAACTGAATGATGGAGAAAACAGCGGTTCCTCCAAAAAGGAAACCATACAGCCGTTATCTTTGTCAGGACGGTTTAGTTCGTAAAAGGCAGGTGGCAAATAATGTTAGAATTGATAATTATAATCATAGCATTGATTCTATTCACGAAAAAAAATGAAACAAGTGAAAATAAATCAGCTTCTACTATTTCATCTGCTAAAACAAAGGATTCGGATTATGAAAATAGTTCTGACTATGAAAACCGCTCAGATTATGAAAAGTCTGAGTTATATTTCCATCATCGTATGGAAATGGTGTTGAAAAAGAAATACCCGGAATTAATTTCATGGAGAATGACACGTCAAGGTGTGTCTCTCCTAAATCAGGCAATCGAAGTTGTCGTCACTCTTCCAGAAGAAAAAAAAGAGAGAATCTGGATCAACCAGCATGAGCTGATTGGATCTTTCAAAATTCTGCCGGAGGAAGTTTCGGAGAATGACATTGCGGATGAATCAATTCCTGATGATCTGCGCGAATTTTTCGAACTAAACGCAGGCATCATAAATGAAAGAATTCGGATTGCTGTAGAGAAGAAAAATAATTATGCTTACTTCTCTTTTAGTAACAACGAATCTGAAGATCTGAAAAAAAGGATTGTCACAAAATTAGAGCAAACCATTGACGGTGCCATGTTCAGTTTATGTGACAATCAATTAGAAATGAACGTCCAGAATTTACTGGACGACTAAATTTACACAGAGGGCTGCGCCTTCCGCAAAAAGCGGTATCTTGATTTGGCGTATGCCTTACCATGATATTGCTGCGGAGGCATCCTCTTAAATCAAATAAATGGAGGATAAAATCATGGAAAATACATTTTTTACATCTGATGATGCAGTAGTTACACTTAAAACTGAAGCCGACAAAGAAAAGGTATTAGAATTCATCGCAAAAGGTCAACTACCCATCACCTAAAGGTAATGGGCTTGTAACTGCCTAGTCGTACTAACGGCTTGCACCTCCGACCTTTAATCCCCGATAGATATTGCTATCTAAAGTGGCGTTACATCA
>ENA-ORSM01002131-ORSM01002131.1-human-gut-metagenome-genome-assembly--contig:-NODE-2131-length-14488-cov-3.455345_pt1 | contig 14488 bp, 6 predicted proteins | sample MGYA00241903_ERZ509170 | MGnify/ENA primary metagenome ERZ509170 (study PRJEB26280, sample SAMEA2338784) | human gut metagenome | biome: human gut; feature: human-associated habitat; material: faeces...
GTCTGAAATCTCTCGTAGTAGACGGCAAGGAAGTGAACGGATTCTCCGACGGTGTGTTCGATTACCAACTGCCTGCCGACTTGCAGGGTAAGGACATCGTGGCTACGGCTTTCGGTAAGGACGCGACAGTGGAAACCGTTACGGAAGGCAATGTGACGACCATTACGGTGAAGGATGAAACGGCTATGGGTGAGAAGGTAAACACTTACACTTTGACGTTTAAGGGAGTGAGTGCCGAAATCCAGTTGCCAGTCGAGATTCCGGCATTGACTTATGGCGACGAGGTGGATGGCTTGGGCTTTATTTCCAATAATACTAAGGACGCTTTGGCATACAGCTTCTCCAAGGAAGGCGTGCTCGAAGTGGGCGAAGACGGAAAGGTTCGTGCCGTCGGTGCGGGCGAGGTCGTAGTGACCGCCAGCCAACCGGGCAGCGATGATTTCACTCCGGCTGAATCCGAACCCATGACATTGACCGTGGCGAAAGCACCGCTCAACGTGTCATTGGCCGATGATGCTTGGACATGGCGCGGTATAGCTGTGTCTACGTCTAACATGGACAAGGGGAAATGCCATTATACTTTCGTTTATGACGGGTGGAAATGGAATGATGCAGAAAAAGACGCTTCTGAGGTTTTGTCCAAGTTGCCCACGGTATCGGCATCTGCACCGAAAGATGCGGAAGCTGTAGGTAGCGAACGTGCGGCTAAGTTGAGTGGAGGTGCGGCAGAGAACTACGATTTGAAATTTGCCGAAGATGCGAAATTCAAGGTGGTAAAGAATAAGGTAGGCGTGTATGTCAAATACGGTAGCAACACTTTATCTACGGCTTACGATGACGAAAAATATCGTACGGTAAACGCTGCTGTGGGACAAGAAGAATATATCTTCACGACCGGCTATTCTGATGCGGTGTATGATGATGAGGACGTTTTGGCGGCTTTGGCCACCCAGCCCGAAGTGGTATGCAGCGTGAACAAGGATGCCGTTGTGGGCGACGAGTTCCCGGTATCAGTCCAGTTGCCCGAAAAAGTTTCTTTCGACAATTTTGAACTTGTCAGCATTGTGCCCGATGTGGCCAAGCTTGTTATGGCTGAGAGCCCGGGCATTACGGTAACAGTGCCTGAGACGGTGACTTACGGCGATGAATTCACGTTGGTGACCAACGAACACGGGATTACTTACAATAGCACTGTCTTGACTTCCGGGGTGGTAAGCATGACCTACAAAGGCGTGGTTACGGCTAAGAAAGCCGGAAAGGCGGAACTGGTCGTGACTACGGCACCTAAGACGGTAGACGGTGTGGATTATGGTGCCACTACTACAAAGGTTGCTTTCGACATCCAGAAGGCTGCCCTCACTATCAAGGCCAACGATGTGGAGGTCAATCTTGACGGTGACCTGCCCGAGACGTATGAACTCGTGTATGAAGGGTTCGTGAACAAAGACAAGGCTGAGACGGTATTTACCGACATGCCCGTGGCTACGGTGAATTTGCCCGAACCGTTGACGGCCGGCACTTACCCCATCAAGGTGTCCGTGAGCGAAGAACCGGAGAATTATGTGGTGACTACGGTAGACGGTACATTGACTGTCAAGGACGGTTCTTCCGTTGCGGGTGTGAGCAGTAAGAATGACAAAGTGGCTTATGCCAATGGCAACCTTTACGTTCCTTGCGGCGGACGCGTGGAAATATACGCCCTGACAGGAGCTTTGGTCGGTCGGTATGAAGGCGCTGTTATTCCGGTAGCTTTGCGTACCAATACATTATACATCGTGAAGACCCAAAAGGGTGCTTTCCGTTTGTGGGTGAAATAAGTTAAGACGTGTCGGCTTTAGATGCCGTACACGTATAATAATCCCCTTATTCTTTCTCTTTCCGGATTGGAGAGGATGGAATAAGGGGATCTTTTTTTAGTCGCGGCGTTCGTTATACACGCCTATTTCATTCAGGTACATGCGTTCGTTTTCGTTCTTCTTGGTGAAAGTGACTTTGACTTTGTTTCCCCAGACTTCATCGAAGCGGTGCACTTTTACTTTTCCGTCTTTCGGAGTCACGGGAATCTTATGCCAAACTCCGTCTTTGAGGTAGTGTACGCGATAGCTGCTGAAACTCTGGTTGTCATCCACCAATGAAATCATGTTGAACGGGCGCGTGCGTTCAAATTCCACTTCGTACCATGGTTCTTTGATTCTCGGATTGGAATGCCAGGCCGATCCGAAGTTGTCGTCGTTTCCGAAATCCATAATGAAAGAATCGTAACTCCAACTGGAATTGGCCGGACGGTGTTTAGCGATGTTTTCTGCCGTAATCGGACGTTCGTATTCGCCCAACGTCATTTCGCCACCTTCTTTTCCTTTCCAAAGGCGGCCGATTTCTTTCAACGCCTCCAAGGCATTGTCGTCAATCAGTCCGTCCCGGTTGGGTGACACGTTGAGGATGAAGGTGCAGTATGCTTTGTTGAAAGGTATCAGGTTCTCGTTAACGATCCATTCGGGCGATTTCACGTCCGTTGTGGGGAAGTCGCTTTTCCAGAACCACGACGAGTTCAGCGGCAGGCACGACAGGGCCGGCATCCGGTTGGTGTCTTTGGAGATGTGTTGTCCGGCATTCTGTTCGAAGGACTTGATGTCGGTGTAGAACAATGCGTCCTGTGGGTATTTGGCAGAGTTCAAGTCCATGACGAGGCAGTTCGGCTGGAGCTGTTTGATGAAGTGATAGATGTCGTCGAACGGAACTTCTTCGTATGAAATGCGCGACCAAGGAGCGTCCCAACCATCGATGATGAGGGCGGAAATGGGGCCGTAGTTAGTCAGCAGCTCCTTCAACTGGTTTTTAATCAAATCTATATGATTGCGGTTGATAAATCCCGGACGTAGACGATGGTGCGTGTCGAGGATGGAATAATATAACATCACGTCCAACCCTTTTTTACGGAAAGCGTCTACGTATTCCTGTACCACGTCACGTTTCAGGGGGCTGTTCATGACATTGTATTCCGTAGTCTTCGTGTCCCAGATGCAATAACCACTGTGGTGCTTTGTGGTCAGGCATCCGAATTTCATTCCTGCACTAAGGGCTGCTTCGGCCCATTGGTTACAGTCCAGTTTCTTCGGGTAGAAGGTTTCGGCCGGCATGTCGGGGGCGGGCCAGTCTTCGTCCACGAATGAGGGCATGTTGAAATGGATGAACATACCGAACTTCTCGTTGACGAATTTCTGTTGCATGGCTTTCAGGTTGTCTTGGGCGAGGACCGAGCCACACACCGTACAGGCCAACATGAGCAGCATGCTTCTTAAACTTTTGTACATAAATGATGAATGTTTTTAATGGTTATAAAAAAATAGTTTCTTTCTCAAGCAAAGGTATGTATTCCGAGGCTTTCAAAAAGTTGATGGATGCTTCAAATAATGTAATAGCTGCACCAAAACGGGGGGAAGAGAAAAAGAAACGTACACTTCCGGCTGTTGGATAATGTGGTTTTATCTGCGGAAGTGTACGTAAATTTGTTTGTGAAAGCGGTTATAAGATTACTTTGAAAGTTTGTGCCTTATTTCCAATGTCGGCTTTTATGAGATAGACCCCGTGTAGGGGAATGTCGGTTGTTCCGCTGCCGTTGACAGTCATGTGGGAAATGGTGGTTCCGGTTTCATCCATGATGGTCAGGGTTGTGCTTTCGTTCACGTGGTAATGCAATTTGCCATTTGCACCATATATCCGGACGCCGGGGAGCATATATTCCTCTACGGAACTGCCGGACGGGTCGAAGCGGGACTGTGTGAACGCTCCGCCTCTCTTGCCGTTGTCGATGGCCTGTACGCCCCATTCATACGTGGCTTCCTCGTCATCTATGTACATGGAGTAGACGGTCGTCGAGATTTGTCCCGAGATTTCTCCTGTTTTGATGAAACCGGTTTGCACGTCAGCCGGCACGGTCATGAAGATATTGTCTGAACCCGATTTTTTCAAATACAGGTTGTATTGCAAGGCTTCTTGGGGAGTGACGTCATCCGAAGCTGCGTCCCAACTGAAAGTGACCATCTTTGTGGCTTGGTCGTAGACGGCTTTCAGGTTTTTGGGGGCGGTGGGGGCTCCGTTGGGGACGGCTCCCTTGTCGGACGACATGTTCCGGTAAAGTTCGGTGGCGCATTCGCGTGAGCATACGTCACTATGCGCCCATCCCATGTTCCAGGCATCCAGATAGCCATCGTTGTCGAAGTCTATCAAATGATTGTTACCGTGGGTGATGCGGTTGAACGTCCAAGGAGATTCCGTGTCGTACCATCCGCCGTAGGGCTTGAAACAGAAATCTCCCCGGTTCAGATAAAGCCAGGTTGTGATTTCGTGGCTTTCGCCGTGTCCGCCCGCTAAGATGTCCGGCAGCCCGTCGTGGTTCACGTCGCCGAACGAGGGGGTAGCCCCGTCTACTCCTTCAAATCCGCAGAACAAATCGTCCAACATCTCAAATGTCCGTCCGCCTTTATTACGGTATACGTAGAATGATTTGGCATTCTGTCCTTTGGTGGCAGAATATCCGGTTACCACGATGTCCGTCCACCCGTCGGCATTCAGGTCGCAGGGGAAACAAGACGAATCGTATGATCCGTATAGGTATTGCCCGTTTTCGGAGAAAGTGCCGTCGCCATTGTTCCAATAGATGCGGAGATTGCCTTCGCCCGGGCCGTAACCGGACGAGATGATATCCAACCAACCGTCGTTGTCCATATCGGCAAAATGTACCGAACCTCTTGACAGCCCCGTGAAGGGTTTGTCGCCGTCCAGAGGGGTTTCTTGCCGGATGAATCCTTTCCCTTTATTGTTTTTATAGAGGTAAAGCATGCGCCGGTCGTGGTGTACGACGGGGTTACCGTTTTCATCCGTGATGCCGTCTTTGTCTTCGTAGTCGTCCAGTCCGGCGATGATGAGGTCAAGGTAACCGTCTTTGTCATAATCGCCTACGGAGACGTAGTGGCGCGACCGTCCACCGTCCAGCGAGCCGTAGATAGGAGAGATTCCCATGAGGTTGCTTTCCGGCGTGGCTTGGTTTACTTCTTCAAATACATATTGCCCGTCCGGTCCGATACCTTTGTTCTCGTACAAGTAGGCAACCACATCATCGAGGTCATTTTCATAATCCATGGATTTCACTCCGGGTACGAACAAGTCCATTAAGCCGTCGTTGTTGTAGTCGAACCATGTGGGGCAAGCATAATATACCACGTCGAAAGGACTGTCCAGCTTCTTGAATGTCCCGTCTTCTTGATAGTCATACAGGGCGGAAAACTTTTTCCGCGAGGTTATCCGTTGGTGTTCGTTGTTGCCGGAATAAGTGACTTCCAGGAATCCGTCGTTGTCGAAGTCTCCCCAAGCCGCATTGGAACGGTCGGTAGAATGCAGGAACTGTCCACGGGAGATGGCGGTAGCCGCTTGTTCGGCAGGCACGGGGTATTTCACTTTTTCAAATACCGGTTCTGTCGGATTGCCCGGTTCCGGAAGTTCTGTAAAGTCTTCGTTCGTGAATTCGTCGTACACCTCCTTATAATGGAAGTCTGTGGCTGAAAACGCCGAGATGCCCACGTCTACGATTTGCTCTCCGCTGCCTTGTATGCATTTTACGGCTATCAGGTTCCAACTGTTCGGTTTGAGGGTCTGGCGTGCTTCGTCGGAAATGTCGTAAGGAATGTAATTGGAAACAGAACCTTTCTTCGTGGCAGCCCAAACTCCGTTGATGTAGATGAAAATGTCATCGTCATGGTAAATCATGAAGCGCATGCAGTCGATCATTTCTTGGGTTACGTCGCCCAAGTAGAACCAACGGCGCATGTAAATTTGCGGTGTGGTCCAAGGTATGGAGATAAGTCCTTGCGTATTCCATAATGAACTCTTTCCGAATGCGGCAGTCCCTTTGGGCCATAGGCTGTCGTCGAACCCTTTGGAAAACCAGTGGCGAGGTGCATTGTCTTCGGTGATGAACTTCCATTTGTATTTATGTTCCTTGGCCGTCGATACGACGGGTTGTATCTTTACGTCGCTTTGCGGCATGTTGATGCATTCCAAGATTTTATCTTTCAATTCTCCTGTGGGTGAATATGGTTTCAATATGCGCCGGTCATAGGTGTAGATGCCGTTCTTCTCGATTTCCACGTCCGACAACTGTGTGTAAACGGCTGCGTTAAGTCCATAATAATAATGGTCTTTGATTTTGTCAGCCAAGTCGTTGAACATGACAGTAAAGTCTTCCGGTGTTTCCACAGCCGTGTATCCGAAGTCGCCGCCCGGCCAGATATGTCCGGGTACTTTTAGCGTGATGCCTCCGTATTCACCGTTGACGCAGGCACGTTTCTGGTCGATGGGGCAAGAAGGATAGGGGTAGCTATGAGAGTCCTTGATGTCACCGATTTCGGCATCGTTCCATCCGCTGGCGCAGCAGACAAGGCTTTGCGGGCTGACTTTGTCGATGACTACTTGCGTCATCCGTTCGGTGTCGAACTGTCCCCACCCCTCATTGAATACGACCCATTGCACGATGCTCGGATGGTTTTCGAAAGCATCTATGATGCGGACAGCTTCCTCTTCAAAGTTCTGCCTTGCAAAGGCTTCGTGTCCGGCAGGAAGGTTAGGACTGGGCAGGTCTTGCCATACTAATATCCCTTCGCGGTCGCAATGCATGTACCAGCGTGACGGTTCCACTTTGATGTGTTTGCGTATCATGTTGAAGCCAAGTTCTTTCATCGCTTTGATGTCGAACAGGAGGGCTTCGTCGCTAGGTGCCGTGTACAGTCCGTCCGGCCACCAACCTTGGTCCAATGGTCCCATTTGGAAGATTTGTGTATCGTTCAGGAAGATGCGTGGTGTGCCGTCCACGTTTTTCACTTCAATCTTGCGCATGCCGCAATAGCTTTTTACGGCATCGGTTTGTTGTCCTTCCGAAGATAGTGTGATGTTGAGGTCGTAAAGGTAGGGATGTTCTGGCGACCACAGTTCCGGAGCGTTTACAGGCAAGGTGCATGGAGTGCCTGTGGCTACGCCTTGCAATGAAGCTACAGTGTTACCGTCGGGGTCTGACAACCGGATGTCGGCAGTGGCTTCGCTGTCGCCGGTAGCGTTCACTTGCAGTTTGAAGCAGGAATTGTCCACGTCCGGTTCGATAGACAACCGGGTGATATGTACCGGATTCACCGGTTCGAGCCAAACCGTCTGCCAGATGCCGCTGACTGGAGTGTACCAACATCCCCACTTGTCCAAGGCTTGTTTGCCTTTAGGTTGGCCTTCTGCTCCCGTATTGTCATGGATATAAACGGCTATTTCCTGCTCGCCTCCGTCTGTTAGTGCAGAGGTTATGTCGAAATAGAACGGGTCGTAACCTCCCGTGTGTTGGCCTACTTTTTTTCCATTGACATAGACAATCGCTTTCCAATCCACGGCATCGAAATGCAACAGGATGTTTTTCCCTTTCATGCTTTCCGGTATCGTCAGAGTTCGCCTGTACCAATAGCATTGGTTGTCGCTTTCTTCCATTACACCGGAGATGGCCGATTCAAGTGGGAAGGGCACGAGTATTTTCTTGTCATAAATGAAATCGGGGCTGTAAGCTTCGTCTTGTATGGCTTTCCGCAAGTCCCAAATGCCATTTAAGTTCATCCATTCTTGGCGTTCCATTTGTGGACGGGGGTATTCGCCGAGCACATTTTCCGGGTCAAGGGTTTCGCTCCAAGGTGTCATCATGGGGCCTTGCTTCATTTGCCATTCTACGGCATTTGCCGTCCGTATGCCTGTGAGTAATAGCAGGCTTACGGCAATCATGTGTTTTATTTTCATAATGGTCATTTTAGAAATGGATGCGGGGGCATGTTCACCCCGCATCCAAAGGTTAGGTGTTTTTTATTTCACGATAAACTTTTGGGCGGTTGTCTTACCGTCCTTGTCTGTAGCTTTCAGGATATAGATGCCCGAATTGAGGTTGTCGATGAGCGTTGTGCCGGCTTTTACGTCCATTTCAGCTATGGCAGTTCCGTTTACGGTGTAAACCGTGACATGCATATCCGTGCCGGTACAAATGGTGGCCCGGTTGTCATGGCCGCGTACTTCTATTCCGTTTCCTTGGGCAATGTTTTCCTTGATGCTTTGGGGATTCTCTCCCGGATCGAGGTACAAGCCATAGATGTTGGCACCGATATTATCCCTGTCGGGCAAGTTATAGACTACGTACAGGTCATGTATTCCGCTTATGTCTGCCAAATCGCCGGCTGTCGTCAGCTTGTTGCCCCAACTTCCGGTGCCTTGTGCCCTGACGACAGCTACGGGTTCGCGTCCTTCGAGTGCCGCATTCAATTCTTCCAGGTTGGTGACATTTTCCCAGTCGATGTCGTTCAAGTCTGTGTAAAGCGTAAAGTTGGCATCTTCTATGGTACTGCCAATGTATGAAGGTTCGCAGGATGCGTTGATGAAGACCTCTTTATAGTAATTGTCCTTGAAGTCGATGCCTTTGTAAGCTACGACTACGCCGGCTTTGGTGTAACCTATGTTGCTTCCTTCGCATCGTGCATCCCCGCTGATAGGCTTGATGACTTCCCATTGTATGCCTTGGTTGGTGTCAGTTCCTTCCGTAGCCCCGTTTTCTCCTGTCGTGACGAACACTACGGCATTCTTCGATGGTTCTACGTTTTCATATACCACGCCGCAATCCGGATTTTCAAACCAGAGGGAATCCTTGACCAGTTCGATTTTCTGCAGATTCGTGGCATCTCCCCACTTGATGAACAGGCGATGGCTGCCGGTCACATCTTGTAACCGGGTGGCTACCGGAGTGAAGCTGTTCCATTCCTGTATGTTGATTCCGGTCCATGTCCGTGCTATCATATTTTCGGGTTTAACCTCGTCTATGTAGAATTCCATATATTCCATGTATCTTTCACCGTCGTGACCGATATAGGCCACCAGTTGTTGGAATTCTCCGTTGCCGAAGTCTATTTCTTCATTGGATTTGACGATAAATCCGTTGTTTGTTCCGCCCCAGCATCCGGCTTCTTCGTTGTATTTTGCATCTTTGTAGGGATCTTCTTCTGGATTTTCCGGAACGTCTACTGCTCTCACAAGGGCAGAACCGTCAATGACGATGGCCATTTCTTCGTATCCTTCCATTTCGTTGGGCCATGGTTGCAGGCCTTCCTCTTCTTCGGGAATAGCCTCTTCATAGAATTTTACGGAACGCAAGTTCCCGCTTCCGGCACGGAAAGTCAGCCATACTTTCTGTTTGCCGGTAGGACGTGCGAAACCGTCTTCTTCTTTCATGTTTTCGGCAAACATGTCGAACTGGTGGTAACCGAAAGTCCTTTCCACCCTGATTTCATTGAACGGGACGGCTTCTTCCGGAGTAGCCCCGGCACTGAGTACGACGTATTTGGCTTCACCATACGTGCCCCATCCGTTGGCAAACTCCACACCGGTAGCCTGATAGGCATTTCCGTCTGTTCCGAAATCTACCTCTCCCAATCCGATGACGGTGTTTTCGCTAGTGTTACCTATGTTTCCGTATCCCACGTCAAAAGACGCGTCTGTCACCAATTCGATGTTTTCCGCATTGCTCTTCATGAGCGGGATAAACAAGTCGCCGGTAGCAGGTTGAGGCTCTTCCGGGTTCTGTCCCGGATCCAAATACAATCCGTAGATGTTGGTACCGATATTGTCCCTGTCGGGCAAATTATAGACCACATATAAATTATGTATGCCTTCCACATGGCTTAACGGGGCTGTAGTGGTGAGTTTGTTACTCCACGCGCCGGTACCTTGTGCCCTGACTACAGCCACCGGCTCACGGCCTTCGAGCGCGCCATGCAGCTCGTCTAAGTTAGTCACGGTGGCCCAGTCGATGTCGTCCAAGTCTACATATAAAGAGTAATTAGCCTCTTCTGTGGTGCTGCCGATATAGGTCTTGTCGCAAGAAGCATTGATGAACACGTCCTTATAATAACCGTTCTTGAAGTCTATGTCTTGGTACATTACCACCACGCCGGCTTTTGTATAACCGATGTTGCCGCCCTCGCATTTGGCATCCCCGCTGATGGGTTGGATTATTTTCCAGGCAGTTTCGCCTTGGGACACGTCTCCGCCTTCCGTAGCTCCGGATTCGCCTTTGGTCACGAATACCACAGCATTCTCCGACGGTTGTGCGTTGTCGTAAACGACTCCGCAGTCCGGATTCTCATACCAGACGGGTTCTTTGACCAAATCTATCTGGTGGAGGTTCGTGGCATTGCCCCATTTCACATACAGGTGATGGCTGCCCGTTACCTCTTTCAACGTAGTGGCCACCGGTGTGAACTTGTTCCATTCCTGTATATTGATGCCCGTCCATGTCCTGGCCACCATATTTTCCGGTTTTACTTCGTCGATATAGAATTCCATGTACTCCGTGTATCTTTCACCGTCATGCCCGATATAGGCCACTAATTGTTGGAATTCTCCGTTGCCGAAGTCTATTTCCTTGGTGGATTTGACGATAAACCCGTCGTTTGTTCCGCCCCAACATGCCGTATTTTCATCGTATTTGGCATCTTTGTAAGGGTCTTCTTCCGGATTTTCAGGTACTTCTACCGCTCTCTCAAATGCGGCAGCTTCTATGGAGGTCGTGATGTCTCCGTAGCCTTCTGCTTGGTTGGGCCAAGGCTGTACGCCTTCCATACCTTCGGAAATGGCGTTTTCATAGAACTTCACCGAACGCAGGTTGCCTTGTCCGGCACGGAATGTCAGCCACACTTTCTGTTTACCGGTGGGAAGGGCGAATCCGTCTCCTTTGTCCATATTCTCGGCAAATAGTTCAAACTGATGGTAACCGTAAGTGCGGGTCACGGTCATTTCGTTGAACGGGACGGCCTCTTCTGCCGTGGCTCCGGCACTGAGGACTACAATCTTCTCCTCGTCGTAACTGCCCCATCCGTGGGCGAACTCCACTCCGGTGGCTTTGTAGTTCGTCCCGTCTGTACCGAAATCCACTTCTCCCAAACCGATGACGGTTTCCGTCGAAGTGTTCCCGATGCAGCCGTAACCTACATCAAAACTCGCATCTTTGACTAATTCAAGATGAGATGCGTTGTTTTTCATGAGCTCGATGACCCAATCGTCGGCCATCGCCTGACTTGCCCCGAACAGGGACAATACTCCAAAGAGTAACGTGTTTTTTCTCATTGTGATTAATTGTTAAATTATATGGTTAAGTTGTAATGAAGTCCCACAGGCATGATTTGATGTACAGTGCGGCCGCCCCATACCGTCGGAGAATCATGCTGCGAAACCTGTTTCTATAGGGTTATCAAAGATTTCGACGCGGTAAATTTACATTTTTATAAGAGGGAAAGAAGATAATAAATACGTCAAATAGTAATATAATTGAATCAATGACCGCTTTTTTATACAGGTTGCAGCATTTGCTTTGTTTTTTATGGGCTTTTATATTACCTTTGGCAAATAAAAACAGAGATATACATGAAAGCAAAGATAGATTGCATATTGGACTTCCTGAAAGATGTGGCGGCGCATAACGACCGGGGATGGTTTGCAGAACACAAAGGGCAGTACGAGGAAGCGCGCGGACTTTTCGAGGAGATGGTGCAGGCGCTTATCCATCGTATCGCGACATTTGACGGTAGTGTGGCCCACCTTACGGTGAAGGATTGTACGTATCGTTTTTATCGCGACACCCGTTTCTCGGAAGACAAATCGCCTTATAAGCGTCATTTCGGAGCCTATATCAACGCTTGCGGCAAGAAGTCATGGCATAGCGGTTATTATTTCCACCTTCAGCCCGGCGAATGCTTGCTGGCCGGTGGGGCATGGTGCCTGCCTTCGCCGATACTGAAAGCTGTCCGTCAGTCCATCGTGGACGAGGTGGATGAATTCCGCTCTATTGTGGAGGCGGCAGATTTCAAGGCGGCATTTCCCGTCATAGGCGAGTCTCGTTTGAAAACCCTTCCTAAAGGCTTTCCGAAGGATTTCCCTTATCCGGATTATCTGAGGCCGAAAGATTACTCCGTTTGCCACACGGTGCCGGATGATTTCTTCCGTGATGAAAACTGGTTGGACCGTACGGCCGGGATTTTCGAGTTGATGAAGCCCTTCAATGATTTTGTGAACTATACGATTGACGAATGCGAGTGAATCGTAAGATGCTGAACTGACGATTATATTTAACCTGAAAATAAAGAAAATATGAATGTAGGAGACAAGGCGCCCGAGGTGCTGGGCGTAAATGAAAAAGGAGAACGGATTTTATTGAGCAACTACCGTGGAAAGAAAGTGGTGCTTTATTTTTATCCCAAGGACAATACGTCGGGCTGTACGGCCGAAGCTTGCAGCTTGCGCGACAACTATTCTGCGCTGAAGAGTAAAGGATACGAGGTGATCGGGGTCAGCGTGGACAGTGCAGATTCGCACAAGAAGTTCATAGAGAAACATGAGTTGCCTTTCACGTTGATTGCCGATACGGAAAAGTCGCTGGTCAATGAGATGGGCGTATGGGGAGAGAAGAGCATGTATGGCCGCAAGTATATGGGAACTTTCCGTACCACCTTTATCATTAATGAAGAAGGAGTGGTTGAGAAGGTCTTCTCTCCGAAAGAAGTCAAGACCAAGACGCACGGTGAACAACTGCTTGCGTTGTAGATGGCATAGCCGAAGTTACGGCCGCCCTTCCATATACCTATTATATATATGGGAGGGCGGCCGTTTTTTTAGTCAAGGCCGGAGAAACGGGTCAGCGGTTCAGATAATGCCGGGCCACTTCGAGGGCCGTATGGATATTGTCGCAGATGTTTTTCTTGCCGAGCAGTTCGTAGAATCCGCTTTTCTTGAGGGCTTCGTGTACTTTCGGATTAACTCCGGACAGGATGATGTGCACCCCTTCGCGATGGCTCATCTCGCACAGGTTGGTCAGGTTATGGATACCCGTAGAGTCGATGAACGGAACTTTCCGCATGCGGATGATACGTACCTTAGGCTGTTCCTTGGTTTGTAGTACGACCTCTTCAAACCGGTTGGCAATGCCGAAGAAGTAAGGGCCGTTGATTTCGTAGACCTCCGTGTGGTCGGGAATATGCAGATGCTCTCAGAGAGTAGCAACCCTCTGTCTGGGTGCCGTCGGCATCGGTAGGGATGATTTCATCCTTAAAAAGGTTTACTTCCGTGGTTTCCATGACCCGCTTGATGAACAACAGGCAGGCCAGCACCAGTCCGAACTCAATGGCCACGGTCAGGTCGAATATTACGGTGAGGAAGAAAGTGATGAGCAAGACGGCCACATCGGACTTAGGATTGCGCAAAAGTTCCCTGAACGTCCGCCAACCGCTCATGTTATAGCTCACGATGACCAATACGCCCGCCAGACAGGCCATGGGAATGTATTGCGCCAGTGGCATGAGCAGCAGGAAAATGAGCAGCAGCACGACGGCATGCACGATTCCGGCCACGGGGGTGCGTCCCCCGTTATTGATATTCGTCATGGTACGGGCGATGGCGCCGGTGGCAGGGATACCGCCGAAGATGGGGGAGAGGATGTTGGCGATGCCCTGTCCCACCAATTCCTGATTCGAGTCGTGATGGTCGCCGATGACACCGTCGGCCACGGTGGCCGAGAGCAGCGATTCGATGGCCCCCAATATGGCGATGGTGATGGCCGGAGCCATCAGTTGTTTGATGCTTTCCCAATTCAGTTCGGGTACGTTCATGCCCGGAAGTTCGGCTTTGATCATAAAGCGGTCGCCGATGGTTTCCACTTGCGTCGCTATGCCGTATTGTTTCAGCAGATAGACTCCCACGGTCATTACGATGATGGCAATGAGCGAACCCGGAATCTTGTGGGTCAGTTTGGGAGAGAGGGCGATAATGGCCACGCTGACTATACCCACGACGGTGGACCATACGTCCAAGCTGCCGAAGTGGCGGATGTACACGATCCATTTTTCTATAAAATCGGCCGGCACGTTGTCGATGGTTAGTCCGAAAAGGTCTTTGATTTGCGTCGTGAAAATGGTCACGGCAATTCCGCTGGTGAAGCCAACTACGATGGGATAGGGGATGTATTTGATGATGGTACCCAGATGGAATACGCCCAGCAGAATCAGGAACACACCGGCCATGACGGTAGCCACGAGCAGGCCCGCTTCGCCGTATTGCTGGATGATACCATAGATGATGACGATAAAAGCACCCGTCGGGCCGCCGATTTGCACACGGCAACCGCCCAGGAGTGAAATCAGAAAGCCCGCAATGATGGCCGTATAGATGCCGGCTTCGGGCGGTACGCCCGAGGCGATGCCAAAAGCCATGGCAAGTGGCAAAGCCACCATGCCGACCGTCAAACCGGCGCTGATGTCGCGCGTGAGCATCCGCGTGTTGTAGTGGCGGAGCGCATCCAACGTGACGGGATGAAAGCGTTGAACGGGCAGACTGCCCAGGAATGCTTTGGCGGAAGAAACGAACGACATGGTAAAAACAA
>ENA-ORSM01002148-ORSM01002148.1-human-gut-metagenome-genome-assembly--contig:-NODE-2148-length-14424-cov-3.086506_pt1 | contig 14424 bp, 6 predicted proteins | sample MGYA00241903_ERZ509170 | MGnify/ENA primary metagenome ERZ509170 (study PRJEB26280, sample SAMEA2338784) | human gut metagenome | biome: human gut; feature: human-associated habitat; material: faeces...
GGGGCTTCCATGAGCCCTGCGGAGAAAAAGTAAATTTGATTATAGGGAAAGGAGAAGAAGCGGTTTAATTGTGTCATACTGCTAAAGAATGACATACTAAAACTATTTTATCTCCCGTTAATTCTTTACATTTGCCACAAAATTATAGCGATTATGACAGAATGCAAGGATGAACACATATTAAATTCCATTGATTACCCGGAGGATTTGCGCAAGTTGTCCCCCGATAAATTGGGAGAGGTATGTGCAGAGTTGCGTCAATATATAATAGATGTACTATCGGAGAATCCGGGACATCTTGGGGCAAGTCTCGGTACGGTAGAGCTGACGGTTGCACTACACTATGTTTTTAATACTCCCTATGATCGTATTGTATGGGATGTGGGGCATCAGGCGTATGGTCATAAAATACTGACTGGACGTCGAGAGGCTTTTCATACGCTCCGAAAATTTAAAGGAATCAGTGGATTTCCTAATCCTCTGGAAAGCCCTTATGACGCATTTGTTGCCGGACATGCTTCAAATTCCATTTCGGCGGCTATGGGTATGTCGGTCGCTTCTGCTCTAAAAGGAGAAAAAGACAGACACGTGATAGCCGTGATCGGCGATGGAGCCATGACGGGTGGGTTGGCGTTCGAAGGTCTGAATAATGCGTCGGCTAATCCAAACAACCTACTTATCATTCTCAATGATAATGATATGGCAATAGATCATGCGGTCGGTGGGTTGAGTCAGTATTTGGTGGATATCACAACCAGTCAGGCATATAATAAAATGCGTTATGATGTGTACCGCGGATTGCGGAAGATGAAACTGATCAATAATGACCGTCGGGGAAATATCCTTCGTTTTAACAATAGTCTGAAAGCATTGCTTACTCAACAACATAATCTGTTTGAGGGATTCAGCATCCGTTACTTTGGTCCGATCGACGGGCATGATGTCGGTTATATGATCAAGGTTCTGAATGATATAAAGGATATGGAAGGTCCGAAACTATTACATATCAAAACTAAAAAAGGCAAAGGATTCAAGCCTGCTGAAAAGTCGGCAACGGAATGGCATGCACCAGGGCTGTTCAATAAAGAAACAGGAGAACGGATCATTGTCCATAAGTTGAACGAACCCCAACTTTATCAGGATGTTTTCGGACATACCCTTGTCGAGCTGGCCGAACAGGACGAACGGATCGTGGGGGTCACTCCTGCTATGCCGACAGGTTGTTCTATGACTTATATGATGAAAGCGTTTCCGAAACGGGCGTTTGATGTCGGGATTGCCGAAGGGCATTCGGTAACTTTCTCTGCCGGACTTGCCAAAGAGGGAATGATCCCATTCTGCAATGTCTACTCTTCTTTCATGCAGCGGGCATACGATATGGTGATACACGATGTTGCACTTCAGAATCTTCATATGGTAATCTGTCTGGACCGTGCCGGTCTAGTAGGCGAAGACGGGGCGACCCATCACGGGGTGTTCGACCTCGCTTATCTGCGTCCAGTCCCGAACTTGGTTATTTCATCTCCTTTGAACGAACTGGATTTAAGGAATTTGATGTATACCGGGTATAAGGAATGTAACGGCCCTTTTGTGATCCGTTATCCACGCGGTAAGGGAGAGATGGCAGATTGGAGGAATGAGATGCATATCCTTCCGATCGGGAAAGGCAAGAAACTTCGTGATGGGGATGATATTGCGATCTTGTCACTTGGACCTATTGGCAACGAAGTGATAAAGGCCATAAAGGAGGTTGAAAGTGATGGTATATCGATTGCCCATTATGATATGATTTTTTTAAAACCGATGGATGAAGAACTGCTGCATGAAGTCGGTAAGAGGTTCAGTCGTGTCATCACTGTTGAAAACGGCGTAATCAAAGGTGGACTGGGCAGTGCTGTTTTGGAATTTATGGCTGATAACGGATATGCTCCTCAGGTAAAACGGATTGGTGTGCCGGATGAGTTTGTCGAACATGGATCGATTCCCGAACTGTATAAACTGTGTGGTATGGATGCCAAAAGTATTGCAGGAGAAATAAAAAAGATGGTTATCGGAGGATAATATATCCTTATAATTAATCTATTATATAAAATGAAAATTATTATAGCCGGAGCCGGTGAAGTAGGAACCCACCTGGCAAAAATGTTATCACAGGAGAAGCAGGATATTATCCTGATGGATCCGAATGAGGAACGTTTGAATTTCACGAATTCAAGCATGGAGATCCTTCCTATGGTGGGTAATCCGACATCCATTCGGGACCTGGAAGAAGCCGGTATCAGAAAGGCCGACCTGTTTGTCAGTGTCACGCCGGAAGAAACGACCAATGTGGCAGCCAGCATTCTGGCTTCTAAATTAGGAGCACATAAGACGTTGGCGCGTATCAACAATTACGAATATTTGCTCCCTAAAAACAAGGAACTGTTTGAAAAAATGGGGATCGATTCCATGATTTACCCGGAAATGCTGGCAGCCAAAGAAATTGTTACGGCTGTCAGACGCCCGTGGACTCGGCAATACTGGGAGTTGTTCGGAGGCGCTCTGATTCTGATCGGTGTAAAGGTGCGCGATAATTCCCGACTTGTGAACAAACATCTGTCCGAATTACTGAACGAACAGAAACTCTATCATATCGTTGCCATCAAACGGCAGAACGAGACCATTATTCCCCGTGGTACGGATCGTATAGAATCGGGAGATATCGTTTTTTTTACAACGACTAAAAGCCATATCGAAGACGTCCGGTTGCATGCGGGCAAGCGAGACCCCGAAGTAAAGAAAGTCATTATTATGGGTGGAAGCCGTATTGCGATCCGTACCTGCCAGTACCTTCCGAACAATATCCGTGTAAAAGTAATCGAGACTAACAAAGAAAAGAGTCACCGTATAGCTGAGGTTGTCCCTGGAAATGTCTTGATCATCAATGGAGACGGACGCGATACCGATCTGTTGATGCAGGAAGGGATCAAAGATGCACAGGCATTTATCGCACTGACGGATAATTCGAGTACGAACATCTTGGCTTGTCTGGCTGCTAAACGCGCCGGAGTATTCAAGACTATCGCTAAGATCGAAAATATCGACTACATACCTTTAGCGGAGAGCATGGACATCGGCTCGGTTATCAATAAGAAACTGATTGCTGCCAGCCATATCTACCAATTCCTGTTGGATGCAGACGTGTCGAACGTGAAGTGTTTAACTTTTGCCAATGCAGATGTGGCGGAACTTGTTGCCCGTCCCGATTCGAAAATTACCCGTAAGCAGGTAAAAGATCTGAATCTTCCGAAAGATTTGACGTTGGGCGGATTGATTCGTGACGGTGAGCCTATGATGATCAAGGGTGATACACATATCCAAGCTTATGACCACGTTGTGGTGTTCTGTTTGGATACGGCTATGCGTAAATTGGAGGACTACTTTAATTAATTGTCAATGGACAACTCTGGGTTGTCTCTTTTCTCTGTTCAATGTGTCAATTGTTAATAGCATATTATGCTGAACATTCGTTTTATAATTAAGATGTTAGGGATGATGTTCATCCTTGAGACGTTGTTTATGCTGGCTGCAACGGCAGTCGCTTTCTTATATGAAGGAAATGACTTCTATCCGCTTCTTCAGTCGAGTGGTATCATGTTCGGAACGGGAGTCCTTTTTATGCTGATCGGACTACGAGCCAATGAACATACGGCCGGGCGCAGGGAAGGGATGCTGACTGTTACATTAACTTGGGCTCTTTTCTCCCTTTTGGGGATGTTACCATTCTATTTAGGTGGCTATATAGATAATGTGACGGATGCTTATTTCGAAACGATGTCTGGTTTTACGACGACAGGCTCTACCATATTGACCGATATCGAAGCTCTTCCGCACGGGATATTGTTTTGGCGGAGCCTTACGCAATGGCAGGGCGGTATTGGAATGATCGTGTTTACCGTAGCGCTGATGCCTATTATCGGAGGTGGGGCTACCCAGATGTTCAATGCCGAGACTCCGGGTATCACGCACGAACGTTTCCGTCCGCGTGTTACCCAGGTGGCCAAGCGCCTGTGGGGAGTTTATTTGTTCCTGACCATTATCCTTATTGGTCTTTTATGGGCGGGTCCAATGGACTTGTATGACGCTGTCAATCATGCGCTCACTTGTATTTCTACAGGTGGCTATTCCACGAAAAATGCCAGTATCGCTTACTGGGACTCTGCCTATATCGAATATATAATTACGATTTTTATGTTTATCGGTGCGACCAATATTACTTTGATATATTTCTTTTTTAACGGTAGGCCCAAGAAGTTATTTGCGGATGAAGAAACACGCTGGTTTTTCTGGTTCGTACTGATTATTACGGCAATATCGACAGTCTGGATCATGTATAAAGGAATTGTGGACGATTTTGGTACAGCTTTTAGGCAAACGGTATTCCAGGTCGTGACATTGGTGTCTACATGTGGGTTTGCAACGGTCGATTATATTCCGTGGGGACCGTTTTTCTGGCTGTTAGCGCTAGTTCTGATGGTGGTATGTGGTTGTGCTGGCTCTACTTGTGGAGGTTTGAAAATGGGCCGTTTTGTGATTTTGACCAAGAACCTCTTTAATGAGTTTAAGAAGCAGACGCATCCACATGCCATTATTCCGGTACGAATGAACGGGCATGCTGTTTCTGGTGATATCGTCCACCGGGTATTGGCGTTCGCTTTTGCCTATATTGCTTTAATATTTGTCAGCTGTATGGTGCTGATGATCGATGGGGTAGGATTTGAGGAGACGATCGGGGCTACTATCTCTTCGATCAGTAACGTTGGACCGGGACTTGGTAGTCTGGGACCGGTCGGAAACTATGCTGATGTTCCGGTGGTATCGAAATGGTTCTTGTCTTTTCTGATGATGGTCGGACGTTTGGAGATCTTTACGGTGCTGACAATCTTGTTGCCGGGGTTTTGGAAACAATAATACCAAAAAAGATAGTTCGGATATACGCTTTTGTCTAATTTTGCGTTATAATAGGTGCGAATCATAAAGACGTAAGATACATGATAGAATATATCAAGGGAGAGATAGTAGAACTGACACCGGCCAGGATGATCTTGGAATGTGCCGGAATCGGTTATGAACTGAATATCTCCTTGAATACATATACTTTTTATAATGGGAAACCGACCGGGAAGATTTACGTGTACGAAGTGATACGTGAGGATGCCCATTTGCTTTTTGGCTTTGCAGGAAAAGATGAGCGCGAACTGTTTCTGATGTTGACTTCCGTGTCGGGAGTCGGTCCCAATACTGCCCGGATGATCCTTTCTTCCCTGTCACCATCCGAATTGATCCGGGTGATTGCTGATAAGAACGAAACAGCTCTGACGTCAGTCAAAGGAATCGGATTGAAAACAGCTCAACGTATTCTAGTTGATCTCAAAAACAAGGTAAAGCCGATAGAGGGAATGACAGTGACAGGTGGCTCCTCTTCTGTCGCAGCCAGTGGTGCTGTCACAGAAGAAGCTGTGGCGGCATTGGTTATGCTTGGATTCCAGAAGGCCGCTTCGCAAAAGGCGGTTAACTCGATATTGAAAGGTTCGCCTGCACTGGCTGTCGAGCAGGTCATTAAAACAGCCCTAAGAATGCTTTAAGCAATGGATAATTGGCAATTTAGGAGAATTTGGAATTGTCGGTTGTCATTGTCTGTTGTCAATTGTCAATTAACATGAGAAGGACACTGAAATTTATACTCTGGATAACAATTCTACTGTTTGGTGCAGGTCTGTATTCTATGAATACGGATTTTCTGGCCTATGAGATGTCGTTGCCGGATACTGAACAGCCGGTCGTTCCGGATGATACGGTGCCGAAGGTGCGCACCCGCTTTCCGGTAGCTAAGACGGTCCCTGAAGAATATCAGGATCTTACCAAGCAGTCACCTGCTGACTTGAAGACGCCGGATAACGTGAAATCAGTGGTCGAATATGATATCAGAACCGGGACATATGTAGTCCGTACCAAGTTAGGTGATGCCGATCTGACTACTCCTATTTCGTTGACCCCTGAGGAATACCAGGATTATAGTTTCCAAAAATCCGTTCAATCCTACTATCGCCAGAAAAACGAGGAAGAATTTCAAAAGGCGGCTAATAAGCAGTTCAACTTAGCTGATATGCAGTTCAATATCGGTGCGGCGGAACGTATCTTTGGGCCGGGCGGTGTCCGGGTGAAAACGCAAGGTTCGGCCGAAGTGGAGTTAGGCTTGAAGCAGAATAAAACCAAAAATCCCTCTTTGCCGGAACGTGCTCGTAACCGTACCTTCTTTAATTTCGATGAGAATGTTCAATTGAATGTACAGGCATCGGTTGGTAGCAAAGTGAATTTCGATATGAACTATAATACCGAAACCTCTTTTGATTTCGACTCCAAAAAACTGAAATTAGCTTATACCGGGGAGGAAGATGAAATTATCAAGTCGCTGGAAGCCGGAAATGTAAGTATGACAACCAGTAACTCCCTAATCAACGGAGGAGCAGCCCTGTTCGGTATGAAAGCGGATCTCCAGTTCGGGAAGCTGCGAGTCAATGCGTTGTTTGCACAGCAGGAGTCGGAATCGAAAACGGTCAGTTCTAAAGGGGGCGTGCAGACAAAACCTTTCGAATTGACGATTGACCAGTATGACGAGAATCGTCACTTTTTCCTGTCACACTATTTTCGCGACCGCTATGATGAGGCGGTGAAGAACCTGAATACGATTTCCTCTCCCGTCACGATCAGCAAGGTGGAAGTTTGGGTGACAAACAAACGGGCTACTTATGACCAGGCGCGTAACGTGGTCGCTTTTGCCGATCTGGCCGAGCATGATAATATTTCGAATACGGCGGTCGTTTCTCCTTCGGGGGCGCTGTCTATCCCCTATAATAATACGAATACATTATATAATACCCTTAACCAACAATTTACCGGTGCTCGTGATATCAGCACGGTAAATCAGGCGTTGGGAGGAACTTTTGTTAACGGTACGGAGTATGAAGAAGTGGAAAGCGCTCGTTTGCTGGATGCGTCCGAATATACGGTCAATACGAAGTTGGGGTATATCTCGCTGAAAACACAGTTGCAGGCAGATGAGGTATTGGCTGTCGCTTACAATTATACTTATTCGGATGGAAAGACTTATCAGGTTGGTGAGTTCTCGACTGACAATCCTTCATCGGCTGCCTCTTGCCTGTATGTGAAGTTGTTGAAAGGAATTACCATGTCGCCTGATATGCCTTTTTGGGACCTGATGATGAAAAATATCTATTCATTAGGAGCTTACTCTGTCCAAAAAGAGAAGTTCAAGTTGAATATCATGTATCAAAGCGATACAACCGGTACGTATGTCAACTATTTGCCGGAAGGGGCGATTGCCAACCAAATCTTGTTACGAGTGCTGAACCTGGATAGCTATGATTCCAACAATCAGCCGCATCCGGATGGTATATACGACTTTATTGAAGGTGTGACCGTCCTTGCCGATAATGGGAAAATTATTTTTCCAAGTGTGGAACCATTCGGCTCCTATCTGCGTAAAAAGATTAACAATGATGCGATTGCTGACAAATATGTATTCCAGGAACTCTACGACTCGACATTGACTGTCGCCAGACAGATTGCTGAAAAGAATAAGTTCAAACTGGAGGGGGAATACAAAGCCTCTTCGGGTGCCGAGATACAGTTGGGAGCTTCCAACGTAGCGCGAGGTTCAGTGAAAGTAACGGCTGGAGGAGCGATATTAACCGAGAATGTAGATTATACTGTTGACTATACTTCCGGCGTGGTAACGATCCTGAACGAAAGTATTATTTCTGCAGGCACGCCGGTCAGTGTCTCGCTGGAAAACCAGACAGCCTATAACATGCAGCGTAAGACCATGATGGGATTGGACTTGAACTATCAGTTCAACCCGAATCTGATGGTAGGCGCTACCATCATGCACATGTCCGAAATGCCGTTGACCACCAAGACGACGATGGGCGACGAAGCGATAAAGAATACGCTCTGGGGTGTCAATATGGCTTATAAGGGCGAGAGTCAGTGGCTTACCAATATGTTCGACAAGCTGCCGTTGCTGAACCTAAGCAAACCCAGCCAGATATCTTTCAATGCGGAGTTCGCTCATTTGATTGCCGGGCATTACGAAAACAAGAACACGGGTGGATATTCGTATCTGGATGACTTCGAGTCGACACAGAGCAATTTTGACCTCTCCGACCCTTATCCCTGGCAGTTGTCCAGTGTGCCTTATGACGATGGTACGCCCCAATTGTTCCCGGAAGCCGGGCTGACCAATAATATCGATTACGGGAAAAGTCGTGCTTTGCTCGCTTGGTACACGATCGACGGATTGTTCACGCGTAAAAATTCTTCTTTGCGTCCGAAATATATTACGACAAAAGATTTGTCCAACCATTATGTCCGTGCTATCGAGACGAGAGAGTTGTTCCCGCAACGGCAGCAAAGCATGAGTGAAAGTAATACGTTGACAGTTCTGAACATGGCTTACTATCCGCAGGAACGCGGACCGTATAACTTGGATGCCGATAATATTAATCCTGACGGAACATTGCAAAACCCGGAAAAGCGTTTCGGTGGAATGATGCGAAAGATAGACCAGAGTGACTTTGAGACGGCGAATGTCGAATATATCGAATTTTGGATGCTCGATCCGTTCATTTATGATCGTCAGACAACAGGGGGGGATCTGTATTTTAATTTGGGTGAGATATCGGAAGACATATTGAAGGATGAAAAGAAGTTCTTCGAAAACGGATTGCCAATCGATGGCGATACGTCTAAGGTCGATTATACTGTTTGGGGTAAGGTTCCAAAACAGCAGAGTACAGTTTATGCCTTCGACAATACGGCAGGTGCACGTCTGTTGCAGGATGTCGGCCTGAACGGTTTATCCTCGGATGAAGAAAAGGAATATCCGGCTTACCAGGATTATCTGAATAAATTACGCCAGAAATTGAATGCGGTAACCCTAACCGAGATGGAGAACGATCCGTTACAGCTGTCCCCTTTCTTTGATCCGGCCGGTGACAAGTTCCACTATTTTCGTGGTTCGGACTATGATTCTCAGGAGGTGGATATCTTAACACGTTACAAACGCTATAATGGAACGGAAGGAAACTCGAAAGATATCAACGATTCGGGCGAGCGCTACAGCACTTCTTCCAAGACCGTGCCTGATGTAGAAGACATCAATCAGGACAATACTCTGAATAAAAATGAAAAATATTTCGAATACAAAGTCAGGATAACTCCGCAGGATACGGTTGTCGGTGAAAACTTCATTGCGGATAAACGTACTTCATCAGTAAGATTGGCGGATGGTACGACAGAATCCGTTACCTGGTATCAATTTAAGATTCCGGTAAAACAATACCAGCGTCGTGTGGGGGCAATCAATGATTTCAAGACGATTCGTTTCATGCGTATGTATATGACAGGATTTAAGGAATCGGTCGTGTTGCGCTTCGGTACTCTGCAATTGGTACGCGGAGAATGGCGATCCTACGAGCAGGATTTGTCCGATCCGAAGATGCCGCCCGCAGTGAAGGGTAAATTGGAAGTCTCGACTGTCAATATCGAGGAAAACAGTGACAGGGATCCGGTCAGCTATACATTGCCCCCGGGCGTCAGCCGTGTACTGGATCCAAGCCAGCCTCAGATCCGTCAGGAGAACGAACAGGCGCTTTCTTTAAAGATAACGGACCTTGCCGCTCAAGATGCACGTGCCGTGTATAAGAATACGAATTATGATTTGCGGCAGTATAAGCGCTTGCAACTGTTTACACATGCCGAGGCTCCGAAATTGGATGTAAACGATCTTGCAGATGGCGATCTCGCTGTTTTTATCCGCCTGGGATCGGACTATAAGAATAACTATTACGAATATGAAGTACCGTTGAAATTGACTCCGCACGGGGAGTATAACTATAACAATTCGGAACACCAGAAAATCGTTTGGCCGGCAGAAAACATGCTGAATTTCCGTTTGGAGATTTTGACGGACCTAAAACTGGAGCGTAACCGGGAAAAACGGTCCGGTACGAATGGAGTGTCTTTCCAGACTGTCTATTCTGGTAGGGATCCGGACAACGATGGCAATACGATCCGTGTCAAAGGTAATCCGAGTCTTTCCGAAGTGAAGACAGTCATGATCGGTGTGCGTAACGTGCGTAATAAGTTGAAGAGTGGGGAAGTTTGGGTGAACGAATTGCGCCTGACCGACTTCAATGAAGAAGGTGGATGGGCGGCCAATGCGAATTTGAATGTTGCGCTTTCCGACTTGGGAACGGTGAATGTGGGCGGACGTATCGAAACGGCTGGTTTCGGTGCTCTCGACCAGTCGTTGAACGAACGCCGGATGGAAGACTTCAAACAGTATAACGTGGCGACCTCTATCGAATTGGGTAAGCTGTTCCCGGAAAAGGCGCAAGTCAGTATCCCGTTCTATTATGCTTATTCGAAGGAAACATATGATCCAAAATACAATCCGCTGGATCAGGATGTCAAGTTGAAGGATGCTATCGACAAGGCGGAAACGAAAGCCGAGAAGGACTCGATTCGTAATTATTCTCAAGATAGGACGGTTATCAAGAGTGTTTCGTTTAATAATGTGCGTGTGAATATCAAGAGTAAGAACCCGATGCCTTACGATCCGGCAAACTTCACGCTCGGGTATTCGTACAGCATTAATGATAAGAAAAACCCGGAGACTGAATATGAAACGACAAAGGATTACCGTGCCAATTTCGCCTATAGCTATGTGCCTTATGTCAAGCCGATCAAGCCATTTGATAAGTTATTGAAGAAAAACAACGGCTATACGCGCTATGCCAAACAACTGGCGTTTAATGTGGCCCCGTCTATCAACTTCCAGACGGCCATGATGCGGAATTATTACGAAATAAAATTACGCGACCTGACAGGAGCGGCAACAGGTGTCCCCAACGATATACCAGTGACATTCAGCCAGAACTTCTATTGGGACCGTGCTTTCAGTTTGAACTGGGCTTTTACGAATAACCTGAACATAACGTTCAGTTCCGGTACGAATGCCCGTATCGAAGAACCGTATGTGCAGGTGAATAAGGAACTGAACCCGGACGGTTACCAGTTATGGAAAGATTCCGTGAAGAAGAGCATCGCTGACCTGGGAACCCCGATGAAGTATGACCAGCAGTTTATGGCGACCTGGCAGTTGCCGTTGCAGCTGATCCCGGTTCTGGATTGGACCAATGCTTCTTTGAGCTACAATGCTACTTACAACTGGGATCGTGGAGCGACGGTAAGCGAAGATATCGAGATGGGTAATACGATCAAGAACCAGCGTCAGTTCGATTTGCAGGCGAACTTGAACCTGTTATCTCTCTACAACAAAAACAAATATTTGAAGAAGATCAACCAGAAGTTTAACAATACCCGGACTACGGCTAAAAAAACGGAGAAGAAGAAAAAGCCGAAATTGGAAAAAGAAATTGTCTTGAGTCCGGACAGCGCTACGGTTGTCGAGCATGGAATGTTTACGAAAAAGGTGCAAATCACGGCCAGAAGAACGGACGGGCGTGTCTACAAAGTCAAGTTCAAGCCGATCAACTTCGCACAGGTTAAGATTTTGAACCAAGACACGGTGCGCTTGAAGTTGACGATCATACCGGGACCGGCCCCTACTGAGGATTTTCTTTACAAGGCGGTTGAACACAGTGCCCGCTTTTTGATGATGGTGCGCCGTTTCAATATTCAGTTTACGAACTCTGCCGGTATGATGCTGCCCGGTTTCCGTCCGGAGATCGGTGATATCTTTGGCCAGGGACGTTCTTCATTCGGACTTTCCCCGGGGATCGGTTTTGCGTTCGGTGACGTGCGTCGTAGCTATATAGACGAGGCATATGAAAAAGGCTGGCTGATTACGGATACCGAGAGAGACGTGAATGCCGCAGTCATGACCAGTACGAAAAATCTGAATATACGGGCGAACCTCGAACCGATCACTGGATTGAAGATCGACTTGACGGCTCTTCGCAACGATACGCGTAATACGGAAATACAATTTATGTATGAAGGTATGCCGGAGATTATGGGGGGAAACTTTACCATGACGACAATCGCGTTGGGAAGCGCATTCGGAGGCAGTGGCAATGCTATGAATAACTATTCTTCGAAAGCCTTTGACAAGTTGTTGGCAAACCGCGAGATCATTGCCCAACGTATCGAAAGCAAGTATTCCGGCTTGAAATATCCGGATGTGGGCTTTATCCATGATAAAGGCTTGGGAGGAATGCCTTATAATCCGGGAACAGATAATGTGAACGGCGTCAACCGGAATTCGGCGGATGTCCTGATTCCTGCATTTCTGGCCGCTTATACCGGTAAGGACCCGAAGAAGGTAGGCTTGACGGCTTTCCCTTCGTTGAAGAGCATGTTGCCTAACTGGCGCGTTACTTACGACGGCTTGATCAAGATTCCGGCTGTCAAGAAATATTTCAAGAGCTTGACGTTGAGTCACCAGTACCGTTGTTCTTATTCGGTAGGTGCTTTCACATCCTTCTTGAATTGGGTGGATGCCGGGCAGGACGGACTGGGATATATCCAGTCGATTCTGAACGAAAACCCGACACCATCGTCTCCTTATTCGATTTCGTCTGTCAGCCTTACCGAAGCGTTTAGTCCTTTGTTGGGTGCAGATGCGACGCTGTTGAATAACGTGACGGTTCGGGCGGACTATTCGACTACCCGCAATTTAAGCCTGAACACGACATCCTACCAATTGGTCGAAGCACTTTCCAAGAAAGTGACGATCGGTTTGGGTTACAAATATGCCGAGTTCAACAAGGTTTTGAAGATGAAGAAAACGCGTGATTTCAGCAATGACCTCACCGTTCGCCTTGATTTCTCGTTCAACAAGATGCAGTCGTTGATTCGTAAAATCGACACTCAACTGACGCAGGCTACTAGCGGTAACATCGCAAAGACAATCTCCTTCTCGGCTGATTACGGTTTGAGCCGTGCGTTGACGGTCCGTGCATTCTATGATATTCAGATCAATGAACCGTTGATATCGAGTGCATCCTATCCGACTTCAAACTCAAACTACGGTATCAGTTTGCGGTTCTCTCTTGCACAATAATCCAGTTTCTCTATCACTCTATCACACTTTGTTTTGCAAGCATTGACAAACATGGTGTGCAAGGAGTGATACATACCGGATTCCTGTATTACACTTGTATCACTACCTGCCGTTGAAACGGGTAGCCGGTATTGTTTACAAAAACGCAGGGAACCGTGCCGATATACATCTGTGTGGAGATAGTTCCCTCAACATAAAGGTCCTTTTTTACTAAAACAAGTAGGAAAAGAACGAAAAGCAAGCAGAAAAGTTTGGTAACATGCCCATCTTCCGCCTTTCTACACCCGGATGTTACCGCTCTCCACACCCGGATGTCCGGAATGGCTACACCCGGATGTCCGGAACTCGTACTTCTTACCAGTCAATCTTTTGAATACCTTTGCTTTGGAGGAAAGTATTCGCCTTGCTGAAGTGTTTACAGCCGAAGAAACCATGGTCAGCAGAGCGTGGAGACGGATGCACGGTTGTCAGCACCAAGTGTTTATGGGTGTCGATAAGGGCGATCTTCTCTTTTGCATAACTTCCCCACAGCATGAATACCAGATTCTCACGTCCATCGCTCAATTTCTTTATCACTGCATCTGTAAAAGTTTCCCATCCCATATTCCGATGTGAGCCGGTTTCGTGAGCCCGTACAGTCAGGACCGAGTTCATAGGAAACACGCCTTGCTCTACCCAACGGTCCAGATTGCCGGATGTGGGGATCGGTTTGCCTAAGTCTTGGTGTATTTCTTTGAATATGTTGGCCAGTGATCCAGGAATGGGAACTCCTTGCGGGACGGAGAAGCAGACTCCGTAATATTGCCCCGGATTGGGATAAGGGTCTTGTCCAAGTATAACAACCTTCACTTTCTCGAATGGACAGGCATTAAAAATATGGAAGATCTGGTGTCCGGGAGGAAGCACATGGGCGCTTCTGTATTCGTTCTTGACAAATGTGACCAACTGCTCAAAGTATGGTTTATCAAATTCTTCCTGAAGGCGTTTTCGCCAGCTTTCTTCTATTTTGACATTCATGGCATAGCATGTTAATTGGGACAATGCAAAAGTATATAATTTACAAGAGATTATCAAGAAGACAACAAAGATACGACGGATATCTTATCCGGATATTGACTTAATTCTACAATAAATGTGTATAGTCACAAACTCCCTGAAAATATTTCAGAATAAACGCAAACTTATCTTTCAAAGAGATTCAAATTGTATCTTCTTTTTGCTTGCAGAAGCCCTTGAAGGAGAAAAGACCGCATAACGACAGGCACTTGTAAGCC
>ENA-ORSM01002172-ORSM01002172.1-human-gut-metagenome-genome-assembly--contig:-NODE-2172-length-14337-cov-3.921720_pt1 | contig 14337 bp, 9 predicted proteins | sample MGYA00241903_ERZ509170 | MGnify/ENA primary metagenome ERZ509170 (study PRJEB26280, sample SAMEA2338784) | human gut metagenome | biome: human gut; feature: human-associated habitat; material: faeces...
GGCCCTGCCGCTCGAAAAGTATCCGAATGGCAGGACCTGACTTGCTGGGTAGTTGAACTAAATCAGAGAGCAGATTTTTATGGAGTTGTTGGAAGTTCAATAGGCATATTATCAAAAATCATCGAACATATTTTCAAAATTCAGATTTACATTTTGATAATTTGGCGTATAATATAAATAAAGGTGGTGATTTTCAAAATGCAGATGGAAGATTTGATTGAACTTGCAAAACGTGTGCAGGCACAGCAGGCCGAGGCGCAAACCGTTGAAGTGAAGGCCGCACATCGCGGGTGTCCAAGCAAACTGCGTGATACGCTTTCCAGCTTTTCCAACCAGAACAGCGGCGGTATTCTCCTGTTTGGACTGGATAAAAACGAACATTTCGCAGCAGTCGGCGTGTATGATCTGCAGGATTTGCAGAAAAAAGTAACCGAGCAGTGCAATCAAATGCAGCCGCCGGTTCGTGCTCTGTTTACCACCGCTGAATACGAAGGCGTGTGGATTTGTTCGGCAGAGATTCCGTCAATTGCCTACGCCGAGCGTCCGTGTTACTACATCGGTGCTGGCATTCAAAACGGCTCTTATGTGCGTGTAGGCGATGCCGACCGTCACATGACTGATTATGAAATCTATTGTTTTGAGGCGTATCGCAACCATATGCACGATGATGAGCGTGTTATCGAGCGCGCAACGGCAGATTTTCTTGACAAAGATCTGCTGAACGCTTTTCTGACCGAACGCCGCATATCACGCCCGCAGTTTGCACAGATGAACGATACGCAGGCTATGGAAATGCTGTCGATCACTCGCAACGGCATACCGACTATCGCTGGTCTGCTGAATTTCTGCGTTTATCCGCAAGGTTTTCTCCCTGAACTGGGTATTACCGGTATTGTCGTTCCGGGTACGGAAATCGGCGATACTGCCGACAGCGGAGCGCGTTTCCTCGATAACAAGCGTATGGAAGGCACGATCGCCAATATGTTTTCCGAGGCGATGGCATTCTGTATGCGCAACATGAAAACCGCTACGATCATCGATCCGGAAACCGGCAAGCGATGTGACAAAACCGAATATCCGGTCAGCGCGATACGCGAAGCCGTGCTGAATGCGCTTATTCACCGCGATTACAGTATTTACACCGAGGGCACGCCCATTCAAATTGACTTTTTCAGCGATCGGCTGGAAATTCACAGCCCAGGTTCCCTGTATGGCCGTATGTCGGTCGAAGATCTCGGTTTTGCACACCCCGATGCCCGCAATCCGGTCCTCGCCGTTATGACCGAAAGCCTGACAGATGCAGAGCACCGTTACTCCGGCATCCCGACTATGCGCCGCGCTATGCAGGAAGCAGGACTTCCTGCTCCGGTATTTATCAACCGGCAGAATGAGTTTGTTGTTGTGCTGTACAATCATCCTGCTGAACCGGAGAACCCGGTTATCACAAGCCATACAGCAGACAAAACAGCCGCGCTTCTGCAATTCTGCCGCACACCGCGTACCCGTAAGGAAATTGCAGATTTCCTTGGCATTGGAACCGTGTACCACGCCAACAAGCGCTACATTCAGCCGCTGGTTGAACAGGGTAGGCTGAAACTCAGCATTCCGGATAAACCGTCCAGCCGCAAGCAGATGTACACGACGGACGTTTAAAGGACTCCTGACTCTTTATGGGTCAGGAGCTTTTCTATCTCAAATTACGTAAAAAGGCGGCCGCAGTTTTCCAAATCCGATATATCGTGAAATATATACTATAAACATGAAGGGCAAAAGGAGAAAGTCGAAGGGCAAGTGTCGATGTAGTTCTATTGATGTCATGCCATCCCTCCCGAAACAGTGCCGGAACGTTTCGGCTCGTTCCGAAACTTCCTGCTGCTTCAATTATCTCATGTGGGGGAAGCTGCGGGAGGTTTGACGGTTACCTTCGCTGCACGCAAAATCCACATAACACAGCAGCCGGGGCTCCCGTAATTGAGAGTCCCGGCTGTCTTATGCCGAAAGATTTAATTTTTTACTTGCTCATTTCGCAGAAGCGCATGAGGATTGCAGCAACCTCAGCACGGGTTGCGTTATCCTGCGGATTGAGCTTGCCGTTCGAGCCGTTGACGATGCCGTTCGCAACGGCCCACTGCATCGCATCTGCTGCATAGGTGCTGACAGAGGTGGCATCGGAGAAGCTGTCGAGCTTGCCGTCTGCCTTCGGAGAGCCGGCGTAGCGGTACATCATGGTAACGAGCTGCTCGCGGGTGATGTTGGCATTCGGGTTCGTACCATCGGACACGCCCTTAGCCTTTGCCCACTCCATACTCTTCTCGTACCAGGTAGCGCCGCCGGCGGTGTCCTCGCCTGCGTAGCGCGCGAGAACCGTCATCAGCATTGCACGGGTCGTGGTTGCGCTCGGCGCAAACTTGTCGCTGCCCGTGCCGCTCATCAGACCTTTGTCGGAAACGTACTTGACCGCGTCAGCGAACCAATCGGAGGAAGCAACGTCATCAAAGCCGTTCTTCGAGGGCTTGGTATCCTCGATCTTGCTGAAGGTCGGCGTGATCGTTACCTTGCTGTCCGGCATGGTGAAGGTGTACTTGCCGTCGGACTTCTTGGTGACGTCAACGGTTTTGCCCTTTGCATCGGTGATCGTCAGCTTGTCGAGCTGATAGCCTGCATCCGGGGTGACGGTTACGGTAACCGTATTGCCCTTTTTCGCCGTGCTCTTGTCCAGAGCGACCTTGCCGTTCGATGCAGTGGATGCAGAAACGGTGTTGGAGGTGCTGGAAGAGGAAGAGCTGGAAGAATGGTGAGAGCTGCCCTTGTAGGTTACGGAAACGACGCAGGTGTCCGAAGCCTTTTCGTGGTTCGCGTCACCATCGTAGCTGGCCGTAAATGTATAGGTCTTGGTCTCGTTGGGGAGCGCTGCGGAGAATGTACCGTCTGTGTTCTTGGTGACGGTGATGCCGTTGTCGCAGGTCACTTCAATCTTGCCCTCAGTGGGAACGCCATTGGGGGTGACGGTCAGCTTCACGGTGCCGGAGCCGGTGAGGGAGGTCTGGTCGGCGGTGATGTCGATGGTGGGGGCGGCCTTATCGACAATCAGCGTAGCAGTGACAGCGGAACCCGCATTATAATTATCAGTCTCCGCCGTAGTCAGGCTGACCTTGATGGTACCCGCCTTAGTAATGGTCAGGATATTGCCCTCAAGTGTAGCTGCGCCTGCATTCTCATCCGGATTCTCAACCAGTGCATAAGTGGCTTCACCAGCATTGGGATCAATACCGAACAGATTGCTTACATCATAGGTAGTACCAAAGGTGTGATGGACGTTCTCTTTCGCGGTATTTGTCACATCGGCCTTGGTGATGGTCACATTAACTGCGTTGCTCATCCAGACATCCGTGCTGCTGCCGCCCGCAACTACCTTGACACTGTAGTTGCCGCTATCGCTCGGTGCGCAGAGCGTCAGGCTGCTTTCAGTTTCAGTGATCCGCTTACCGTCTTTCATCCAAACATAGAGCCAATCCGCGCCGGGATCCTGCACCGACAGGGTAACAGCACCGCTGGGGGTATAGGTCGCGGAAACCTTGCCGTCTGCATCCGCGGCAGGATTAGAGGTCAGCGCAACGCTGGCGCTCTTTGTCCACTTGGCATAGTAGACTTTGCCCGCCTCAGGTGTCTCTACAGCGGTGTCAGAGAAGTCTGCCTTTTTATGCCACTCGGCAGTATAGCCGCCCTTGACGACCGCATTAAAGCCATCCTGCTCTTCGACCACAGTGCCACCATTGGTGACCAGATAATAGGTGCCGGTATTTCCGCCGAATTGACTGTTCATCGCCGTGTAAGCGTCAGCATCTTTGAAATACACATATCTGGTCGGTGCAGGAAGACTGCCATTATTGTATTCACCAATCGCAAACGTTCGCGTACCCTTTGCACCGAGAACAATTTCATCAACACCGGTCAAGTCTATGTGGGAGAGCTTCATCGTGTTCAGGAATGCTGCATCGTCAGTAAATGTCAGCTTCTTTGCTTCAATTTTAACAGACTTCAGCGGTGTCCGCATGAATGCTTTGCCGTTGATGGTCACATCCTCGCCCGGTGCATGAATGGTCAGGGTTTTCAACGTTTCCTTTCCCCAGACACTATTGCCAAAGGCCATGACAGCAGATGTATATGCGCCGTTAATTGTAAGGTTCTTTACAAGAGGATAGTCCTGACGGTTGATTGCTTCGCCCTCTGCACCGTCAACCACAACATTTTCCGCATTAAAATTTGCAAATTTTGCCGGAGTGATCGTTGTGCTATCCGTAATTGCCCCTTCCCTCGCAAGCTCTCCGATGATCTTTACAGCCTCCGTTACGCTCATGTTTTCATTTAGAGTCACTGAATCGAGCTTAACATTTTCAAACGCAACAAGACCAAAGGTCGGGCTGGTTGAACCGGAAAAAGTGATATTCTTTAATCCGCTGTCCGCAAAGGCTCGCATATGAATTGTATTGACACTTGCCGGAATCGTCACAGACGTCAAACCCTTGCACCCGCGGAAAGCCGCAATGGCAATGCTTGTCTGGTCATCCGCGATCGTTACACTCTGAATGCCCGAATACTCAAAGATGTAGTCGACATTCAGCTGACTCGTCAAGGTTGCAGAAGTGATCTTCGGCACGCTGCGGAACATGGCCCGCGGATAAGTAGTCCCATCTTGCAAGCGTCCGTTCAGCTTGTCAAAATCAACCGTGAACTGTGTGCCTTCGATCGAATCACTATCCGCATTCACATAGAAACACGCAGGCATCCAATCCGTCAATTCATATCCGTTGCCAAGGCTGCTGCATCTGCTGAAACCGTTAAATGCCATGGGAGCATGGCTGCTCCAATCTCCAGTCCAGTTGACAGTCATCAACTTTACGCATGATTCAAATACCAAATTACCGATAGATGCTACAGATGCCGGAATAGAAACTTCGGTCACATTCGGCAGTCTAAATGCACGCGCAGCGATGTTGGTAACGCCATCCATAACTACGACTTTTGTGATTTGTTCACTCAGGAATTTCCACGGGGAATCGGACACCCATGTCTCGGTATTCGGATAATAGAAGTGTCCATTGCTACCCGGTGTATATCCGGCAGCCGTTAGTGCAGCTATATAGGCCGCGTCCTCCGAAGCATTTTTGGTAAGCGTCCCATAGTTCTCTACCATTTGCCCGCTGGTGTATCCATTTTCCGGGCTATTGGACGGAGTAATGGTCAATGTGCCGCCCTCGACCTTCCAGTCAATACCGCCGCTGGTACCCTCAGTGGCCGGATTTTCCAGCTCGGGCACACTGGCCGTTCCAGCTTCGGCGTCCTCCGCCGCAAATGCGACCGTCGGCGCCATTGTCAACAGCATGCAAAGTGACAATATTGCCGATAACAATCGTTTTTTCATAACTTTTCCTCCTTATTTTATCAGCCTTAACGGCATCAATATAAATAAAAAAACGCTTTCAAGACATGGTTACCCATGACTTAAAAGCGTTTTGATATCTTTTTTGAACAGCACAAAAGGGCAGAGTTTTACTTGCTCTGCTCTGCTCTGCTCAGCTCAGCTCTGCTCTGCTCTGCTCTGCTCTGCTCTGCTCTGCTCTGCTCTGCTCTGCTCTGCGATCAGTGTATTGCACCGCGAATCGGTTTGTCAAGTTCTTTTTCACGGTGTACACCTCCTTCTGCCAAATAAAGCGCAGAAGAGGTTAACAGCGTCTTCGCTGATGCTTGCAGCCGGCTGTCATTGCGGCTGTTGCCGCTTTAGATCCTTCTGGCTTTGCGTCCCCATCTTTCGACGGGTTTACCTATTTCTCAGGCACTGTGCCTGAGTTCTTAATTATTGTACCATAATATGTATAGGTGTGCAACGGGACAGCCATACAATTCGTGTCATAAAAACGACATTTCGTGCAGCAATCTGATGAATATCACCGTTCAATCCGGTGCGCGCAGGACTGCGAGTGTGCTTTTTATTTCCACTGGGTGCGGTACTGATGCGGGGTAATGCCGGTGCTCTTACGGAACGCCATAATGAAGTGCGAAGCACTGGAAAAGCCACAGTTATCCGCGATGGTCTCGATGCTCTGCGAGGTGGTGAGCAGCTGCTGCTTTGCGGCGCTCAGACGCACGGTCTGCAAAAACTGATGCGGTGTAACGGACTGGTATTCCTTAAACTTACGCATATAGTAGCAGGTGCTGAGCGCAGCGCGCTGCGACAGGTGCTCGATGGAAAGCGACTTATCCGCGTAATTGTACGTCATATAGTCGGCCGAGTCCTGAATGGCGATCTCGAGATCGCTTTTTTTCTTTTCTCCGAGCACGAGCACGAGCAGAACGAGCAGCTTGTTGATCGTCAGGGAAATAATATGCGGATTGGGCTGGTTCAGGTGCACCGAGACCATGATGCGGCGGACACATTCCTCAATCTCGGCATTGCTTCCGGTGGGCAGGATGAACCCGTGCGTATTGAGAATAAGATGTGTATAGGCCGTGCTGCCGCTGCCTGCAAAGTGGAACCAGCGCATGCGGATCGGTGTGAGGGCGTGATAGCTGTGCGGTTCTCTGCAGTCAAGCAGAATCAGGCTGCCGGGACCGGCGGTGCGTGTTTCACCGCGGTAGGTGACCGACAGTTCGCCTTCATCTACAACAAGCATCTGGCAGATATCCAGATAATTGCGCTGCATACCGTATGTTTCATCGCAATGGTAGCTGCCTGCGTGCGGAACATGGTACAGGTTCGTCGCGGTAAAGGCATCTGCATCGTGGTAATAGCGTACAGAATCTGCCAGAATACCCATATCATTAAGCATAATTGGTGTCAACTCCTTTTTTGTACCATATCATGGTATGGAAATGCTGTCATTCGCTTTTCTGATACAATTATATCAAAAAATGATACTAATGAAAAGTATAACTTTTTGATATTTTATTATTATCCTGTGTAGTGATGAATGTGAGAATTTGATATATGATAGGTACAACGAAAGGGAAACAAACAAAAACACACAAAATAGTTTCTTTTGAGTTAAAGAAATCAAAGAGAAAAGAAAAACAAGAATAGGAAATTCTACAATATAATAGAATTTTCTTATTCGAAAGAGGGGTTGAAACATTTGATTATCATTTTGACATTCATCGCCTTCACCGGTCTTGTAGCCTTGATCTCATGGTACAAGACCAAGGAGGAGAACCTGTCCACCAAGGAAGGCTACTTCCTTGCAGGACGCGGCCTGACCGGTCTGGTCATCGCCGGTTCACTGGAAATGACCAACCTGTCCACCGAACAGCTGGTCGGACAGGCCGGACAAAGCTACTCGACCAACATGGGCGCCATGAGCTGGTCGGTAAACGCAAGTATCGCGCTGCTGGCGCTGGCACTGATCTTCCTGCCGAAGTATCTGAAAGCCGGCATCACCACTATTCCGGAATTTCTGGAGGTTCGATTTGACCGCACCACCAAGCAGATCATCTCGTTCCTGTTCCTGCTCGGCTACATGCTGACCTACCTGCCGACCGTACTGTACTCCGGTGCGCTGGCCTTCAACCAGATTTTCCATCTGGATCAGCTGCTCGGCATCACGACTTATCAGAGCATTGCGATCCTGTGTGTTGCAATCGGCGTTATCGGTTCGATCTACGCGATCTTCGGCGGCCTGAAGGCAGTTGCGGTATCTGATACCGTAAACGGTGTGGGCCTGCTGATCGGCGGTCTGCTGATTCCGATCCTGTCCATCTGCATCCTCGGCAACGGCAGCTTCCTTGCCGGCATTCAGGACTTTATCACCAATGTTCCGGCGGAAAAGTTCAACGCAGTCAATCCGGCGAGCGCCCTGCCTCCGATGATTCCGTGGCCGGTTCTGTTCCTCGGCATGCTGTTCAACAACCTGTTCTACTGGTGCACCAACCAGTCCATCATCCAGCGTACGCTGGCTGCCAAGAATCTGGCACAGGCGCAGAGAGGCGCCGTATTCACCGCATTCCTCAAGCTGCTGGATCCGTTCTTCATCACCATCTGCGGTCTGCTGGCTTACCGCTTCTTCGGAGACGGCCTGGCAAACAGCGACCTGGCATACCCGTCTCTGATCACCACGGTTGTTCCGAACTGGCTGCTCGGCATCATCGCAGCGGTTCTGTTCGGTGCGATCCTGTCGTCCTTTAACTCGGCACTGAACAGCTGTGTAACGCTTTACACGCTGGACTTCCACCGTCCGCTGTTCAACCAGACCGCAAGCGATGCGCATCTGGTAAGCGTAGGCAAGCGCGTTGGTACCGGTCTTGCGATCGTATCCATCTGCGTAGCGCCGTTCGTCAGCAACGCACCGTCCGGTCTGTATGACTTCCTGCAGGAGTGCTTCGGCTTCTACTCCATGCCGATCCTCGCGATCGTGCTGGTAGGCTTCTACACCAAGCGTGTTCCGGCCTGCGCACCGAAGATCACGCTGGTCGTACACGTTATCCTGTACTCGATCTCCAAGTTCCTGCCGCTGAATGTGCATTACCTGTATGTTCTTTCGGTACTGTTCCCGGTAGATCTGGCGCTGATGCTGCTCATCGGCAAGCTCAAGCCCCGTGCTACCGACTTCATCCTCGAGGATTCCAAGGCTGTTGACCTGACCCCGTGGAAGTACGTAAAACCCGCAGCGCTGACCTGCTTCATCCTGATGCTTTGCGTCTACGCGCTGTTCTCTCCGATCGGTCTGGCTCGATAATGAGCCGGACCCCGGAAACCATTCACCTATTCACATTGTAAGAAACGCACAAGGCGTTTTTAATAAAATCCAACAAAGGTATTGAGATTTTTTTGAGGAGGAAAAACTTATGAGCAAGGAAATTAAAATCGGTCTGATCGGCGCTGGCTGGATGGGCAAGGCCCACACCACCGCATTCCACAATGCACGCATGATCTTCGGCGATGATATGCCGGTATTTGAGCTGGTAAGCGATGTCAGCGAGGACGCAGTTGCAAAGTTCGCAAAGAACATGGGCTACAACCGCTACACCACCAACTGGATGGACGTTGTTACCGATCCGGCAATCGACCTGGTTGACGTTGCAACCCCGAACTGCATGCACTACGAGATGGCAAAGGCTGCTCTGGAGCACGGCAAGCATGTTTTCTGCGAGAAGCCGCTGTCTCTGTCCGCTGAGCAGTCCCGCGAGCTGGCTGATCTGGCCAAGGAAAAGGGCGTAGTCAACTACTGCGGTTTCTCCAACATCATGAACCCGGCAAATCAGTACGTTGCAGAGCTCGTTAAGTCCGGCAAGCTGGGCAAGATCATGCGCGTACACGCTACCTACGATCAGGACATGCTGCTTGACCCGTCCATTCCGATCGCATGGCGTCACATCAACAAGCTAGCTGGTTCCGGCGCACTCGGCGACCTGTGCAGCCACCTGCTGAGCGTTTCCCAGATGATCATGGGCGACATGAGCGAGGTTCTCGGCGTACAGTCCATCGTTATTCCGGAGCGCCCGGTCAAGGCAGGCAGCACGGAGATGGGCAAGGTTGAGAATGACGACCTCATCACCTTCTTGGTTAAGTATGAAAACGGTGCAATCGGCGACTTCTCGTCCTCCCGTGTTGCAACCGGCCGCAAGAACTACTTCTATTACGAGATTCAGGGCACCGAGGGCTCGGTAGTTTACGATCTGGAGCGCATGTGCGAGGTTCAGGTTTACTTCAAGGCTGACGCTGACAAGGACAACGGCCGTGACTGCGGCTTCCGCACCGTACTGCTTAACCCGCAGCACGAGGGCTTCAAGTACTTCCAGCCGGCAGGCGGCATCGCAATCGCATTCGACGACATGAAGACGCTGCAGGCTCACGCACTCATGCAGGCAATGCACGGCGGCGAGTACATCTGCGACTTCGAGATGGGCGCAAAGGTTGACGGCATTATCAACGCAGTGCTCAAGTCCGTTAAGTCGGGCACCTGGGAAAAGTGCTAAGGGAGGTTCAAGACTATGTTTAACAATGTAAAACTCGGCATCGCGCCGATCGGCTGGACCAATGACGACATGCCGCAGCTTGGCGGCGAGCTGACCTTCGAGCAGATGGTTTCCGAAGCAGCTCTGGCAGGCTTTCAGGGCACCGAGGTCGGCGGCAAGTTCCCGACCGACCCGGCAGAGCTGAACAAGGCACTCGACCTGCGCGGCATCAAGATTGCATCCCAGTGGTTCTCGAGCTTCCTGTGCTCGACTCCGTATGAGGAAAACGAAAAGGCATTTATCGAGCAGCTGGACTTCCTCGAGGCGGTCGGTGCAAGCCGCATCAACGTATGCGAGCTGACCCGCTGCCTGTTCGCAGAGGAGTGCTCGATGTTCGGTGACAACAAGCCGATCGCCACCGACGAAGAGTGGGATAAGCTGTGCGATGGCCTGAACAAGCTGGGCAAGATTGCTGCTGACCGCGGCTTCAAGCTGTGCTTCCATCACCATATGGCAACGGTTGTACAGACCTTCGAGGAAACCAAGCGCTTGATGGACAACACCGATCCGCGCTATGTTTACCTCTGCTTCGACACCGGCCACTTCACCTTCTCCAAGGAGGACGCCGTCAAGGCCGCCAAGGAGTTCGGCCCGCGTATCGGCCACGTTCACCTCAAGGACATCCGTCCCGACATGATGGAAAAGGCTTACGCCGAGGGCTTCAAGTTCCGCAAGGCGGTTCTGGAAGGCTGCTTCACCATTCCGGGTGACGGCTGCGTCGACTATCCGGGTGTATTCAAGGCTCTGCATGACGCGCACTACGAGGGCTGGTTCATCGTAGAGGCCGAGCAGGACCCGGCAAAGGCAAATCCGCTCGAGTATGCCAAGATGGCACGCGAGTATATCAAGAAAACTGCAGGTATCTGATAAGGAGGATTACAAATGGAGAAGATTCGTTTCGGTATCGTTGGTATCGGTATGATGGGCCGTATGCACGCCACCAGCCTGCAGCGTAATCCTCACGCAGAGGTTGTAGCGGTTTGCGCCCGCACCGAGAGCAAGGTTAAGGCATTCCAAGAGGAGTTCGGCGTACCGTACGGCTACACCAATGTAGACGAGCTGGTAAACAATCCTGAGGTTGACGCAATTGTTGTTGCAACCGGCGCAGATGCCCACAAGGCACCGTGTCTGGCAGCCTGCAAGGCCAAGAAGCATATCTTCTGCGAGAAGCCGCTGGCTAAGACCATCGAGGACTGCGAGGAGATCGAGAAGGCAGTTGCCGAGAACGGCAGCAAGTGCTTCACGGTTGGCTTCATGCGCCGCTTCGACCCGTCCTACGCAGAGGCGAAGGAGAAGATCCGCGCCGGTGCGATCGGCAAGCCGATCCTGTTCAAGGGCGTTTCGCTTGACCCGTCCAGCGTGCTTGAGGCACATCTGGAGGGCGTTAAGAAGGGTATTTACGTTCCGTGGTTCATCGAGATGGGCAGCCACGACACCGACCTTGCCCGCTGGTTCCTCGAGGGTGATCCGGTCGATTCCTTTGCAACCGGCGATGCTTATGTCTGCACCGGTCTGGCAGACTACAACGACTACGACAACGGTTTCTCGTTGACCAAGTTCGATAACAACACCACCGCTTACATTCAGGTAGGCCGCACCGCAACCTGCAGCCACGTTGAAAGCGAAATCGTCGGAACCAAGGGCACGCTGCGTGTCAACTCGGTACCGCGCAAGAATTACCTCTCGCAGTTCACCGAGAACGGCTTTGTGGAAGAGTGCCAGGAGAGCTTCCTTGCTCGCTGGGGCGAAGCGTTCCAGGCGGAGATCGACGACTTCGTTGACTGTGTACGCACCGGCCGCAAGCCGGAGACCACCGCACACGATGGTACGATGAGCCTGAAGTTCTGCCTGCAGCTGCATCAGGCCTATCTGGACGGCAAGAAGAAGTAAAGAAAAAATCACACGGTTCGGCGGTATCTGAAAAGTCAGCATCACGGCTTTTCAGATACGCCCATATAAAAGAAAAGGAGAACACATCATGAGCAAGAAAGAACTCGCTATTGGCGTACTGGGCGCAGGCGGCAACATCGGCCACACCCATTCTCAGAACATTGCAACCTATGTAGACGGCGCTCGTCTGGCTGCTGTTTACGATCTGAATACCGAGCGTGCCGAGGAGGTCGCTAAGACCTACGGCGCAAAGGTAATGGCAAGCGCAGAGGAGCTGATCGCTTCTCCCGAGATCGACGCAGTTGTTATCGCATCCTGGGACGGCACCCACGCTGATCTGGCTGTAAAGTGCATCGAAGCCGGCAAGCCGGTATTCTGCGAGAAGCCGCTGGCTACCACCCTTGAGGACGCAAAGAAGGTCGTAGAGGCTGAGAAGGCTTCCGGCAAGCGTCTGCTGCAGATCGGCTTCATGCGCCGCTTTGACCCGGACTACATCAAGATGAAGAAGATCCTCGACTCCGGCGAGCTGGGTGCTCCGCTGATGGCGCACTGCATCAGCCGTACACCGCGTATCGCAGCCGGATTTACCAACGCCATGCAGGTAACCAATGTGCTCATCCACGAGATCGACCAGTTTCGCTGGCTGTTCGGTGAGGAGCTGGTGCGTGGTCAAATGCTGGCGGCACGCAACACCGAGTTTGCCGCTGACGGTCTGAACGACCCGCAGCTGGCGCTCATGTGGACCGAGAGCAACATCCTGATCGACGTAGAATGCTCGGTCAACAGCTATTACGGCTACGAGATCGGCATGGAAATTGTATGCGAAAAGGGCACGATCCGTCTGCCGCTGCCTGCAGAACCGATCGTCCGTTCGCGTCTCAAGGTCGGCAGCGAAATTATGGATAACTGGGCAGAACGTTTTCCGAAGGCTTACGATAACGAGCTGCAGCACTGGATCAACCATCTGCGCGGTATCGAGCTGACCGCAGGTCCGGGCAGCAAGGACGGCTTCGCAGCCTGCTGCATCGCGGATGCAATGATCGCATCGCAGACCTCGGGCAAGGTGGAGACCGTAAACTTTGATATGTAAAATGTAAGGAGTAATGAGTTATGCTGAAATTTGGTATGGTCGGCGGCGGACTTGGTTCGTACATCGGCAAGTTCCACCGCTGGGGCGCTATGCTGGACGATTCCGCGGAGCTGGTCTGCGGCTGCTTCTCCCGCAGCATGGATAAGAACCGCGCGACCGCTGAGGCGTATCACCTGTCTGACACCAGCCGCGTGTACGCGGATTTCCGCGAAATGGCAGACAAGGAGTCCGCGCGTGAGGACGGCATTGATTTTGTCTCCATCATGACGGCAAACGATACGCATTACGAGATCGCAAAGTGCTTTCTGGAGCATGACATCCACGTTATGTGCGACAAGCCGCTTGCACTGCACACCGAGGAAGCCGAGGAGCTTGCCCGCATTGCAGAGGAGCGCGGCCTGCTGTTCGGCATAACGTATTCGTACACCGGCTATGCGCTCATCCGTCAGGCGCGTGAGATGATCCGCGCAGGCGCCATCGGCGATATTCTGCACGTCCGCGTGCAGCATCCGGAGGACTGGGTCATTTCCGGTGCGGTTGACGGCAAGGTGGACACCTCGGCATGGCGTTTTCAGCCGAAAAAGGTCGGTTCCTCGCTGTGTGCAAACGATCTCGGCACACATGCAGAGCAGATGGTAACGCAGTTCACCGGCCTGCACGTCAAGCGCGTGCTGGCGATGATGGACACCTATCCGCGTGATCTGCCGCTCGACACCAACGTAAACGTGCTGATGGACTTCGGGGGCGGCGTGACCGGTACGCTCTGGGCATCCCAGATTGCGATTGGTCACGAGTGCGACGGCGGCATCTACGTCATCGGCACCGAAGGCTCGCTCGAATGGACCGCGACCGACTGCGACCACCTGATCTACACGCCGCGCAGCCAGCCGAGTCAGCGGCTGTCCGCCGGTGCAGACTATCTGCTCGATGCCAGCACGCGGCTTTCCCGCGTCGGTGCAGGCCATAACGAAGGCTTTATCGAGGCGTTCTCGAATATTTACCGTTCGTTCTGTAATGTGCTCTCCGACCGCAAGGCAGGTCGTGAGAATACGACCGACACCTTCCCGACTGTACAGGACGGCGTGCTCGGCGTTCGCTTTGTCGAGGCCTGTGTGCGCAGCCATAAGGCCGGAGGCGTTTGGATGGACGTATAAAGCAGACCCCATCCCTCTTTGACAGAAGTCCCTCTGCAATTCGCTGCAGAGGGACTTTTTTTGCGGTAACACCCCGGAAAATCTCCGAATAGATTGATACTGAAGTTGCTTCAATTTTTGTTTGGAGGTAATATACATGGCTGAAAAAGTTTGCTGCCCGGGTCCGATTGGCGGCAATAACGGTAACAATGCAGGCGG
>ENA-ORSM01002195-ORSM01002195.1-human-gut-metagenome-genome-assembly--contig:-NODE-2195-length-14218-cov-3.136200_pt1 | contig 14218 bp, 14 predicted proteins | sample MGYA00241903_ERZ509170 | MGnify/ENA primary metagenome ERZ509170 (study PRJEB26280, sample SAMEA2338784) | human gut metagenome | biome: human gut; feature: human-associated habitat; material: faeces...
TGGCAAATTGCGCAGGCGGGGGATTCTGTGCGCCTTTTCGAGATGAAGCCACAGAAGTTTTCGCCCGCGCATAAAAGCGCCGGGTTTGCGGAGCTCATCTGCTCGAATTCTTTGAAGGCTGCGCGCATCGACAGCGCCGCCGGGCTTTTGAAAGAGGAAATGCGCCGCATGGATTCTCTGCTCGTTGCCTGTGCGGATAAAACCGCCGTGCCCGCAGGCGGCGCGCTCGCCGTTGACCGCGACCGCTTTTCAGAGTTCGTCACAAAAGCGATCACGGAGCATCCGAACATCGAAGTCATGCACGGCGAAGTGACGGAAATTCCCGCAGAGGGCGTGACCGTTATTGCAAGCGGCCCGCTGACGAGCGACACGCTTGCCGAACAGATCACGAACTTATGCGGCGGTGCGCTCAGCTTTTTCGATGCCGCCGCACCGATCGTCACGCGCGAAAGCCTTGATATGGAGCACTGTTTCACGGCCTCCCGCTACGATAAGGGCGACGACGATTACATCAACTGCCCGATGAACAAAGAGGAGTACGATGCGTTTTATGAAGCGCTTATCACCGCGGAGCGCGCGCCCATTCACGATTTTGATGTGATGAACCCGAAGGTCTACGAGGGCTGCATGCCCATTGAAGTCATGGCACAGCGCGGACACGATACGATTCGCTTCGGCCCGTTGAAGCCGGTCGGCTTACGCGACCCCCGCACGGGTCACCGCCCGTGGGCCGTGGTGCAGCTGCGCACCGAAAACGCAGAAAAAACGCTGTTCAATCTTGTAGGATTCCAGACAAACTTGAAATTTCCCGAGCAAAAGCGCGTGTTCGGTATGATTCCCGGCCTGAAAAACGCCGAGTACATGCGCTACGGCGTGATGCACCGCAACACGTTCCTCGATTCGCCGAAGCTTTTGAACGCGGATTTCTCCATGCGCACACGCCCGGAGCTGTTCTTTGCGGGGCAGATGACCGGCGTGGAGGGCTATATGGAATCGGCGTCGTCCGGCTTGCTTGCGGGACGCAACGCCGTGCGCCGTTTAGAGGGCAAAGCGCCGCTCATTCTGCCCATCACTACCATGATGGGCTCACTTGCGGAGCACGCCGCGCACAGCCCCTCGAAAGATTTCCAGCCGATGGGTGCAAACTTCGGCATTCTGCCCGTCATTGAGCCGCACATTCGTGACAAAAAAGAGCGCTACGCCGCGCTTTCCGCTCGCGCGCTCGAAGACCTTGCCGAAACACTGAAAAACGCATAAGGGACGAACGATAGAAAACCCCCGACAAGCTGAAGCACATTTCAGATGTCGAGGGTTTTTCGCTGTATTTTCAGATTTTACTCGCCGATAAACGCGTTGTGCTTACGCAGCAACGCTTGAATTTTCTTCACGTCCGTTTCCGGGAAATCGGTGTGTTCCTGCGCGGCAACGGCAGGCAGCCGCAACACCGGCGGCTTCACCCGTGCTGCAACACGTGGGCATAATACGGAATGATGCCTGTGCCTCGTGACTGCCGGAAATGCAGCGGCCGGCTGCGAGCAGGTTTTTGATGTTCTTCGGCATCAGGCTTCGATAGGGAATGGTGTAGTACGTGCTCTCTTTGAAGTAATAATGGCTCGTGCCGGTGCCCTCCGGGTTGTGAATGTCAATATCATAGTTACACGCCGCAATACCGTCTTCAAAATGTACGCAATCCTTGAGATCCGTGACCGTCAGCGTGTACACACCGTCGATCATACGGCTTTCGCGCACGCCAATCACGGGCGCAATGGCAACAAGGTACGCGTTGCCGAAGGCCTCCGGGAAATAAGTTGCGAGGGCATCGCGGTACTGCTTTGCAATGCGGCTGCCGCCGTGCAGCCCGAAGGGCCGCCGCCGACCACGATCACGTCGTAATCGGTATCGAGCGGAATGGAACGGGATCTAAGGATATACATGTTGAACCTCTTTTCATCTTTAGATCAGACAGATAAACGCTGCTTTAAATATAACGAAGACAAGCTAAAAAAACAAGAGGTGAATATGCAGTGCGTAGTATTTTAGTAAAAATCGATATAAAGCATCAATTTTGCTCTGCGCTGCCGATGGGGCGCTCCGCGTGGATCTGCGGGGAATCGTTGCGGGAATAGGGGACGCGGATCGTCACCGTGGTGCCGACCAGAATGGCGGAATCGATCTCAAACATAAAATCATCATCGTAATAAATGTGCAGGCGCTCCAAAATATTGCCGATGCCGTATCCGCCGCTGCAATGGCCGTAAAGAACGAAGCCGTACGGTTTAACGAGATCGACGGCACAGCCGTGCGCCGCGAGATCCGCCTGCCGGATAAATTCTAAAAATCAAAACTCAAAATTTTTCCTCCAAATCAGAAAAAGACGTGTACCGGGAAAGCCTGGCGCACGTTTTTTGTTTTGTGCAACTTATGGGGAGCGCGGTATTGAAATTGCGTTGTTTTTTTGCTATAATAGAGTGAATTATAGTCTAAAGCGGTTTATCGGCGGAAAATCCGTGTTTGATAAACCGAAATGCCCGAACAAAACCGGCTTTTGCCGGAAGCTGAATATTAAAGTGAGGGAAAAACATGCGGATCATAATCGACGCATTCGGCGGCGACAACGCCCCGGACGAAATTATAAAAGGCTGCCGTCTGGCGGCAGATGAGCTCCATGTGCAGATCGTTTTAACCGGCGACGAAAAGAAGATCAGAGCAGCGGCGGAAAAGCTGAACGTTAACGTTTCCGATTTTGAGATCATTGACTGCCCGGATGTCATCACGATGGAGGATGAGCCCACAGCGATCACGCGCGCCAAAAAGCAAAGCTCTATGGCGGTCGGCCTGCGCGCTTTGGCAGAGGGCAAGGGCGATGCGTTTGCGTCCGCCGGCAACAGCGGCGCACTCGTCGTTGGCGCCACATTGCTCGTCAAGCGCATCAAAGGCGTCAAGCGCGTGGCATTTGCACCGCTCATGCCGAAATCCGAGGGCTTTTTCATGCTGGCAGACGGCGGCGCAAACAACGAATGCCGCCCCGAAATGCTGGAGCAGTTCGGCATGATGGGCTCTGTGTATATGCAGAAGGTCATGGGTGTTCAAAAGCCGCGCATCGGCCTTGCAAATGTCGGCACGGAGCCGCACAAGGGCGGCGAACTGCAGCACGCGGCGTTTGCACTGCTGAGCGAAAACAAAGACGTCCATTTCATCGGCAACATTGAAGCCAGAGACATTCCGTTTGATGCGGCAGATGTTGTGGTGTGCGACGGTTTTACGGGCAATATCCTTCTTAAGATGTATGAAGGCGTCGCCATGGCGCTGATGAATAAATTCAAGGCCGTTTTCAAAAAGAGCCTAAAAAATAAGCTTGCGGCGGCAATGGTTTTAAACGACATGAAAGCCATGAAAAAAGAGCTTGATTATAACGAATACGGCGGTGCGCCGATCCTCGGGTGCTCGAAGCCGGTCTTTAAGGTACATGGCAGCGCCAAGGCTTCCACGCTGAAAAACGCCATTGCGCTTACGGTGAAGTACGCCGAGTCCGGTATTATAAGTGAGATCACCGCAGCCCTACAAAACGAGAAAACGGAAAACACGAACGAATAACAAGACAGCAAAGGTATAACTATGAGATCATTGGATGAATTTGAAAAAAAGATCGGATATAAATTTAAGAACCGCAACCTGCTCATCACAGCGCTGACGCACTCCTCCTACGCAAACGAGAGCCGCGGCGGCGACCAGAGCTATGAGCGACTGGAATTCCTCGGCGATTCCATTTTGGGGTTTGTCACGGCGGAATACCTGTGCAAAGCGTTCCCGGATATTCCCGAAGGCAAGCTGACAAAAAAGCGTGCGGCGCTCGTATGCGAAAAATCGCTTTGCGGGTTTACACGCAGCTTCGGCGCAGGCGAGCTGCTGCGTCTCAGCCACGGCGAGCAGCACAGCGGCGGCAGAGAACGCCCAAGCATCTTAGCGGACGTGTTCGAATCCATTACGGCGGCGATCTATCTCGATTCCGGCAGCTTGGAGGAAGCCAAGCGCTTTGTACTGCACTACATTGAACCGGCGGCGCAGTCTGCAGGCGAACGCCCGTTTAAAGACCACAAGACGATGCTGCAGGAGATCATTCAGCAGAACCCTGGTGAACGGCTCGAATACGTCCTTACCGGCGAGCATGGCCCCGACCATGACAAGCACTTCACCGTAGAGGTGCACCTCAACAGCAATGTCATCGGCAAGGGCGGCGGACGCAGCAAGAAGGAAGCCGAACAGCAGGCGGCACGCGAAGCACTGGAGCTGATGGGCTATTAAGCACGCGAATATCTCAATTTTTATTCCGCACAACGGCTGCCCGCAGCAATGCAGCTTCTGTAATCAGAACCGCATTACAGGTGAAAATCATCAGCCGCAGCCTGAAGAAGTGGCGGCGCTGCTGCAAAGCGCAGCAAAGCAAATGGGGGAGCGCGTGCAGAACGCCGAGATCGCATTTTTCGGCGGCAGCTTCACGGCAATCGACCCCGATTACCGTTTGGCGCTTTTAAAAACAGCGCACGCAGCATGCGAAACATACGGCTTTGCCGGTATCCGCTGCTCTACGCGGCCGGATGCCATTGATGATGAACGTCTGACCGTATTAAAGCAATACGGCGTAACGTCAATCGAGCTCGGTGCGCAGTCGATGGATGGCGAAGTGTTGCTGCTCAATCATCGGGGGCATACCGCAAAGGATGTGGAAAACGCTGCGCGGTTAATTCGCGCATACGGCTTTGAGCTCGGCTTGCAGATGATGACCGGGCTGCCCGGCGACAGTGACGCAAAGGCGATGAAGACTGTCGAAAGGCTGTTGGCTCTAAAGCCGAACACCATGCGCATTTACCCTACGATTGTCTTAGAAAACACACCACTGTGCGATTTGTACCGCGCAGGAAAATACACACCGCAGACCTTAGAGGATGCCGTTTCACTCTGTGCAAAGCTCATCCCGATGATTGAGCAGCGCGGTGTAAAACTCATCCGTGTGGGGCTGCACGCCAGCGAAGAACTGGAAAACCGTGTCGCGGGACCGTTTCACCCCGCTTTTATGGAGCTGTGCCGCAGCGCGATCTTCCGCGAAAACGTCCTTAAAGCGCTTCAAGCCCGAAACGATTCGGAAGTTACGATCGATGTTGACCCGCGCATGCTTTCCATTGCGCTCGGACAGAAAAAAGAAAATTTGCAGCATTTCTCTAAGCACGGCTACACCGTGCACATCCGCCCGGATGCTTCGCTTTCCGGCGGCACATACAGGCTACGATAGGCAGGTAAACAGATGCTTTTAAAATCTCTGGAGCTGCAGGGCTTCAAAACCTTTCCCGACAAAACGACTTTAAAATTTGAAAACGGCATCACGGCGGTCGTCGGTCCAAACGGCAGCGGCAAGAGCAACATCAGCGATGCCATGCGTTGGGTACTCGGCGAGCAGTCTACCCGCGCACTGCGCTGCTCCAAAATGGAGGACATCATTTTCAGCGGCACGCCGCAGCGCAAAGCGCAGGGCTTTTGCGAAGTGACCGTCACCATGGATAACACCGACCGCGAGTTGAATTACGACGGCGACACCGTTTCCGTTACGCGTCGTTTTTACCGCTCCGGCGAAAGTGAATACCGCATTAACAAAACGCTCGTACGTCTGCGCGACGTGCATGAGCTGTTCATGGATACCGGCCTCGGCCGCGACGGTTATTCCATCATCGGACAGGGCAAGATCGATAGCATCGTCTCCGCAAAAAGCGAAGACCGCCGCGAGATTTTTGAAGAAGCCGCCGGCATTTCGCGCTTTCGCTACCGCAAAGAGGAAGCCGAACGCCGCTTGGAAAAAGCCGAAGAAAACCTCATTCGCCTGCACGATATTTTAAATGAGCTCGAAGAACGCGTGGGCCCTTTACGCGAGCAGGCGGAGAAAGCCGAAAAGTTTATTGCACTCGACAGCGAGAAAAAGGAACTGGAGATCGGTTTGTGGCTTGAAACGCTGGAGCGCTCCGGCAAGATCGTGCGCGAGGTGGAGGAAAAGATTGCCACCGCGCAGAACAGCTACGAGGAAGCCGAAAGTGAGCTCAATGTGCTTTCCGCACAAATCGAGCAGAATTTCACGGAAACGAACGGCTGCACCGCACAGATGGAAGAAGCACGTTTGAAGGCTTCCGAAGCCGATGAACTCGCCACCCGTAAAGAGGGAGAAGTTTCGGTGCTTGAAAATGATATTCTGCACGAGCAGCAGACCATCCGCAGATTAAATGGCGAGATTGAAAGCGCCGCGCTGACCGGACAAACGCTTGAAGCGGATATTCAAGAAAAAGAACAGGCGGTAAAAGCAAAGGAAGCGGAAGCTGCGCAGAACCATGCCGATTTCGTTGCCTTTACCGCACAACTTGAGGAGCTGCGTGCCGGCACGGACAGCACCACGCGTGAGATCGACGCCGTTTCGGCTGAGCTTGTGGCACTGAACGCCGCACTTTCCGAAATGCGCGTGCAGCAGTCCTCGGCGGAATCCTCCATGCAGGAGATTCGCGCCCGCGCCGAAACAGTGGATGCTGCGATCACCGAAAGCGAAGGACGCCTTACAGCGCTTCACACGGAGTGCGAGGAGCTTGACGCCATGCTGCACGATACGGCGGAGTATATGCAAAACGCTGAAAACACTGTGCAGGGGCATGAAATGCGTGTTCAGCAGCGCAGAAAACGCGCCGAAGCCGTGAAAGCCGAAGCCGACCGCCAGATGCTCGACGCCAAAGAAAAAGAGCGCCGCGCTGGACTGTTGGAAGACCTTGAGCGCAATCTTGAAGGCTTCACACAGAGCGTTAAAACCGTCATGCGCGAGAGCACGCGCGGCAATCTGCGTGGTATCCACGGACCTGTTACACGGCTTTTAAAAGTCCCGCGCGAATACGCCGTGGCGCTGGAGACCGCGCTCGGTGCCGCCATGCAGAATGTCGTCGTTGATTCCGAAGATGCGGCGAAAGCGGCTATCCGCTTATTGAAACAGCGCGATTCCGGCCGTGCGACATTCCTGCCGCTGACCACGGTGCGCGGTACGGTTATCGATGCGCGCGATGTGCAGAATATGCCCGGTTTTGTGGGCGTGGCTTCAACACTCTGCCACTGTGATGAGCAGTACGCCGGCATCCGCGATTCTCTGCTCGGCCGCACTATTGTTGCAGAAGACCTTGACCGCGCGGCGGAGATTGCACGGCGTATTCGGTTCCGCTACCGTGTCGTCAGCTTGGACGGGCAGATTGTCAATGCGGGCGGTTCGTTCACCGGCGGTTCCGCAGCGCGCAACTCCGGCCTTTTAAGCCGCGCGGCGGAGATTGCACGCATTCGCGCAGACGCACAAATGCTGGCGCAGGCTGCAAATGAAACACTGGAGCGCCACAAGGCTACACAGCAGGAAGTGCTGCAGGCCATGGCGGAGCTTGAAAACGCCAAGGCCGTGCTGGCGCAGCACAGGGAAGATGAGATCCGCTTCAAAACGGAAGCTGCCCGTGCCGCACGCGACGTGGAGACGGAAACCGCGAATCTTGCTTCTCTGCGCGACGAAAAAGAAAGTGCCGCAAAGCGTCTGAGCGGTTTTGTGCAGACTGCAGACAGCGCCCAGCAGAAAACAGAAGAAACAGAAGACAAAATTCAGGCAGCCAGAAGCAAAATGGAATCCATGGTCGGCGACCGCGAGGACGCAATGCATCGTTGTGATGAGACCTTGCAGCATTTGCAGGAAATCCGTTTTGCGGGGCTCGCCATCGAAAAAGATAAAGAATCGCTTGAAAATGCTGTGCAAACGCTGAAAGCACAGCAGTCCGAACGCGCTGCACGTATAGAAAGTTTAAATCAAGAACTTGCGGAAAGCTTCGAGAAAATCAAAGCGCGCGAAGCGGACATTGAAAGCCGAAAAATTGAATCTGCTAATCTGCGTGAGACCGCAAAGGAAAAACGGCAAACGGTCAGCGCCATCGCCGCAAAGCGCACGGTACTCGAGCAACAGACGAGCGAGTTGCGCCAAAAGGAACGCGAAGCTTCCTCGCGCCGCGAGACGATTGGCTTTGAACTTGCTCGCCTGCGCGAACGCCGTGAAAACCAGAGCGGTGAATACGACGCTATCCTCAAAAAGCTGTGGGAAGAATACGAGCTCACCCGCCGCGAAGCCGAGGAAATGAACATCACGATTGAAGATGTGTCCACGGCGCAAAGGCGGTTGTCCGAACTTAAAAACAGCATCAAAGCGCTCGGCTCCGTCAACGTGGCGGCTGTTGTGGAATACAAAGAGGTTTCGGAGCGCTACAATTTTCTCAAAACGCAAACGGACGACGTGCAGCGCTCCCGCGCCGAGCTGTTAAAGCTCATTGACAACTTGACAAAGCAGATGCAGACGCAGTTTACAGAGCGCTTTTCCGTCATCAATCAGAATTTCAGCCGGATTTTTCAAGAGTTGTTCGGCGGCGGTTCGGCAGAGCTTTGCTTTACGGACAGCGGCGATGTACTGCATTCCGGCATCGATATCCGCGTGCATCCGCCGGGCAAGATCGTCTCGCACATCGAGCTGCTTTCCGGCGGCGAAAAGGCGCTTGTGGCAATTTCGCTTTACTTTGCGATCATGCGCGTGAATCCACCGTCGTTCTGTATGCTCGACGAGATTGAAGCTGCACTGGATGACGTAAATGTCGTGCGCTTTGCAAATTACCTGCGCCGCATGAACCAAAAGACACAGTTCATCGTCATCACGCACCGCCGCGGCACGATGGAAGAAGCTGATATGCTCTACGGCGTGACGATGCAGGATCAGGGCATTTCGAAACTCTTGGCACTGCACGCACACGAAGCGCAGGAAAAACTGGGTATAACAACATAAATTCGGAAAAGAGGTACCTGAATGGGCTTTTTTGATAAGATCAAAGCGGGACTGAAAAAAACAAGAGACAGCATCACCGGGCAGATTAACAGCATGCTCCACGCGTTCACAAAGATCGATGAGGAGCTGTTTGAGGAGCTTGAGGAGCTGCTTGTCATGGCGGACGTCGGCATGAACACCGCGACCGAAATCTGCGATACGCTCCGCGCACGCGTGAAAGAGCGCGGCATCACAGACCCGAACGAGATTATGACGCTTTTGCAGGAGGTCGTCACGGAGATGGTCAGCGGCGACAACGAGTTGCATCTCGATACGCAGCCATCCGTCATCCTTGTCATCGGCGTGAACGGCGTCGGCAAAACGACGACCATCGGCAAGCTGGCTTCCCGCCTTAAAAAAGAGGGTAAATCGGTAATTTTGGGCGCGGCGGATACGTTCCGCGCGGCGGCCATTGAGCAGCTTGAAGTCTGGGCAGAGCGCGCAGACGTGCCGATCATCAAGCATGCAGAGGGCGCAGACCCCGCCGCCGTCGTGTACGATACAATCTCCGCGGCAAAGGCACGTCACGCCGATGTGGTCATCTGTGATACGGCCGGACGCCTGCACAATAAGAAAAACCTGATGGACGAGCTTTCCAAAATTTCGCGCATCATCGATAAGGGCCTGCCGGACTGCAGCAAAGAAGTTTTGCTTGTGCTCGATGCCACAACGGGGCAGAACGCCGTCAATCAGGCGCGTGAATTCAAAGAAGCCGCAGGACTCACGGGTATCGTGCTCACAAAGCTCGACGGCACCGCAAAGGGCGGCGTTGTGTTGGCGATCCACCGGGATCTCGGTTTGCCGGTGAAGTTCATCGGCGTCGGCGAGCAAGTGGACGATCTGCAGCCGTTTGACGCGGAGGATTTCGCCCGCGCGCTGTTCGAGCGGAGACCGGAAGCATGAGGCTCGCCGTTTTTTCCGATGTACACAGCAACCACCATGCGCTGAAAGCTTGCCTGAAGGAAGCGGAAAAGCAAAAAGCGAATGGGTACATTTTCCTCGGCGATTATATTTCGGACTGTGCAAACCCGCACGAGACCATGAAGCTAATATACCGCGCAAAGCAGGAAATGCCCTGCTGGTTCGTGCGCGGCAACCGCGAAGAATACGTGCTGAACCACCACAACTTCGGCAGCGATTGGGCAAACGGCACTACAACAGGCTCCCTTCTATACACCTACGAGGGGCTTACGGCGGAGGATCTCGAGTTTATCTCCACACTGCCGTTTATGCAGACAATTGATCCAAACGGCAAGTGTCCCATACGCATTTGCCACGGCTCACCGGAAAAAACGCGCGACACGCTGCGCCCGTTCTCCTATAAAATAGAAAGCTGGCTTTTAAAAATCGACGAGCGCGTGCTTTTAAGCGGTCACACACATCAACCGTGCAGCGCGCACACAATGGGCAAGTTGTACGTGAACCCCGGTGCGGTCGGCGTGCAGTGTACGCAAACCGTCACGGCAAAAATGGCGCTGCTCGATTCCGACGGAAACACATGGAACGAAACGCTGCTCGAAGTGCCGTATGACATTGACGCCGCAGCATTGGAAATTCGCGAAAGCGGACTGCTGACCCGCGCGGGCGTGTGGGGGCATGCGATTTTAAAACAGCTTTACACCGGCAAAAATTATTCGCTTTTCTGCGTGCAGCGCGCAGAAGAGCTTGCAGCGGGCGGCCCCGTACTTTTAGAGCATTGGCAGCAAGCCGCACGCGATTTCGGAATTTTGGAGGGATAACGCATGAACATGATCATTGCAACGCATAATGCGCATAAAATAGAAGAATTCGGCCGCATTTTGGCGCCGCTTGGCATCACCGTGCAGACGGCCGAGCTGACCGAGGCGGAAGAGACCGGCACCATGTTCCGTGAAAACGCGTATATCAAGGCGAAATCCGCGTGTGACGAAACGGGCCTGCCGTGCGTCGCGGACGATTCCGGCTTATCGATCGATTATTTGAACGGCGAGCCGGGCGTGTATTCCGCACGATATGCCGAGCCGGGCAAGCGTAAGGCAACGGTCCTCGAAAAGCTCAAGGGCGTGCCGGAAGAAAAGCGCGGCGCACACTTTACAAGTGCCATCTGCTGTGTATTCCCGAACGGCGACGTACTTGAAGCCGAAGGCTACTGCTACGGGCGCATCGCAGAGGAATGCCGCGGTGAAAGCGGTTTCGGTTATGACCCCATTTTCATCTGCACCGAAGAAGGCTGCGCGGGCAAGACGTTCGGCGAAGCGACGGCAGAAGAAAAGGATGCCGTGAGCCACCGAGGAAAATCCTTGCGTATTTTCGCAGAAAAACTTGAAAACTACCTGAAAGACAAAGAGGGATAAATTATGCTGACCAGTAAACAAAGAGCGTATCTCCGCTCGCTCGCCGTAAATGAAGACACCATTTTGATGATTGGCAAGGGCGGCATCGATGGAGATGTCGTAAAGCAGGCCGCAGACGCTATTTTTAAGCGTGAACTCATCAAGGGCAAAGTGTTGGAGACTGCACCGGTCTCTCCGCGTGAAGCCGCAGAAGCGCTCGCAGAGCAGACGGAAAGCGAAGTCGTGCAGGTCATCGGTTCCAAATTTGCGCTTTATAAACGCAACGAAAAGGATCCGAAAATCGTCCTGCCGCGTGCAAAAAAGGCATAAGCCATGCGCATCGGCATTTACGGCGGCACGTTCAATCCCATCCACTCGGCGCATGTGCACCTTGTGCGGGAGTTTATTAAGCGTCTGTCGCTTAACCGCGTGATTTTGATTCCGACGGGCACGCCGCCGCACAAAGCGACACATCAGCTTGCAAGCGGGGCAGACCGCATTGAAATGTGCAGGCTTGCGGCGGCAGACATCGCCGAATGTCCCGTCACAGTCTCGGATATTGAAGTGCTGCGCACGGGCAAAAGCTACACGGCAGACACCATGACGGAACTGAAAGCGCAATATCCCGACGATGAGCTCTTTTTGCTGATGGGGGAAGACATGTTCTGCACCGTCGAAAAGTGGTATCACCCGGAGCGCATTTTCGCCGCGGCAGAGATCTGCGCCGCACCGCGTGACAAGGATAGCTTCCAAACGCTTGTCACGCACGGGGAAGAAGTGAAGGAAAAGTTCCCGCAGCTTCGCTTTACCGTGCAGAACATCGAGTTTTTGCCTGTCTCATCGACGATGGTGCGCGAAAAAAGCCTGCATGGCGAAGATATAAGCGGTCTTGTGCCCGCAGGCGTCGCGGAATACATCCAAAAAAAGAGGCTTTACACGCATGAATAAGAAAGAAAAACAGCAATATATCGATATCATCAAGCCCATGCTCACGCAAAAACGTTTCGAACACTCCTTAAATGTTTCGGAAGAAGCGGTAAAGCTTGCAAAAAAATACGGTGTCGATACCGAAAAAGCGGAGCTTGCAGGGCTTTTGCACGATATTTTGAAGGATACACCCCCGGAGAAACAGTTGAAAATTCTCGCGGACTTTGGTATAATTATGAGCGACGTTGAACTTTCCGCTAAAAAGTTCTGGCATGCCATCAGCGGCGCGGTATATATCAAGCATGTTCTGCACATTGAGGACGAGGATGTTTACAATGCCGTGCGATACCACACCACGGGCAGAAAAAACATGACGTTACTCGAAAAAGTCATTTTTATCGCGGATTTCATCTCCAAAGACCGCAATTACCCCGGCGTAGAGGATATGCGCAAGGCCGCGTATAAAAGCCTTGACAAAGCCATTGTGGAGGGCATCGCGTTCACCATTACGGAGCTCGCAAAAGACCGCGCGCCCATCGTGCCGGAGACCATAGACGCATATAATGACGCGGTGTGGGCTTTGCGGCACGGCAACTAAGCGGAAGGAAACATAAAAATCGCGCAGCGCGCAGAAAGGAATGGCTAAAAGCATGGATTCATTGACGCTTGCAAAAACCGCAGCGGGCATTTTGGATGCGAAAAAAGCCGATCAGATCAATGTGATCCGCATTTCGGACGTTTCCTCGCTCGGTGATTATTTCGTTCTGGCGAACGGCACCGGCAGCACGCATGTGCATGCTCTGGCGGACGAGCTGGAGTTTAAGCTGAAAGAGCTCGGCATTGCGCCGGACCGCGTGGAGGGCTATCGCTCCGATTCCTGGGTCGTGCTCGATTACGAAACGGTGGTCGTACACATCTTCACCTCGGAAGCGCGTAGTTTTTATGATTTGGATCGCCTGTGGCTCGACGGCGAAAAGCTCAACATGACGTTTAAACCGAATTGATTTTGTTATTTTATATAGCGCAGAGAGGTAAGTGTAATCAATATGAACAAGTACAATCCCAGTGAAATTGAACCGAAGTGGCAAAAGAAGTGGGAAGAAGCCGGTGTTTTCCATGCTTCCAATACTTCGGATAAGCCGAAATATTATGCTCTGATCGAGTTCCCGTACCCGTCCGGTCAGGGTCTGCACGTCGGCCACCCGCGTCCGTACACCGCGCTTGACGTTGTTTCCAGAAAGCGCCGCATGGAGGGCTACAATGTGCTCTATCCGATTGGTTGGGACGCATTCGGCCTACCGGCAGAGAATTATGCCATCAAGAACCACGTGCACCCGGAAGAGATCACAAAGAAGAATATTGCGCGCTTTAAGCAGCAGATTCAGTCTCTCGGCATCTCCTTCGACTGGAGCCGTGAGATCAGCACCATTGATCCGAAATACTACAAGTGGACGCAGTGGATTTTCCTCCAGCTCTTTAAGAACGGTTTGGCCTACAAAAAAGAGATGTCCGTCAACTGGTGTACCTCCTGCAAATGCGTTCTGGCAAACGAAGAGGTTGTCAACGGTGTCTGTGAGCGCTGCGGCAGTGAAGTTATTCACAAGGTCAAATCCCAGTGGATGCTGAAGATCACCGCTTACGCACAACGCCTCATCGACGACCTTGATCTTGTCGATTACCCGGACCGCGTTAAGACCCAGCAGAAAAACTGGATTGGCCGTTCCGAGGGCGCCGAGGTCGATTTCAACACGACCGCAGGCGATAAGCTGACTGTTTACACGACCCGCCCGGATACACTTTACGGCGCAACGTACATGGTTGTTTCCCCGGAGCATCCGTTCATTGAAAAGTGGGCGGATAAGCTGCAGAATCTGGATGCCGTCCGCGCGTATCAGGCAGAGGCCGCGAAAAAGTCCGACTTTGAGCGCACCGAGGTCGCGAAAGATAAGACCGGCGTGCGTTTGGAGGGTGTTGAGGCCATCAATCCGCTGACCGGTACCACCATTCCGATCTTCATTTCCGACTACGTTCTCGTTTCCTACGGTACCGGCGCCATCATGGCTGGTCC
>ENA-ORSM01002217-ORSM01002217.1-human-gut-metagenome-genome-assembly--contig:-NODE-2217-length-14125-cov-16.111869_pt1 | contig 14125 bp, 14 predicted proteins | sample MGYA00241903_ERZ509170 | MGnify/ENA primary metagenome ERZ509170 (study PRJEB26280, sample SAMEA2338784) | human gut metagenome | biome: human gut; feature: human-associated habitat; material: faeces...
AAGCGCGGATCCACGGGATGAACTTGCCGCCCTTGGTGGCCTTGCGGGAGTCCACGATCGCACCGATGATGGGGTCATTGACGGCATCCCAGATCTTGGTGACCAGCAGCAGGATACCCACATGGAAGGGGTTGACCTGCAGGATCAAGGTGTAGAAGATTGACAGATACATGGCGCGGTACTGCTCCGTGAAGCAGCAGCCCAGATCGCCCAGTGTATAGCCGATCTTGTCCTTCATGGAGAAGGGCCGAACGGTCTTTTTCTGGTCCATTTCGTTTTATCCTCCTTAAAAAACAGATGAAACCACGAGGCTTTTCACACAAGCCTCTTCTCTTCGATTGCATTATACGTTAATTTTGCGTCAAAGCATATCCAAAAAATGATTGAAAACTATCGCAAATTGATGTATTATGCAATTATGACAGTTGTACTTTTCAGTTGTGTACAACAAACTGTCGCATCTGACAGTTCCACGGAGGGAATTTTGGTGAATTATACAGCCAAACGTTATCTTTTTAAACAAAGCACTGTTCGGGAATTCTTTTCCGGCGCGTATTATGACCTGTTTCTGGTCATGCGGGGCAGCGGTGTGTTCCGGTGCAGCGAGGTGGTGCTGCCCGCCCAGCAGCAGAATCTGATCATCCTCAAGCCCGGGCAGGGCGGCAGACTGGAATATGCCGGAGCCTACGGCCCGCTGGAGATCATCCGGGTGCAGTTGTCTCCCCAGATGCTGGCGCAGTTGTCGGATGAGGACACTGACTTTGAAAAAAGCTTCAACGTGGTGCCCTTCCGGCAGGTGGCTGTCCGGCCGGACAGCCAGATCTATATGCTGCTGAAGAATCTTGCCCGGAAACTGCTGGTGCTCCCCCAGGAGAGCAGCCAGTTCGGCGCGGCGGCGTTCGAGCACGGCATCCTGCAGATGTTCGTGGTGCTGGCGCTGCGTGCCTGCATCCATGCCGAATTCCATACCGCTTCGGTCAGCCGCCACCACCTGATGCTGGATGAGGTTTTCCTGTTTATTCAGGCGCACCTCACCGAGGAACTGACGCTGGAGCGTCTGGAAAAGGAGTTTTTCGTCTCCCGGGAGCATATTGCCCGGGAATTCAAACGCCAGACCGGCCAGACCGTACACCGCTACATCGTAAAGGCCCGGCTGGACCGCTGCTGCGCCCTCATTGAGCAGGGCCTCCCCATCACCGAGGTGTACAAGACCAGCGGTTTCGGGGGCTACAACCACTTTTTCCGCGCCTTTAAAAAGGAGTACGGCATGACCCCCAAGGAATATTTCAGCACCACCCGGCAGGATGCCCGGGGATGAGCCTTTGCAAAAGAAGTCCCGGCTGCAATTTTTGTGCAGGCTGACGAGAACAAGGAACGCTTTTTGAAAGAACGAATAAAACGGCAGCTGCCGTTTTTCAACAAACGATCTCCATTACAGACAGGAGGAAAGCTCTATGAAATTTTCTGCTGATTATCGTGCCCTTGCGCTGGATGCCCTGCGAGGCAGATGGAAGACAGCTGTTCTGGCCGGACTGGTTGCCAGTGTGCTGGGAGCCAACATTGTGGGCAGCTCAGGCAGGGTCATCTCCAACATGAGCCAGAACGCCAACGGCGACACCCCGGGGTTTGCCGGGCTGTTTTCCACCGGCAGCGGCGGCGTGCTGGCGGTTCTCGTGATCTGCATCCTTGCCTGGGCAGTGTTCACCGTCATCGTGGGCGGTGCGGTGCGGCTGGGCTACGCCCGGTTCAACCTGAACCTTGCAGACGGCAGGGACGCTGCCCTCTCCGACCTCGCTTCCCAGAAGCACCGCCTGTGGGACGGCTTCTGCATGAATTTCCTGCAGGGGCTTTATGTGGCGCTCTGGTCGCTGCTGCTGTTCATCCCCGGCGTGGTAAAAGCCTACAGCTATGCCATGACCCCCTATATCATGGCCGAGCACCCCGGCCTGACGGCCAACGAAGCCATCACTGAATCCCGGCGCATCATGGACGGCAACAAGTGGCGGCTGTTCTGCCTCGATCTCAGCTTTCTGGGCTGGGAGCTGCTCTGCACCCTGCCCATGCTGATTGGTTTCTCTCTCGTCTTTTTCTTCACCCACTCGGCGGATACGGTCCTTGTTCTGCCGATCCTGCTGTCCATCCCGCTGAGCGCCGGCTTTTTCTTTCTGCACCCCTACGAAGAAGCGGCCTGGGCGATCTTTTACCGGGATATCACCGCTGCACCTTCTGACACCGAGGAAATCTGAGAATGAAACACACCGCCTGCTATCACCTGCCCGGACTGTTCGAGTTCTACGAGCTCTACCGCCTGTTCCTGCCCCTGTTCCGGGAGCACCGGGAATATTTTTATGACTGGTGCGAGATCGGCTCCATCTACGGCGCTCCGCCGGATTGCATCTGGGGCGGGGGCCGCGTGGAGGCCGGAGAGCACTCCCCCGCCGAAGTTCTGGCTCTGACCCAGGAATACGGCATCTCTGCCCGGCTCACATTCAGCAATTCCCTGCTCCGCCCGGAGCACCTCTCAGACCGGAAATGCAACGCAGTATGTCAGCAGTTTGCCCAGCGGGGCACTGTGCAGAATGGGGTCATCGTCCACTCCGAGCTGCTTTTGAACTACCTGCAGCAGCATTACCCGGAGCTTTATCTCGTATCCTCTACCACCAAGGTCCTGACGGATCTTCAGGCGTTTCAGGCAGAGGTCCGGCGGCCGGAGTTCCGGTATGTCGTGCCGGACTTCCGGCTGAACAAGTCCTTCGATGCCCTGGATGCACTCTCCCAGCCCGAAAAGGACAAGGTAGAATTTCTCTGCAACGAGTGCTGCTGGTTCGGCTGCACCGAGCGCAGGCGCTGCTACGAAGCCGTCAGCCGCAAAAATCTGGGGGAGGTCTGCGAACACCGGTGCACTGCCCCCGGCGCGCAGGAGGGCTACCGCTTTTCCAAGGCGATGGAAAACCCCGGGTTCATCGGCACTGCGGACATCCGGGAGCGCTATCTGCCGTTGGGCTTTTCCAATTTCAAGCTGGAAGGGCGCGGCCTGGGCAGCGCGCTGGTGCTGGAGTTTCTGCTCTATTATCTGACCCGGCCGGAGTATCAGATCCACGTCCGGGAGGCGATCTATCTGGACAACATGCTGGACCTCTTTTAAGGGTTGCACCACCGGCGCAGTGTGGTATAATCAGCATAACAGAGCACCCGTATGCGGCGCTCTGTTCCGTCCAATCCAAGTCAGGAGGAGATCGTTATGGAATTCACTCAGCTTATTGCACAGCGGTATTCCTGCAAAAATTTTGGTGCAGGCAAGGTAGACGCTGCAGCACTCCACACCATTCTGGAAGCCGGCCGGCTGGCACCCACCGCCAAGAACACCCAGGAACAGCGCATCTACGTCGTTCAGTCCGAAGAAGGGCTGGCAAAGATCGATGCTGCCACTCCCTGCCGCTACGGTGCCCCCGTCTGTCTGGTGGTCGCCTATGACAAGAACCACACCTTTACTTACCCCGGCGAACGGATGAACTCCGGCATGGAGGATGCCGCCATCGTGGCCACCCACCTGCTGCTGGGCGCTGCCAATGCAGGCGTAGACAGCTGCTGGGTCAACTTTTTTGACCCGGACAAGCTGGCAAAAGCGCTGGGTATGCCCGAAAACGAGGAGATCGTGATGCTCCTTGATCTGGGCCACGCTGCCGAGGGTGCAGGCCCCCTGCCCAACCACAGCTCCCGCAAGCCTCTGTCTGAAACCGTCACGTTCCTGTAACATCACAGGGATGCAAAAAAGCCCCCGCACGTTGGTTTTCCAGCCAACATGCGGGGGCTTGTGTTTTATTCCAGTTTTCAGTTCTGCGGGTGGACGATATCCCGCCAATCCAGATCTCCACGCTCCAGACCGTGGATGAGCACCTCCGCGGTGGCGATGTTGGTGGCCAGCGGGATGTTATGCACATCACACAGGCGCAGCAGGGTCATCTCGTTGGGCTCGCTGGGCTTTGCGTTGATCGGATCGCGGAAGAACAGGAGCAGATCGACCTCATTGCAGGCAATGCGGGATGCGATCTGCTGATCACCGCCCTGAACACCTGCCAGAAAGCGCTGGATCTGCAGACCCGTTGCCTCGGAGATCAGCTTGCCGGTGGTGCCCGTAGCCACCAATTTATGCTGGCTCAAAATCCGGCAATACGCCGTACAGAACTGAACCATCAGCTCTTTTTTGGAGTCATGCGCAATCAGTGCAATCGTCATCGGTCAACCTCTCCTTTGTTTTGCCAGTGGGCATTTTCTTGCATATATCATAGTATCACAGTTTCCGTTCTTTTACAACCGTTTTTTAGACAAACTTCATACTTTTTTCGGAAAAAAGCGCCAGAATTGACCAAAAGCAGTGTTTCAGCGTTTTGTCCTTCTTCAATTGTCTAAAGCATCCTGCCCGGCAGGTGCGGTCTCCTGAGCAGCCTCCGTGGTGCCTGCGGCGGGATCTGTGGCCGTATCTGCTGCCGCATCCGCGCCGGTTTCGGTCTGGGCGGGGGCAGTCTGGGCAGCAGAAGTGCTGTCTGCGGCGGTCTCCTGCTTGCCGATGGTGCCATCCTCATTCAGGGTGCCATCCTGCATGGCGAACCAGGCGTTGAAGATATCCGCCACCAGGTTGCCCGCGCGGGCGCCGCCGCCGCCGTACTCCACCACGATGCCGATGGCGATCTGGGGGTCCTCCGCCGGGCCGTAGGCGATCATCGTGGTATTGGTGTAGTGCTTATAGGTGCTGCCGACGTAGTACCCCTCGCTGCGCTGGGGGGTGCCGGTCTTGCAGGCGATGGTATAGGGGTAGCTGGCCAGCACCGGGATGGTCTGGGACACGCCGATCATGCCCTGCTGCACCAGATCAAAGGTCTCTCCCCTGTCCTCAATGACGTCCATGACCTCGGGCTGGGTCTCCTGCAGCACCTCGCCGGTGTTGGAGTCCAGGATGGCCTTGACGAAGTGGGTGCGGTAGCGGGTGCCCCGGTTGGCGATGGTGGCCGCGTAGGTGGCCAGCTGCACCGGGCTGACCACGGTGTTGCCCTGACCGATGGCTGCCTGAACGTCCAGCGACTCCATATAGTTGGAGTCGGTCTTGCTGGTCAGGTGACCCAGCGCCTCGCTGACCTCCACGCCGGTGCGCACACCCATGCCCAGCTTGTAGGCGTAGGCGTCGTAGACCTCACTGGTCAGGCGGCGGCCCACGTCGTAGAAGAAGATGTTGCAGCTCCACTTGATGGCGGTGATCACGTCGATGTTGCCGCTGTGGCCGTGGCGGGTACACTTGGGGTGGTAGTCGCTGTAATAATTGTACACACCGTTGCAGAACACGGTGGAATACCGGTTGATGAGGCCCGAATCCAGCGCCGCCACCGCCACGGCAGGCTTGAAGGTGGAGCCGGGGGTGTACAAGCCCTGCAGCGCCCGGTTGAACAGGGGCAGACTCTCGTCCGCGCTGTACTCGCTGTACTGGGTGGCATACAGGTTCTGGTCAAAGCTGGGGTAATTGGATGCGGCCAGCACGCTGCCGTCCTTCACATCCAGCACCACGGCGGCACAGGCGGCAGCCTTCATGCTGCCGGTGTTGTAGACCCGGTTGATCATGTCGATGTTCTCGGCCAGTGCCTTGTCCACCGCCTTCTGGAACCGGCTGTCGATGGTCAGCTGCACGGTGTGGCCCGGCTCGGGCACAGTGGTCAGGGCCGTATCCACAATGACCCCATCGGAGTTGCGGGTGATGGTCTCCACGCCATCCTTGCCTCGCAGTTCGTCCTCATAGGCCGATTCCAGGCCCGAGATGCCGATGATGTCGTTCATGTTGTAGCCTTTTTCGCGCAGGGGGTAGGTGGTCTGGCCGTTTTCGTCGGTCACCTTCCACTTTTCAGCGGTGATCTTGCCCACCCGGCCCAGCACATGGGGCAGCACCGTGGATTGCTCATAGCTGCGGGTACTCGTTTCCACGATTTCCACACCCGGCAGCGAGAGGCTGTGCTCCTTGATGGTCGCCACGGTGGCCTCGCTGACGTTTTCCGCCATGATAAAGTTGTTCACATTGGAAAACGCCTGCAGCTGCATCTCGTAATGGATACCGCCCAGCGTGCGCTGCCAGCTCAGCGGATAGCTGGCAAGGTCGTAGTCCTCCACCAGCTTCTCCATCACATCATTGGCCGTTGCATACTGCTGTAAACCAAGATTGTCCTTCATGGCGGCAAGGGCTTTCTGATCCCTGGTGCTGCCCTCTTCGGCGGTAAAGGTATAATTGCCCGCTGCATCCGGCTGGCTGATGAGCAGAGTATCGTTCCAGCTCTCACCGTTGGCACGCAGCAGCTCGACGATCTTCTGGAGCATCCCGTCCAGATCTTCGTCTCCCATCAGCAGCTTGTTGAGCACCACATTGTAGCTCGTGACGCTGGTGGCAATGCGCTCTCCCCGGCTGTCCACAATGTCACCGCGTGCCGCCGTGACCGTAAACTTGTAGTCGGTGGTGTTGGTGGCCTGGGATTTGAAATCGTCCCCGTTGACCAGCTGCAAAAAGATGAGCCGCAGCCCATACAGCAGCATGAGGATGCAGGCAGCGGCAACGAGAACACGCATCCGCCGGATGGCGGTTTTCCGTTCTTCTTGGTTCATGGATTCTCCTTCCGGCGCGGGGTGCGTTACACCACGCCGTTGTCGATCTTAAATTCTTCGTGGATGCGGCGCACGACCCCGAACAGAGGGAAGCAGACAGGCACCGTGAGCGCCGCCGTGGGCAGCACGAACCACAGCCAGCGGCTGGCCGCGCCGCTGTAACCGGGCATGTAGTAGAAAAACAGCCAGTCCAGCGTGAGCACCAGCAGGGCGGCAGCAGACGCAATGAGTGCAAAGTTGGCGGCCGAATTCTTGAAGTAGAGCTGCATCACCGCCGAAACGGCAAAGCAGAGCAGCAGCAGCTCCAGCGCAAGCATGCCCACGGTGCGCCCGGCCAGCCAGTCCCACATCAGGCCGCAGACCGCCCCAAAGACAGCCCCGGCGAACTCGCCCTCAAACACGGCGACCGCTAACGCCAGCGGCAGCAGCCAGAGCGGCTTTGCCGCCCCGAACTGGAACAGCCCGGGCGTGGTCTGCAAAACAGCACAAAGAAGGCCCAGCAGCGCATAGCAGATCCATTTGACGATCTGGCCCCGGCTGCGTTTCCGGCGTGATTCCATCAGGGTCCCTCCTCAGAAACTGGTAATGATGAACGCATGGCGCACCGTGCGGGGGTCGGTACCGGGCTTGATGACAGCAATGGTCGATTTGCCGCTGACCTCGGGCACCAGTTCCTGTACCACGCCCACCAACAGGTCGGCCGGGAACACCCCGCCCAGCCCGGTGGTGACCACCTGGTCGCTTTTCTCCGTCAGGGTGTTGCGCGCAAGGTTGGTCAGCACGCACAGGCCATCGGCGGCATATTCGGAGCTGCCGGTGACGATGCCGTTGTCACGGGTACGGGATACCACGCCCGCCGCGTTGAAGTTGGGGTGAAGAATGGTCATCACCTTGCAGCTGGTGGGCTCAGCCTCCACCACCATGCCCAGCAGGTAGCCCTGGTCACTGACCACGGCATCGTTGACGGCCACGCCATCCAGCGTGCCGCGGTCCAGCGTGAAGCCATAGAAAGAATCCAGCGGGTCACGGCCAATGACAAAGCTGGATAGATAACTCATCTCTGGCCGCTGGCTCTGGATGCTTTCCAGTGCCTTGTAGGCCTGGTTCTCGGCCTTGACGCGGTCGTAATCCACCATCTGCTGGCGCAGCTCGGCGTTTTCGGCCTTAAGCGTCTCGTTCTCAGCCATCACGTCATCGATGCTGGTGTACTTTTCCCACAGGGAGGCCACGCCGCCGCTGACCACAGCAGCCACTTTCTGGAATGGAGCAGCCGCCACGCTCAGCAGCTCCTGCGGAGCGGCAGTCAGGCGGCCGTTGGCACCGGCGTAGGCCATGATGCCCACCAGAAACACCGCGATGCCCACCAGGATCTTGAATTTCCAGGTATCGAAAAAGTCTTTCAAGGGGTTTTCCTCCGATTGCAAAAGGGCGCGGACAGCCCAGAGCCATCCGCACCCTCTGTTACATCGTTACATGTGAGCTCCATCGGTATCCAGCACGTCGTGCAGAACATCCACATGATCCAGCACCGCACCGGCACCCTTGGCCACGCAATCCAGTGGGTCCTCCGCAACATGGACATCAATGCCGGTCTCGCTCTGGATCAGCTGATCCAGGCCCCGCAGCAGGGCACCGCCGCCGGTCAGAGTGATGCCGTGGTCGATGATATCGGCACTCAGCTCAGGCGGGGTGCGCTCCAGGGTCTCCTTGATGGCGCTGGTGATCTTGACCAGGCACTCCAGCAGGGCCTCGCGCACATCCTCAGAGTGGACGACAATGTTCTTGGGCAGGCCGTCCACCAGGTTGCGGCCCTTGATCTCCATGGTCATCTCGGGGTCCATGGGGTAGGCAGAGCCGATCTCGATCTTGATCTGCTCGGCGGTACGCTCACCGATGAGCAGGTTATACTTGCGCTTGATGAAAGCGATGATGGCCTGATCGAACATATCACCGGCCATCCGGACGCTGCGGGAGGCCACGATGCCGCCCAGAGAGATGACTGCGATCTCAGCGGTGCCGCCGCCGATGTCCACGATCATGCTGCCGGTGGGCTCGCTGATGGGCAGGCCCGCGCCGATGGCAGCGGCCATGGGCTCCTCAATGACGGAGACCTGACGGGCACCGGCCTTGAGGGTCGCCTCACGCACAGCGCGGCGCTCCACCTCGGTCACGCCCGAGGGGATGCAGATGACCACGCGGGGGCGGGAGAACATGCTGTTGCCGCAGGCCTTTTTCAGGAAGTTCTCCAGCATATTTGCCGTGATATCGAAATCGGCGATGACACCATCCTTCAGGGGGCGGACTGCCACGATGCTGCCGGGGGTACGGCCGATGACAGCCTTTGCCTCAGCACCCACGCAGCGTACCTCATCGGTCTTGGTATCCACAGCCACGACCGAGGGTTCCCGCATGATGATGCCCTTGCCCTTCATGTAAACCAGGGTATTGGCAGTACCCAGATCAACGCCAACGTCCTTTGACAAAAAACTCATAATGAAGCTCTCCTTCGTATTTCCGGTCTATTCCAAAACGCACAGCAGCCCAAACTTCACAGGGTTTGATCGCCTATCGCAGAATAACACGTTTCTATTATAGCCGCAAGTCAACGTTTTCTCAAGCGTTTTGTCAAGTTTTTCCGTATTTTTCATTTTTCTGTGCGTTCCGCCGCACAAACTGTCAGAACTGTTCAAGCAGGCGGACCGTCCGGCTGACGGGCAGGCCCATAATGGTGTAATAATCCCCCTCAATGGCATCCAGCCAGACCGCCGCGCGGCCCTGGATGGCGTAGGCACCGGCCTTATCGTAGGGTTCCTCTGTGGCGGCGTACCGCTCGATCTCCTCCTCGCTCAGCGGGAAGAAGGTGACCTTGCAGGTATCCACAAAGCTCTCGGTGCGGGTGCCATCGGAAACGCAGACACCGGTGTGCACATAGTGGGTCGCACCGGACAGCGCGCGGAGCATCCTTCTGGCATCGTCCGGGCTGTGGGGCTTGCCGAACACCTCGCCGTTCACATCCACCACGGTATCGCAGCCCAGCACCACGGCACCGGGGTGTTCCTTGGCCACAGCAAGGCACTTGCCCCGGGCAAGCTGTTCCACCAGCCGGGCGGGGGTATCCGCCGTCACGGCATCCTCGTCAAAATCGCTGACGCAGACGGTAAAATCCGTCGTGTACAGGCTCAACAGCTCTTTCCGTCGGGGGCTCTGGGAAGCCAGGATCAGATCTTTCATACGCTTCACTTCCCCGTTGAGCCAAAGCCGCCCGCGCCGCGCTGGGTATCCCCCAGTTCAGCCGCCTGAGCAAAGGCAGCAGTATACACCGGTGCAATGCAGAGCTGTGCCACACGCTCACCGGGCTGGATGGTATAGGCCTCGGTGCCCAGATTGATCATGGGCACCTTCAGTTCCCCGCGGTAGTCACTGTCCACCACACCCACGCCGTTTGCCATGCACAGGCCGTGCTTGATAGAAAGGCCGCTGCGGGCATAGACCAGCGCCACAGCGTGGGGGCCGGGCAGCTCGATGGCAAGGCCGGTGGGCACCAACGCCCGCTGCATGGGGGCCAGTGTCAGGGGCTCATCCAGCACGGCGCACAGGTCGGCCGCCGCTGCCCCCGGCGTTGCATAGGCGGGCACCTTGGCCCGGGGGTCCAATACTTTATAGTTTACGGTGATCGGTTCCATAGTATACCTCTTGTTAAAGTTATATTCGGGCGTGTTCCGGGAGCTTTCTCCTCGGACACGAAACGGGCCATTCCATCGCCCGCCCTACTGCCTGCGGCAGCAGGGTCCCACCCCAGCGGACGGTTCTCGGAGAAACTCTCGGCTCCCGCCCGGGGAAACTGCATCTTTAGTTGGTTCCCTTGAAATACAGTCCTCTTGTAAACTCTCCCTCAAAGGGTGCGTGGACACGGATGCTGTCCAGAATGGCGGCTGCTTCCTCCCGGGATTCCAGTGTGAAGTAGGCCACGCCGTAGTCCACAGTCAGAGCACCGGGCTTATCACCCATATAAATAGGTACGGGGTTATAGATCGTCCGCACGCCCATGCCGCAGCGCACCGGGAACTTTTTGGCCTTGCGGTCGGTCAGTTCCCCTGCTTTATTGCAGTGGGCGCAGTCATGGATGTTCTGCAGCGGGCAGGCACGGGTGACCATCAGCGGCATGTGGCCATAGACCAGCACACCGGTGGGCACAGGCTTGCTGTTATGGGTGGGGGCAATGGTGCTGATATCGCTGTCCTTGACTTCGGGCAGGATGAGCACACTGTTCAGGCCATGGTCGGCGTAGAACTGCGCCGCCATCTGGTTGGTGACGTTCAGGCCGAAACCGCCGGTCATCGGCAGGCCACGGCAGAGCCGCAGGTGGGCGATGTTGCTTACCTCATAGCCCGCAAAACCCGCATCCTGAGTAGCGGCAATGCGGCGGGCGGTGTCCTCCTCCAGCGCGCCGAACATCACGCGCGGCAGCTCCAGAAGGGTCTTTTCCCGCCACTCCCGGGGCACCCGGTCGGCCTGGGCAATGGGCAGGATGAGATACTCCACCCCGCTCAGGGCCTGCTCCGGCACCTGCTCCCAAGCTTCAAAGCGGGCGCGCAGGGTGCGGCGGGGCGGCAAAGTGCGCAGGGGCAGAGCATCCAGCTCCGCCTCGTGTACCGGCCAGGGGCGCAGGACCTCCCGCTTTTTCAGCAGGGCCTCCAGCGCATCCCGGCGCAGCTCGTTCACGGCACTGCCCGGCACGAACCAGGGACCGCCGTCCATCTCCACATCGATCTTTTCCACCGCAAAGGGGGTGCCGCCCGTCTTGGAAAGGCTGCGCTGCAGGCTCTCGGTGGGGTCGGTGCGGGCAGGCTGCGGTTCCGCATCGCCGTAGGCAAAGGCCTTGTTGCCGTCCGCATCGGTCACGGTCAGCTTCTCGCCGCCCTCTTCGATCTCCAGCCTGAACTGCACCGGCACCCGGCTGCGCTCGCGGCGGTAGAGCTCGCGCAGGGCAGGCAGGGTCTTTTTGGTCAGCTCCGCATCGGCTTCACTGCGCACGCCGAACATGGTGCCGTCGATCTTTCCATCCAGATAACCGGAGGTGAAGCCGGAGCGGCTGAACGCATTTTTTAACAGGTCACGGTCGTAGGCGCGGCCCTCGCGGCCTGCCAGGCAGGCACTGACCGCCGCCGCCACATACTCCGGCGTGCGCAGACGGCCCTCGATTTTGGCCGATGCCACGCCGACGGCCTGCATCCGATCCAGCTTGTCGATGACGGAATTATCCTTCAGGGAAAGGTGGTGCAGACGGCCCGGTTTGCCCTCGGGCAGCGGGTTTGCCTCAAAGGGCAGGCGGCAGGGCCCGGCGCAGGAGCCCCGGTTGCCGCTGCGGCCGCCCAGGAAGGCAGACATATAGCACTGGCCGCTGACACACATGCAGAGCGCGCCATGGACAAAGCACTCCGTCTCGATGCCGCAGTGCTTTGTGATGTGCTCCACCTCGGGCAGGCTCAGCTCACGGGCCAGCACCACCCGGGTAAAGCCCAGCTCCTTCAGCTCCAGTGCACCCTGCAGGGTGTGGACGCTCATCTGGGTGGAGCCGTGGCGGGGCAGGTCGGGGGCGATCCGCCCGATGAGCTGTGCCACCGCCAGATCCTGGCAGATGACCGCATCCGCGCCGCTCTCGGCCACAGCCTTCACGGCACCGGCCAGCGCGGCCAGCTCCCCGCCGTAAACGGTGGTGTTCAGTGCCACGTGCACCTTGACACCCCGCGCGTGGCAGAACCGGACTGCCTCCTTCAGGCTGTCCGCATCAAAATTTCCGGCTCCTGTGCGGGCATTGAAGCCCGAAAAGCCCAGATATACCGCGTCCGCACCGCTGAACACCGCGGCGCGGAGCATCTCTTCACTGCCCACCGGGGCAAGGATCTCGATCTTTGGCATAATACTCCCTTTGTTCCGGCGCGCTCACCGCGCCTCCATTCACGCTTCCGTCTTTGCTTCCCGGTCGGCCTTCTGCTTGGCCTGCAGGCGTGCCAGCTGCTCCCGCAGGGCATCGTTTTCACGCCGCAGCGTTTCATTTTCCGTTCTCACCTTATCCTCAGCCAGCTTTGCCCTGGCGGCATCGGCAATATAATCCTGGATCTGGCTGCGCATATTCTCGGCGCTGCCGGTGCTCTTTTTGTACTCGTCCAGATAGTCCATGGCGCAGAACACCGCCGCCTTGGTCACCGAAAGGTTTTCGTTGGTGTCCAGCAGCTTGGTGATATCCTCATCCAGCCGTTTGGCCAGAGAGGCGATATACTTTTCGGAATCCGTCGTTGCGATCGCATAGGGCGCGCCCGCAATGGTCACTCTCACTTTATTAACCATCGTATCCTCACTAATAATTACTCTGAGCGGAGTTTGTGGCCGAGTTTCCTGCCCCGGTGCACGCTTTTGCCCCCGCCGGGACAACCGTTCACTTCTTATTATAATATAAATGCGTGCCAAGAGAAAGTGCTATTTTTGAATTTTTTGCATATTTACCAGAAAGATTGTGATAAAAATGTCAGTTACGGCAAAAATCGGCATTTTTCCTTGCTTTTACGAATAGAACTGATTATAATGTTCTTGTTGTGGCAACAGGGAGAGGGAAAGAGGAGAAGTTCCCTGTTGCGATATTTCAAAACAGCACAAGTGTGTGTGCGGATAGGAGTTCCTTATGACTACAAAAGAATTTGCAAAAATTCTTCAGGACAAGCTGACCAGCGAGTACGGCGTGGATCTGAGCGTTGCTTCCAAGCAGCAGATCTACCGCTCTCTTGCCCTGATCTGCCGTCAGATGATGAGCGAGAACCACAAGAAGTTCCAGTCCAAGGCCATTGGCACCGGTACCAAGCAGGTATACTACCTCTGCATGGAGTTCCTGATGGGCCGCAGCCTGCATCGGTTTTTAGATCCCTTCAGTATGCTGAAAGCAGCTGTTTACTAAACTGATTCCATCTAGCTCCAGGCAGGATGATTATTGAAAGCAGGGATTTTCGTGTCCACCATCAAAGATGTTGCAAAAAGAGCGGGCGTCTCACCGACGACGGTATCCATTATTTTGAACGGAAAAGCTGAAGACCGGAAGATTTCCCAGGCGACACTTGAAAAAGTTATGAATGCCGTCAGGGACCTTGACTATCAGCCGAACCTCAGTGCTCGGCGGCTACGCTCCAATGAAATAAAAAAGCCGAGTCTTGCTTTTTTTTGGCCCAGTGACCACAGAACTAACATTATGGCCACTTTCATCAACTACATCCAGGAAGAGCTGATTGCTCATCAATATGACTGTGAGCTTGTCATCCAGACCTATCAAAATGACCACTTGGATGAAAAGGCCTCCATTTTTGCAAAGAACAGTTACAATGCCATGATCATTGGTGCGTCCTCGCTCCATGATGTGGAATTCCTTGAAAATACCCCCTCCCAATCCCCGGTCATTCTCATCAACAGAACGTCCGCCCTGCACTCCACCATCAGTGTTGAT
>ENA-ORSM01002221-ORSM01002221.1-human-gut-metagenome-genome-assembly--contig:-NODE-2221-length-14116-cov-3.656212_pt1 | contig 14116 bp, 11 predicted proteins | sample MGYA00241903_ERZ509170 | MGnify/ENA primary metagenome ERZ509170 (study PRJEB26280, sample SAMEA2338784) | human gut metagenome | biome: human gut; feature: human-associated habitat; material: faeces...
ATAGGAAGCACAGCATAATCTGCCACACCTTCCTTAATAGCTTCCATACAGTCCCGCCAGGTCGGAACATGAAACGCATTGGCATCTTTGCCAAAATACTGCAGGGTTGCTTCATGTGCATAAGCACCTTCCACACCCTGATACACCACACGACAGTGCTTTCTGTCAATATGGTCAATTCTTGTAAATGGAAGGTTTCCGGAGACTCCTTCCTCTGCCAGCAGCTGATATTGAAGCTTCCTGCTCATAGCCATAATCTGCTGAAACAGTTCCTGGATTCCATGACGGTTGAAGCTGTCATTGGTAAGATTTCCCAGAGTTTCCAGCTTCTCCAGCTCTCTCGCCCGGTCCAGCACTTTCTTTCCATTAGCAATCTTATATTCTGCCACCTGACGGCTGACACCCATTCGTTCCTCAAAAAGCTCCACGATCTGCCGGTCGATCCGGTCAATATCCTGCCGAAGCTTGCTTAAATCTTCCATCTTACTCCTCTCTGCCCGTCTTCTTCCACACCAGACGGGTCATCTCGCCCAGATAGGATAACGAACCGAATGCCACAATGGCATCCTCTTTTTCAGTCTCCGTCACAACGACCTCATCAGGATTTTCTACGAGTGATTTCGCAATTACTTCTACAAGTTCTTTCATCACACACCTCCAATTCTCTAGCGTCAACCAGAGAAATCTTTCCTATCCCGTTGTGATTATTTCTCAATACCAGCTAATTTAAAAATTTTGCTAACTACTTCTGTAGGCTGAGCGCCTGCTGCCAACCATTTTTTAGCTGCTTCTTCGTCTACCTTATATGCACTTGGCTCCAGATTCGGATCGTAGGTTCCGATCTCCTCGATAAATCTACCGTTTCTCGGGGATCTGGAATCAGCAACGATGATTCTATAGATAGGGTTCTTTTTCTGACCCATTCTTCTCAGTCTGATTTTTACTGCCATCTTTGATTCACCTCCTTAAGGTTTCCATTGATTATTTAAAAGGGAAGTCGAAACTTGCCTCTTTTAGCACTTTTGCTGTTCATCATACCGCCCATCTGTTTCATCATTTTGCGGGACTGTTCAAACTGTTTGACCAGACGATTGACTTCTGCGATATCCACGCCGGCACCTTTGGCGATACGATTCTTGCGGGAAATATTCAGGATTCCCGGATTGCTTCGCTCCTTCTGTGTCATAGAAAGGATAATCGCCTTTGTTCTGTCAAGAGCCTTTTCATCAATCATGTCTTCCAGATCTTTCGCTTTTGCGCCAACACCTGGAAGCATATTCAGGATACTTCCGATTCCACCCATTTTATTCATCTGTTCCATACTGGTCAGATAATCATTGAAATCGAAATCCATTTTTTTGAGTTTTTTCTGCATCTCTGCTGCCTGATCCTGGTCAAGAGCTGCCTCAGCCTTATCAATAAGACTCATTACATCTCCCATTCCAAGAATTCTGGAAGCCATGCGTTCCGGATAAAACTGTTCGAGATCTGAAAGTTTCTCACCCATTCCCACAAAAAGAATTGGTTTTCCGGTAACTGCTTTAATGGAAAGTGCAGCACCACCTCGGGTATCACCATCCATTTTGGTAAGGATGACACCATCAATGCCTACTTTTTCGGCAAAAGTCTTTGCAACATTTACTGCATCCTGACCTGTCATTGCGTCAACTGTCAAAATCGTACAGTCAACATTCACATTGGCTTTGATATCCGCAAGTTCCTGCATCATATCTTCGTCCACATGAAGGCGGCCAGCCGTATCAATAAGAACAACGTTCTGTTGGTTTGCTTTTGCATGTTCGATCGCAGCTTTGGCGATATCTACAGGATTCTGTTTATCTCCCATGGAGAAAACTTCTACTCCCTGTTTCTCACCGTTTACCTGCAGCTGTGTGATCGCAGCCGGACGATATACGTCACAGGCAACGAGAAGTGGTCTTTTTCCTTTGGATTTCAGCTTACCTGCAAGTTTCGCAACTGTGGTCGTCTTACCTGCACCCTGAAGTCCAGCCATCATCAGGACTGTGATATCATTGCCTGGTTTCAAAGGAAGATCGGTTGTTTCACTTCCCATCAGATTAACCAGCTCTTCATTTACGATCTTGATTACCATCTGTCCTGGATTCAGACCATTCATGACATCCTGTCCTACTGCACGTTCCTGCACAGACTTGGTAAACTGTTTAACAACCCGGAAGTTAACATCTGCTTCAAGAAGAGCCATCTTGACCTCTTTCAGAGCAATCTTAACATCCTCTTCTGTCAGGCGTCCTTTGCCTCTCAGCTTTTTGAACACATTCTGTAATTTATCAGTCAAGCTTTCAAATGCCATGCGTTATAACTCCTCTAATATCTTATTGGAAATCTCTGTAATCTCACTGGCATTATATCCTACTGCAAGTTCCTTGATCTTCTGAACCTGTTTGCGGATACAGAGAAATTTCTCAACCAGATGAAGTCTGGATTCATATTCTTCCAGTGTATGATTACAGCGTTTGATCATGTCATGTACGCCCTGACGGCTGATTCCCAGATCTTCTGCTACCTCACTCAGGGAATAATCTTCCAGAACAACGCTTTCATAAACCTGCTGCTGTCTCTCTGTAAGCAGTTCCCCATAAAAATCATATAACAATGTCTGTTCGACAAACTTTTCCATTTGTAACCACCTTGGTTATCATACATGATTTATATCATTGTGTCAAGTGTTTTTTCTTGACAGATATATTTTTATTTATTGTCCGTCTTTTTCCGGATCTTCTGTTTCAAATTCAAAGACACATCGATCAAAAGCATTGATCACATATGTATCCATATATTTATCGTATCGTTTGTGTTGTCTTCCATACGACATATGAACATGACCATGCAGAAAAAATTTAGGATGATATTTCTCAATCAGCTGCAGAAAAATTTTAAATCCCTGGTGCGGAAGATCCCGAGCATCATTTAACTGATATGCCGGGGCATGCGTGACAAGTATATCAAAGCCTCTTCTCCACACAAGTTTTGGAAAAAGTTTAAAGACTCTTCGTCTCATTTCCCACTCTGTATATTGATGTTCTCCCGGTTTATATCGCATGGAACCGCCAAGTCCCAAGATGCGCACTCCTTCATGCACATATATTTTATCGTCAATGCAGATGCAGCCTTCCGGTGGAATCCTTTCATATTTATCGTCATGGTTTCCATGGACATATAAAACAGGCGCTGATGTAAATGTCGCCAGAAAAGAAAGATAGCGGGGATCAAGATCCCCACATGATATGATAAGATCGATCCCCTCCAGTTTACTTTTCTCGAAATAATCCCACAGATATTTTGATTCCACATCTGCTATGGCAAGTATTTTCATAAAACTGTATTATCCCTTCTGACTTTCCACACCGGACTGTAAAGTAACCGGTTTTGCCTGTTCTTTAAGCTCACGTGATTTCGGAATTGTTCCGATCACATTATCTGCAAGCCAGTCCATTGTAATAATTTCTTCCGGAGAAAGAATTTTATCCGGATCCGACTGAATCATTCCATTCTGTGAATAAAGGATTCCTGAAAATGGATGATATTCCCCGGTTGCAATCGCACGTTTGAGCATTGTCAGCAGCTTCTGTGTGCCAATCGGAAGATTCTGCGAATAGATAACATCGATCACTTCCGCTGACAGTCCCCACCAATAATTGATGGCCTTTGTTTCATCTTTATTATCATCATATTTCCATGTTCCATCCATGATCGTCCTGATCAACTGTTCATAAAATTTTCCCCAGTGCCACAATGGCATAGCAAGATTACGAGGTCCTTCTTTTTCTATGTGATACAGTCCAAAATAGCGCGATGCATCTTCCGGAATCACCATATCCCGTCCGGATACAACCGTAACACCTTTTTTGATAACATTGTCCATAGCGATTCCAAGATCGACATCTTTCAGCGTAGACCATTCCAGATATACCTGTGCTCTCGGATTAACCATTTTGGCACCTAAAGCAAATGCATTGATATTGGCAATCGTTCCAAAAATCGGGTAGTCAGCAATATATGCAAGCTGACCGTTTTCTGCCATAGCTCCGGCAATGGCCCCCATAAGAAATTTGGCTTCATACATCCGGGCATAATAAGTACGAATATATCTGTGAGATGTATTCAAGGAACAGTTAAGAATCTTTACCTCCGGATGTGCAATAGCAGCCTGTACACTTGCCTGCACAAATTCCGGTGTTGTTGTAAAGATAATATTGCATCCTTTTTGAATCGCATCGGCAATTGCTTTTTCCGCAAGATCTCGCGTAAGGTTTTCATAGCATTCTGTAGTAACTTCTTCAGGGAACGTCTGTTCCAGGTGAAGACGACCAAGCTCATGCGCATACGTCCAGGCAGAAGTAGCCGGTGTCTTTGCGTACAGAAAAGCAATCTTTAGTTTTGGTGTACTTACCGGAAGCAGACGGTCCAGGAGAGATTTTTTTTCACTCGTAGGATTCATCTTCAGTTCAATTTCCTGATCATGTTCCAGAAGTTTAAATTCTTCCCAGCTTTTACCAACCAGTTCCTTTAATTCATTAACTGTTTTCTGGCAGATATCTTTATAATCATAAATCATAAGAAATGCAAGGAATGCATCCCCTGTTGTTATGGAAAGTTTCTTTCCGCCTAAGGATTCATATTCTGCTGCAAACCTTGAATAAACAGAACTGAAAGTCAGTTTATCATCATCTGACCAGATATCCTTTGCCCCTTTTCCTACTGCTTTCTGAAGTCTGACAAAGCTTCCAGGACGTGAAAACCAGATATAGTTGATCTGACTCAGGGCGTAAAAATCCACATATTCATAATAGATTTTATTTTCTTTCTGTTCCGTACGCTGTGGCAGAATTCTGGTCACATATCCCGGAACCGAAACCGCATCAAAATACTTCAGTACACTGACACGCTTATTTCCCTCTTCTACATAGAATTTGTTCATATATTCATATGCTTTGATCGGATCGCGGATACCTTCATTAATATGACTCTGACTTAAAGTTGCCCACTTATATGCAAATTCTGTGTTTTCTCTGAGAATAGGCATAAAGTTCCCGGCGAATGCATTGCTTCTTCCACCGCTTTTGGTTCCGACGATCTGGTCGATCGGTATCTGTACAAGTCCGAGCGGGACCTCCGAATAGGACCCCTTTGGGGGCAGTATCTCATCCAGAACCTGAAGTGTAGGCAGTTGCCCTTTCATCATTCTGGCCTGATAATCTCTCTTACCAGCTTTGCAGGCTTTTATATATTCTTCCATTATATATGGTGCCATGGTCCTCTTCCTCACTTTCTGTCTGAAGCAGAAAATAACGGTTTAAAAGTTACAGATTCGCACGAATGATCTTTGGTTTACATCCAGCCTCTTCCAGTGCCTTTACAATTTTCTTTTTATGATCTGTACCATATGCTTCCAGTGTAACTTTAAGCTCTACTGCAGCATAACGATTGGTACTTATAAACTGGTTATGATCCAGCTTGATAACATTTCCCTGATTCTCGGCAATGATAGAAGCTACACGAACAAGTTCACCCGGTTTGTCCGGAATCAGCACAGATACCGTGAAAATACGATCTCTCTGAATCAGTCCATGCTGTACCACAGAAGACATTGTGATCACGTCCATATTACCACCACTTAAGATAGAAACCACTTTCTTACCGGTGAAATTCAAATGACGGAGTGCTGCTACTGTCAGAAGGCCTGAATTTTCAACGATCATTTTGTGATTTTCTACCATATCAAGAAAAGCAACAATCAGTTCATCATCGTCGATGGTAATCACATCGTCCAGGTTTTCCTGCAGATATGGAAAGATATGTTCACCAGGAGTCTGTACAGCAGTACCGTCGGCGATTGTATTTACATGTGGCAGAGTAACTACTTCACCTTTTTCAAGAGATGCCTTCATACATGCCGCACCGGACGGCTCTACACCAATGACTTTAATATGCGGATTCAGAAGTTTTGCAAGTGTGGATACACCTGTTGCAAGTCCGCCTCCTCCAATTGGAACAAGAATATAATCTACAAGAGGAAGCTCCTGTACGATTTCCATAGCAATCGTACCCTGGCCGGTTGCTACTGCCGGATCATCAAACGGATGGATAAATGTATACCCTTCTTTCTCAGCAAGTTCCAGTGCATAAGCACATGCCTCATCATATACATCTCCTTTCAGAATTACGTCTGCACCGTAACTCTTGGTACGTTCTACTTTGATCAGAGGTGTTGTTGTCGGCATAACGATCACTGCTTTTGCACCAAATTTATGCGCAGCATAAGCAACACCCTGTGCATGATTTCCAGCAGATGCTGCGATCAGACCTTTTGCACGCTCTTCTTCTGTAAGCGTGCTGATCTTATAGTATGCACCGCGAACCTTATAGGCTCCTGTACGCTGCATGTTTTCTGGCTTCAGATATACTTTGTTTCCCGTGAGATCTGAAAAATAACTGCTTTTGATCAGTTTTGTCTCCTGAGTTACCTGTTTTACGATTTCTGCTGCCTGTTCAAAGCTCTCTAATGTAAGCATACTGTATCCTCCTGTTTATTCTTCTGTGTGTAAGTCTTTTTCGTCAATGTCAAACAGTGCGTTAACAAAAGCATCGGCATCAAATTTCTGCAGATCGTCGATTGTTTCACCAACACCGATATATTTTACCGGAATATCCAGTTCCGACTGAATAGCAACAGCGATTCCACCTTTTGCAGTTCCATCCAGTTTTGTAAGAATGATGCCATTTACATTTGCGACTTCTGCAAATTGTTTGGCCTGTGCCAGGGCATTCTGTCCTGTAGTACCATCCAGAACGACCAGTGTTTCCAGATATGCTTCCGGATATTCTCTTTCCAGGATACGGTAGATCTTACGAAGTTCTTCCATAAGATTTTTTTTGTTATGCAATCGTCCAGCTGTATCACAGATCAGCACATCTGCATTTCTTGCCTTGGCCGCTGCAACTGCATCGTATACGATGGATGCCGGATCAGCGCCTTCCTGACCACCGATCAGATCCACACCTGCACGATTTGCCCACTGTGCAAGCTGTTCTCCCGCTGCTGCACGAAAAGTATCTGCTGCAGCAAGAATAACCTTCTTACCCTGATCCTTTAATTTTCCAGCAAGTTTTCCGACAGAAGTCGTCTTCCCTACACCATTTACTCCGATTACAAGAATTACAGATTTACGATTCTCAAACTCATATTCTGTACTGTCTACACGCATCTGTTCCTTAATACTGTTGATCAGAAGCTGTTTGCATTCCATAGGATTTTTGATATGTTTCTCTGCCACCTGTTCTTTCAGATGTTCTATGATTGCAGAAGTCGCATTAATACCTATATCACCCATGATCAGAATTTCTTCCAGTTCTTCATAAAAATCTTCATCAATACTGGAGTAGCCACTGAAAATAGAATCAAAGCCAGCCACAATATTATCGCGTGTTTTGGTCAAACCACTGACCAGACGTTTAAAAAAGCCTTTTTTTTCTTCTGACATACTATGTCCTCCTCGATAGTTACATTGCTGTTCACTCTGTTACCAGCAACTTATTTGCTCAGCTGGTTTTCTACCAGATCAACAGATACAAGAGTTGAAACACCCTTTTCCTGCATGGTGATACCATATAAGCGATCCGCAGCATTCATAGTGCCACGTCTATGCGTTATTATAATAAACTGTGTATTTTTCGTCAACTTCTGTAAATACGATGCAAAACGTCCAACATTTGAATCATCGAGTGCAGCCTCTATCTCATCCAGAAGACAGAATGGAGATGGTTTCAGGTTCTGGATTGCAAAAAGAAGAGCGATCGCAGTCAAAGCTTTTTCTCCACCAGAAAGCTGCATCATATTTTGGAGTTTTTTGCCAGGCGGTTGAGAAATGATTCGTATTCCGGCCTCAAGGATATCTTCATCTTCTGCAAGTTCAAGAGTTCCCTTTCCTCCGCCGAACAGTTCCTTAAATGCCTTATCAAATTCTCTCTGGATATCACGGAATTTCTCGCTAAACTGTTTTCGCATTCCTTCATCCAATTCCAGAATAATTCCTTCCAGCGTTTCCTCAGCCTTAACGATATCATCGTATTGACCGGACAGGAATGTATGACGTTCCAGAAGCTCTTTATAATCTTCAATCGCATTTACATTAACAGAACCAAGTTTACGGATCTCATCCTTTATGCGTGTAACATCCGCTTTGATTGCCTGTCGGTCGGTAAGTTCTTCTTTTCGATACTGAAGTGCATTGTTTGGCGTGATCTCATATTCTTCCCACATATAGGAAATCTGACCTTCCCTCTGCTCCTCAATTTTTTCTGTCTGACTTCTCAGACGGAAGCATTCTTTATCCAGAAGAGAAGTCTTTTCTGAAAGATGATCTCTTTTTTCAAAAAATGTTTTGTGGCTGGCACTTCGTTTTTCTTTTTCTTCCTGCCACTGTGCTCTCTGGCTGCCATACTGTTCTTCTTTTAAAAGGCATTCCTGTGCCGCATTTTTCAGCTCCTGGATACCTTCTTCTTTTTTATGTATCTCTTCACGACTCTGTACAAGATTTTCTGTAATTTCCTGTGATTCCTTCTGAAATGCAGCAATCTCAGAATTCAGACGACTCAGGTTTTCCTGCAGGAATTGATTCTGCTGTTCAAGAGAAGATTCTTCCAGCCGGATTTTTTCCAGTTCATGTGTCTTCTCTGTTTCTTCTGCCTTCCATTCCTCCAGTTCTTTCTGTTTGGTCTCAATAAAGGTTTCCAGTTCCTTTTCGTCCTTCTGCGAATCCTCCAGTTCTCTGGCAATGCTGCTATGATCCTGTCTGATCTCACCTGCCTGATGGCGGAGTTCTTCCTGTTCACGATCAATCTGCCGATAGCTGTTCTGAATTTCGCCTTCTTTTTCTTTGAGCTGTTCAAGATTCATCTTTGCAGTATTCTGTTCAACATACTGTTGACGGAGTTTCTGCTGAAAATCGGCGATCGTATCGCGGAGCACATTTCGCCTGCTACGGTTTTCACCTATTGATTTCTGCGTTTCTTCCAGTTCTTTCCTGAGAATTCCTACACTTCTTTCCAGTTCTTCAATTTCGCGGCGTCTTCCGAGAAGATTGCTGTTATTTTTAAACGCACCACCGGTCATAGAACCACCGGGACTTAAAGACTCTCCTTCAATCGTAACCATACGCAGACTGTGACGATATTTTTTTCCGATTGCAATTGCATGATCAATATTATCTACAACAAGGACACGGCCCAGAAGATACATGACCAGTTCACTGTATTCTTTATCTGCATTTACAAGAGTATTGGCAGTACCCACAACTCCCGGTTCACTCAACACATCCCTCTGATTCAGTCCACCTCTTCCGCTGATATTAGACAAAGGAAGAAATGTAGCACGGCCAAAGCGGTTTTTCTTCAGAAAACCAATCATACGTTTAGCTGTCTGTTCATTATCTGTGACGATATTCTGAATACTTCCGCCCAGTGCAGTTTCAATCGCAACCTCATAGTCTTTCTGCACATGAATGATATCAGCCACAACACCTTTAATACCGGGTTCACGGTTTTTCTGTTCCATTACACGACGGATACTGTTTCCATATCCATCATAACGTTCTGTAATGTTTTTAAGAGATTCCAGGCGGGAAGCCTCACGATGGTATGCTGTCTGACCGATTTCCATCTGAGAATTCTGTTTTTTCAATTCATCCTGTAACTTCTGCACCTCTCCGTCCAGACGTACACATTCTTCATTTGTCGAATGGATCACAGCCGTTACTGCATCATATTGTTTCTGTGCATTAAGACGTTCTTTCTCCAGAACCTCTTCTTCGCTTTTCAGGCGAAGAATTCGCTGACTGATCTCTGCTTTACGGATATTCAGCTGCTCCAGCATCGCATCAAAACGTTGTACTTTTCCTTTGGTCGTTGCACGGCTGTTCAAGATCTCAATGATCTCGTTTTTGCCGTCTTCTACAGCCTGTGTACATTCTTCTACGTTTGAAACGATGTTTTCCAGAGCCTCTGTTTCCTTTGAAAGACTGGCCCGAATTTCTTTCAGTCTGCTCTGCAGTTCCAGTTTGTCTTCTGCCAGTTTTTCTTTTTCCTGCGTTCTCCGGTCCAGATCTTCCCCTAAAGCTGTCAGACGGTTCTGATAATGCTCACTGTTCTGTTTTCCCGAAGAGATCTGTTCTTCAAGAACCTGCACCTGGCCTTCATACTGCTGTTTCAGAAGCGCATTCTGCTGCTGCTCTTCTTTCAACGTATCGAGCCTGTGATTTAAATCTTCCAGTTCCTGTTCCAGACGGTCATACTCTATTTTGGTCTGATCATATGCTGCCTGAGCTTCATTTAGTTCTCTCTGCGCCTGTTCAAGTTTTTCTTCCAGTTCTTTCAGAAGTTCACCGGTTCTCTGATGATCAAGAAGAAACAGATTCACATCAAGTTCTTTCAATTCCTCTCTTTTGGCCAGATATATACGCGCTGTTTCAGACTGCTTTTCCAATGGTCCAAGCTGTTTGGTCAGCTCGCTTAAAATATCCGTTACACGGACCAGATTCTGCCGCTCTTCATCCAGCTTTTTCAGAGTGGTAGCTTTTCTTCGTTTAAATTTGACGATTCCTGCCGCCTCATCGAAAAGTTCTCGCCGTTCTTCAGGTTTACCACTTAAGATTTTATCAATCTGCCCCTGTCCAATGATGGAATACCCTTCTTTACCGATACCGGTATCATAAAACATTTCCTGAATGTCTTTCAGACGGCATCCACTGCCATTGATCAGATATTCACTTTCTCCCGAACGATACAGCCGCCTCGTTACAGTAACTTCATTGTAATCTACCGGAAGTTTATGATCACTGTTATCCAGCGTAATAGATACAGAAGCAAAACTTAATGGCTTTCGATTCTCTGTTCCTGAAAAAATAACGTCCTGCATGTTACCGCCTCGAAGCTGTTTGGCGCTCTGTTCACCAAGTACCCAGCGGACAGCATCTCCAACATTACTTTTTCCACTTCCATTTGGTCCGACAATACCGGTAATTCCGTTATGAAATTCAAAGTTGATTTTCTGTGCAAAGGATTTGAAGCCATATACTTCAATATTCTTTAAATACATAGTTCACCTGCCAGTTTTTCTTTTCCTCATGTATCACGCATAAAATCAGAATTTCTTTTCCTGAATTGCCTGATATGCTGCTGCCTGTTCGGCAGCTTTCTTTGTATGACCGGTTCCATTTCCGACAACCTGTCCATTCACCTGAACACTTACCGTAAATTGCTTGTCATGATCCGGTCCGCTCTCTCCGGTCAGAATATATTCTACCGGCTGAATTCCTTTTTCCTGGACTATTTCCTGCAGAATTGTCTTGCTGTCATAAAAAAGCTGTTTATGTTCAATATCGTTTAAAATAAATTTCAGGACAAAATCCTTTGCAGGTTCAAAACCACCATCCAGATAAATGGCTCCAAGAAGAGCTTCTGTTGCATCTGAAACGATAGAATCCCTATTACGTCCACCCGTCATATTCTCGCCTTTGCCAAGGAGAAGATACTGTGGAAGTCCAAACTGCCGCGCGCAGTACGCAAGGCTAGGTTCACAGACCAGGCTTGCACGTTTTTTGGTCAGTTCCCCCTCCGGAACCTGTGTGAATTTTGCATAAAGGAAATCACTACTGATCAGTTCAAGAACTGCATCGCCAAGGAACTCCAGACGTTCATTACAGCCCAGTTTTCCCAACTTTTTTTCATTTGCATATGAACTGTGTGTCAATGCCTGTTTCAGAAGTTTTTTATTTTGAAATGTATATCCTATGATCTGTTCCAATTGTTCCATTTTATCTGCCTTCTTTTCTGTTATTCCTTATCTGGGGCCGGAAATTGCGCCGGCTGGATTTTTTCCGCAATTTTTTCGTTGATCCTCTGTTGTTTGAACTGTACGCACTGGAAAATTGCATGCTTAATTTCGATAGCTTTGGCACTTCCATGCGTTTTGACAACAAGGCCTTTTAATCCAAGGAGCGGAGCTCCACCATATTCTGTCGCATCAAAACTTTTGAGTGTCTGTTTCAGCGCCGGTTTGACAAGAAGTGCTCCTATCTTACTTTTTAAAGTACTCATCATTCCGTCTTTGATTTTGTGAATCAGTTCAGAACTGACTCCCTCATAAAGTTTGAGAATAACATTTCCGACAAAAGCTTCGCATACGATAACATCCGCATAACCTGCCGGAATATCTCGTGCCTCAATGCTTCCGATAAAATTGATTCCTTCTGCTTCTTTGAGAAGCGGAAAAGTTTCCTTAACCAGAGCATTTCCCTTTTCTTCCTCTGCACCGTTATTTACAATCGCAACACGCGGATTTTTGATGCCGACTACATGTTCCATATAAATAGATCCCATTTTTGCAAACTGTACCAGATGAGATGGTCTGGCGTCAACATTTGCGCCACAGTCAATCAGAAGAGAAACTCCTTTAGCTGTGGGAATCAACGGAGCCAGAGGCGAACGTTCCACACCTTTGCTTCTGCCAACAAGAACCTGACCGCCGACAAGGACCGCACCCGTGCTTCCGGAAGAAACAAATGCATCGGCCTTCTGTTCTTTTACCATTTTAAGTCCTACAACGATTGAAGAATCTTTTTTCTTTCGAATTGCAAAAACAGGAGGTTCTGCAGTCTCAATTACTTCTGTTGCATTTACCACCTGGATTCTGTCTGTCGGATAATCCTGATATTTCTTAAGCTCTGAATGAATCACTTCTTCCTGACCGGTAAGAATGACCAGGATATCTTTTCTTTCTTTTACTGCTTCTACAGCTGCTTTTACAGGTTCCACCGGTGCGAGATCACCACCCATGGCATCTACAACAACTTTTACCAATTCTGCCATATTAATCCTCCTGTATATCTATTTTAAATCCATATTGTTATCAAAAAAACTTCAAACTTTATCATACTAAAGAATTATCAGAAAATCAAGAGTGTTCCCACGTCATCTATTTATTATTCTGAGCTTCGATCTGTTCTGCCAGGTCATTCAGATAAACCCAGCGATCCATTTTTTCTTCCAGAAGTGCTTCTGCAGTCTCTTTTTCCTTTGTAAGTTCGTTAAGTTTACCGGAATTTGTAGCATTCGCCATGATATCATTATCCAGCTTTTCAATTTTTTCTTCCAACCCAGCAATATCATCATCAATTGTTTCGTATTCCCGTTGTTCTTTATAACTGAATTTCAGTTTACGCTCCCTCTTCCAGGTATCCATGGAAGAAGTCTGATTTTCTTTCTCCACAGAAGTTGTCGTATCGTTTTTCGCATCCAGAATATGTCCCGCAGGCACTTTTCCTTCCTCTGCCAATCGGTTTACATAATCTGTGTACCCACCTTCATACTGACAGATCTTTCCATCTTCCTCGAAGGCAAAAATACGGTTTACGACACGGTCTAAAAAGTAGCGGTCATGGGCGATTATTAAAACAGCCCCGTTATAGTTAAGCAAATATGTTTCCAACCATTTAATTGAATTTAAATCAAGGTGGTTAGTAGGCTCGTCCAACATAATAATATCAGGTTTTTCTAACAAAAGTTTGCAAAGGGCAACACGAGTTTTCTGACCACCTGAAAGATTACCAACAGACTTATTAAAATCATCTTCCGTAAATCCAAGACCTTTTATTACACCCTCAATTTCACTTTTGTATGAATAGCCATTTAATAACTGAAAACGATGTTCCAGGTTAGTGTAAGTTTCTATTAATTTAGAAAGTTCATCACCTGAAACCTTTGCCATTTCTTTCTCGTATTCCAAAAGTTTTTGTTCCATGTCAATTAAGTTCTGTTTAACAGATTTTACTTCTTCGTAAATAGTAGTGTCTGAACCTAAATCCTGATACTGGGTAAGGTAACCGATAGTTTTATCCTTGCCAATAATTACGTTTCCCTCATCAGGTGAAAGTTCCCCCATTATAATCTTCATAATGGTAGATTTGCCGGCACCGTTATTTCCAACAATGGCTGCTTTTTCATTATCATTTATGAAAAAAGAGCAGTCATTTAAAATTGTTTCAACACCGTATGATTTGCTTATATGATTACATGATAA
>ENA-ORSM01002230-ORSM01002230.1-human-gut-metagenome-genome-assembly--contig:-NODE-2230-length-14069-cov-14.368417_pt1 | contig 14069 bp, 12 predicted proteins | sample MGYA00241903_ERZ509170 | MGnify/ENA primary metagenome ERZ509170 (study PRJEB26280, sample SAMEA2338784) | human gut metagenome | biome: human gut; feature: human-associated habitat; material: faeces...
GGCGGTTTGCGCCCGGATGTCGGTGGTGTCGATGTGGACAACATAACCATCTATCGCCATCTTTCGCAGATAGGCGGCCATATTCCGGGTTGGCATCAATTTCATTTTTTCTCGAATCAACCTCCGTTCTTCTTCCGTCACATAAAATTTGACCTGCACGGTTCGTTTTCTGCCTTCCATTCGTTTTACTCTCCTTTCCGTTTTGAGGGTTTGGGACACTTCCCAACAAGCTGTTTTGCAGAGCAAAATACGGAAGTGGGTACACACTTCCTATGCTTGCTACCGTAACTCTTTCCTCGTATTCTCCCTCTACTAATACTACAATTTGAAACGGAGATTTTGGCCGAACATTCAAGAAAATACTTTTTATAAATGGGCTATTTTCTTGAATGTTGTCCAGGCGTGTGTTATTATAAAATTGGTAAGCTATAACTAACTGATTGGAGTGAGGATAATGGGAAATGCCAGTTTCAATCAAGACTGGTACGGTATGCAGGCCAAAGTTCTGGCGCAAAGTGATGATCGTGTAGTCGTAGATTATGGCTGCAAAGGCCGGGGAATTGTAAAAAACTATAACCTGTTTGAGGGAATACAGCTTTGTTTCCTCGATTTTGAATCAGATGAGTCTATGGAAACACAAAAGTTTAATCCAGATATTATTCAGATCACGCACTGCCAGACCGGCCGGTATGAATGTGAATTTGCTAACCACACTGTATCGTATTTGCCAGAGGGCTATTTTAGCGTTGCGGCAACAGAGCATTTGCCGGTTTCCTTTTCTTTCCCTTTGGGAAAATATTACGGCGTCAGCCTCGTCATTGACCGTCAGGCGCTTTCAGATGGAACACGCCGGATGATGCAGACAATCCCTATTGATCTTGATAAAATAGGAACAACGCTGAGACTTGAAACACGGTGGTATGTCAGTGATACCCCAGCGCAGTTGAAGCATCTGTTTTCAGAATTATATTCTGCCGCTGAGACGGAGCCAATCGGCTATTTCAAAATCAAGGCTATTGAACTCCTGTACCACATGGATCAGCTAACGCAGATTAACGGGTGCGACTTGAAGTATTTTGATAAGAAACAAATACAGTCTACAAAAGCAATCCGGGAATATCTTGTTTCTCACTTGGACGAAAAAGTGTCTTTGGAGCAGATGGCAAAAGAAGCGCATTTGAACCTATCTGTTTTTCATTTGGTTTTTTCCCATATCTATGGAGACACGCCGTATGCCTATCTCAAAAAATACAAAATGAATTTAGCGGCTCAGTGGCTTTCGGAAAATAAAATGAAAATCGTGGATATATCTTTGGAACTTGGATATAGTAACGCAAGTAAGTTCGCAAAGGCTTTTCAATCTGTCTATGGGATGTTGCCAAAGGACTATCGAAAAAAATAAATAGGAAGAATGGGCTGTTTTCTGCGTCATCTCAAAGGAATGGAGCAGAAAAAATTGCGCAGGCAGATATAATGAGCTGGTGCGGTTGGTTTATGCTAACCCATCAGCTTTTTATTTAGGAGGTGGTCTCCCTGCTTGCCATAGATACTCGAATCAAGTTGCTTCTGTTTTTGCTCATCAACTTCATGGTGTTCGGCTTGAAAGATTTTGTCCTTGGCAGCGTATGTTTTTCCTTTATCTGCATCCTCTCGTGCCTGATGGGACAGAAAAAGATCGTGTTGAAATATATCGTCTTTTATGTGGTGATCGCGGCTATACAGCAGCTTTGTATCTACCTCCCCCAGGCCATCGAAACTATTTTGTCGATCTTCACATTGTTTATCCGGGTGATGATACCCGTGGTACTCTTTGCCTCAACCTTTATCGCTACAACGAAAGTCAGCGAATTGATTGCGGCTATGTACTCGCTAAAAATACCTCGGAGCATTACCATTACATTCGCTATGGTGCTACGCTTTTTCCCTACTTTCAGTGAGGAGATTCACAACATTTATGACGCGATGAAGTTAAGAGGCATCGCCCTTTCGTGGAAAAATGTATTCACGCGCCCCATGCTCATTCTGGAGGCAATCACTATCCCCATCGTGATGCGCTCTGCCTCGATTGCAGAAGAATTATCTGCTTCTGCGGTGACGAGAGGTATTGATAATCCGGCACAACGGACTTCGTTCATTCAGCTAAAAGTTCATGCTAAAGATTGGATGGTACTGTGCTTCTTTCTTGTTGCCTTCGTTGTGCTGTTTTTCTGCAAATACCAGATATATGGGAGGATATGATGATGATTGATATTGACCATGTATCTTTTCAATACTCCGGCGCTGAACAGGAAAATTTGCAAGATTTCAATTTGCAGATTAAAAAGGGGGAGTGTGTTGTTCTCACTGGCGAATCTGGATGTGGAAAGACTTGTGTGACCAGGTTGATAAATACGCTTATTCCCCACTTTTACGAAGGGGAAATGTCCGGGGCGGTTCTCATTGACGGAGTTGATACCCGCACGATCCAACCGCACGATTTGTCGGACAAGATAGGCTCCGTTTTCCAAAATCCACGCAGTCAGTTTTTTAGTCTGGATACGGACAGCGAGATTGTGTTTGGTATGGAAAATAAGGGTATGCCCTATCAAGTGATGCTGGATCGTTATCAACAGACTATTCGGGAATTACATATTGAAAAGTTAAAGGATCGCAACCTGTTTGACTTGTCCGGCGGACAAAAGCAGACCATAGCCTTTGCTAGCGTTTACGCATTAAATCCTGATATTTTTGTCTTGGACGAGCCTTCGTCAAACCTGGACCCAGAGGCCATTCAAGAACTACGACGGCTACTTTTACTGATTAAGGCGCAGGGAAAAACGATTGTTGTATCCGAACACCGCCTTTACTTCTTGAATGGGATTGCCGACCGCATTGTCCTTATGGAGCATGGTAAGCTGAAACAATCTTGGTCCGCCAGTGATTTCGCTTTATTCAATGCCGAGCAAATCAAGGCGCTGGGACTTAGAAGCTATACGCCTACAAGGTTAGAGCTTCCCGATACGATGCCCTCTCGAAACGAGCCCCCGGCTGTCGAAGTTAAAGATCTTGCGATTGGCTATGAGAAAGGGGAACCCGTGGCACAGCACCTGAATTTTCGTGTCTACCCAGGAGAAATTGTTGGCGTGGTAGGAAAAAATGGCTGTGGGAAATCAACTTTAGCCCGGACCTTATGTGGCTTGCAGAAGGAACTCCGTGGAGAAGTTCTATACAAAAACAGTGTGGTCCCAAGTAAACGGCGGATCAGGAAAGCGTATCTTGTCATGCAGGACCCGGATTATCAACTGTTTACCGATAGCGTTTACCAGGAACTGCTGCTGGCATTATCTGACCAGAAGGATAAAGACGAAAAGAGAATAGATGATATTCTGGATGAGCTGAATTTGACGATTTATAAAGAGCGGCATCCAATGTCCCTATCTGGCGGTCAGAAGCAGCGCACCGCGATTGGCGTTGCGGCACTCCGAGATGCAGAGGTACTTATTTTTGATGAGCCTACAAGCGGCTTGGACTACAAAAACATGGAGAGTGTTGCAGAAATTTTAAGTGCGCTGTCCAAAAGAGGGAAAGCCATCTTGGTGATTTCCCATGACAATGAACTACTGATGAAGATTTGTTCCCGCGTCATTCGCGTGGATGAAAGGACTTCATCTTAGTTATGTACAAAATATAGAAAGGGGCTATCTGTATGAGTGAACAAGCAAAACCTGTCGGGGCATCCGACAAAATGAAAGCAAAGGATTTTATCACGCTGGGCATTTTTACGGTGTTATTCTTTGCTGTGGTAATGGTGTGCATCTTTGCCTCCGCAGCTACCGTGGTGACCTTCGCATTTGGGAGCGCCATTGCTGCAATTCCTGGAGGCATTATCTATATGCTGATGCGCGCTAAAGTGCCAAAGGCCGGGAGCGTTCTGTTGAGCGGTGTGGTGATCGGCCTGATTGAGTTTCTGATTGGCGCAGGCTGGGCGGTTGCCGTCGGTTTTATTGCCGGTGCCGTAATTGCGGAGCTTCTGGCCCGTATCGGCCACTACAAGAGCTTCTGGCTGAATACCATTGGCTATTCCATGTATATGATGTTCTTTGCGCTGGGAACCTATCTCCCTATGGTCATTATGACCGGCTATGTGGATGATATGTCTACGTCGAATGGTGTCAGCGCCGAGTATCTGACGGAGCTGCACAGCTTTATGAATGGAACAATGGTAGTCATCATCGCTGTTGTGACCTTCGTTGCAGGCATCGTCGGCGCTTTGATTGCAAAAGGCGTGTTCAAAAAGCATTTCCAGAAGGCAGGTATTGTCTAAGGGCAATATAGTTGCGACTAACTCCATGGTATCTTTGGGCTATTTTGGGCAGTGGAACAGAGTTATGGAGTAGCAGGCAATTTCAAAGGTTGATAAAATGAGTGGTGAGGTTAGGGATTACCAACCTCACCACTTTCAATTTTAAGGAGGGTTAATGCTATGTCAAACGCAAAGTCGAAACAGGCAAAACCAAAGACGGGTTTGGCACGATGCATGGAATTGGCTTCTGACAGAAAGGGCCTTGTATTCTTAGCTGCGGTTCTTTCGTCACTGGCGGCCATTGCTTCGTTCATCCCGTACATAGCGGTCTATTTTATGATCCGCTCAATTATCGGTGTTTTCCCGAACTTGGATCAGTTGGATATGGGGATGGTCATGAATTATGGCTGGCTGGCGCTCGCCGGGATCGTGGCGAATATCCTGCTGTACTTTCTGGCTATTTTCAGTTCACACATGGCAGCGTTCGGAACGCTGTACGAGCTGAAGGTTCTCTTTGCAGACCATATTACGAAAATTCCACTTGGGTATCACCTGACGATTGGCAGCGGACGTCTGCGGAAAATCATGGATGAAAACATTGAAAGCGTAGAGGGCTTTATTGCTCATCAGTTCCCGGATTTTGTCGCTTCTATTACAGCTCCCATTGTCATGGTCATCATCCTGCTGGCCGTTGACTGGCGGTTCGGTCTTGCCTCTCTGGTCGGTATCATTCTGGCGTTTGTTGCGGAGTTCATTGGCTTTGGCAGTGGCGAGATGAAAGAGAATATGGGGAAATATCAAAAAGCCCTGGAAGAAATGAACAACGCTTCTGTAGAGTATGTTCGTGGAATGTCGGTTGTAAAGGCGTTTAACCAGACCGCATCCTCTTTCAAAAAACTCAAAGAAGCAATTACCGGATATACAGAGTGGGTCCTGAAATTTTCCCTGGGCTGGCAGAACTGCATGCCCGCCTTCACCACAATCATCAATAATGTTTATCTGATCCTTGTACCTGTCGGAATTTTAATCGGCTCCAGGTCGGATGATTTTGCTGGGTTTGCCATGACCTTCATTTTCTATCTGCTCTTTGTACCCGCAATTTCCGGTGTACTGAACAAAATCATGTATATCTCCGAATCGTTCATGCAGATTGATGGGAATGTGGCTCGGATGGATGAAATTCTGAACATCCCTGAAATGCCGGAAACATCTCATCCTAAGAAACCTGTTGGGGATGATGTTGCTTTCCACGATGTCAGCTTTTCCTACACGGGGGATGTTTCCGAGAAAGCCCTGGAAAATGTATCTTTCTCAGCAAAACAGGGACAGATCACAGCTATTGTCGGCCCGTCCGGCGGCGGCAAGAGTACGATTGCCAATCTGATTTCTCGGTTTTGGGACGTATCTTCCGGCAGCATTACCATCGGCGGCGTAGATGTGCGCGATATGGCGGAGGATGACCTGATGCGCCATGTCAGCTTTGTGTTCCAGGATATTTTCCTGTTCAAGCAGAGTATCTTGGATAATATCCGTATGGGCAATCCTTCGGCCAGTGAGGAACAAGTGATTGCGGCGGCGAAAGCGGCGCAGTGCCACGAGTTCATCTCCAAACTACCGGGCGGGTATCACACGGTGGTCGGCTCCAAAGGCATCCATCTCTCTGGCGGCGAGCGCCAGCGAATTGCCATTGCGCGGGCCATTATCAAGGACTCGCCCATCATTGTGCTGGATGAGGCAACAGCGTTCAGCGACCCGGAGAATGAATACCTGATCCAGAAAGCTTTTGAAAAGCTGATGCAGGGTAAGACAGTTATCATCATCGCACACCGCCTCTCCACAATCCGCAATGCAGATAAGATTATTGTCATGGAGAAAGGGCACCTGATCGAAGAAGGAAAGCATGACGAGCTGGTGGACGCAGGCGGACGCTATGCGCAAATGTGGAACCACTATACAGAAGCGATTGGCTGGAAAATCAGCGGAAAGGCGGTGTAACTATGAGCAGATTACAAAAAGCTCTCTTTTTATCAGACAAAGGTTACGCAGATCTGAAAAAAGCAATCTTCGCCTGCACATTGACGAACTTGGCTATGCTTCTTCCGTTCTGTGTAACTGTTATGATTTTCAGTGAAATTCTGACTCCCTTTGTTAATGGCGGCTCCATTCAGTGGAACCATATCTGGATGCTGTGGGGCGCGGGTATTGTTTCGGCCATTCTGGTATTTCTGGCTGCCAAAAACGATTACCGCAAAACCTATATTGCCTCATATAAAGAGTCGAACACGACCCGGCTTCGGATTGCGGAGCATCTGCGGAAACTTCCGATGAATTTCTTTAACACCAAGGACCTTTCCGAACTGACCACAAATATGATGGCAGATTGCAGCAGCATGGAATCCCTGCTCAGCAGCACGATCCCTCCGCTGATTGCAAACGGCATCACGGTGACCCTGACCTGCATCCTGCTGGCCTTCTTTGACTGGCGGCTTGCTTTGTGTGTATTTATCACGGTCCCGATTGCCTTCCTCATTATCTGGCTCAGCCGGAACCATCAAAAGAAACTGTTTGAAAAACAGGTTGACGCAAAGCTGGCTGCTTCTGACCAGGTACAGGAATACCTGGAAGGCATGAAGATCATCAAGTCCTGCAGGCTGTCCGGCTCTCATTTCAGCGCGTTGGATAAAGCTCTAGTGGCGATGAAAAAAATCGCCATCAAGGTAGAAATGGCTGTCGGCGTGTTCATGTCCAGTGCCAGTATGATTTTGCAGGCAGGCATTGGTATCACAATCTTTGTCGGCGCTATCCTTTTGACGAATGGGCAGATTGAGCTTCTTCCGCTGCTTATGTTCCTTCTGATGGTAACACGGATTTACGGCCCAATCTTGTCAATCTTGGCAAATCTTTCCTCATTACTGAATTTGAATGTGGTCACAAGCCGTATGCGTACCCTGTTCACTACTCCCGCAATGAACGGCAACGAGAAAACGGTCCCGAACTGCGACATTGAGCTATCCCATGTGACCTTTGCCTACAATCGGGAAGATGTCATTAAAGATGTTTCCTGCAAAATCCCCCAGGGGAGCGTGACTGCCCTCGTTGGCCCGTCCGGTTCCGGTAAAAGCACGATTTCCAAACTGATTGCCCGCTTTTGGGATGTTCAGAAGGGCAAGATCACCGTGGGCGGCAAAGACATCAAGAGTATGGAGCCGGAAAGCCTCATGTCTTATATGTCTTTCGTGTTCCAGGATGTGACCCTGTTCAATGATACGGTTATGAACAATATCCGTCTTGGCAATCCAAACGCAACAGACGATCAGGTAATTGCTGCTGCCAAAGCCGCCTATTGTGATGAATTTGTCCGGGAGATGCCGGACGGGTATCAGACGGTCCTCGGTGAAAATGGCAGTACGCTTTCCGGTGGTGAGTGCCAGCGTATTTCCATCGCCCGCGCCTTGCTGAAAAATGCGCCCATTATTCTGCTTGACGAAGCAACAGCATCCCTTGACCCGGAGAATGAAATTCTGGTTCAAAAGGCGATTGCCAAACTGGTGGAAGGCAAGACGGTTATTATGATCGCCCACCGCCTCCGTACAGTTGTAGACTCGGATCAGATCCTCGTTCTTGACAATGGCCGACTGGTAGAACATGGGACACACGATGCGCTGATGAAAAAGAACGGATTGTACCACAAGCTGTTCCATATTCAGCAGGAAAGCCTTGGCTGGACAGTATAACTTTGGGGGAGAAGCATTGACTGGGCAGGCTGTTCTACAATATGATAATCTGTGTATTGACCCAAACCAGCGTAGGGTCTTTGTGAGCGGGCGAGCTGTGAAGTTGACCACGATGGAGTTCAATATTCTATATTATCTGGCTTTGCACCCCCGGCTGGACTTTTACCCGGGAGCAGCTTTACCAGTATGCAATGTCCGATGATTTTGCTTCCGGCCTTGAAAGTGTTACCAACAGGATCTACAAGATACGGAAAAACTAAATATCAATGTGATTCAAACTGTACACGGATATGGTTATCGCTTTGAAAAGTAAGGGAACAAGAAAACGGCCTTTGTTTATAGCAAGGGCCGTTTTCGATTTGTGCGGATAGGAAAACATCAATAACTCCAACCAAACGGAATAAAGTCGTCTAAACGGAATAGACAGGCAGGGAAGTCCTCGGTAAAATACATCATGTGAGATGGACGCCCGGCGTCCTATTTTTCACGAACGAAGTTAGCATAATCTAACCAAAAAGGAGAGAACATTATGTCTGAACCAGTCAAGAGCCGCGGGATGAGCGGCAAAGATGTCATTACCGTGGGGATTTTCTCCGCCATTTACTTTGTCATCAACTTTGCCTTTATGCTTCTGGGCGGGCTGCACCCGCTGCTTTGGATCTTGATGCCGGGCTTTATCGCTCTGTTTACCGGCATTCCATATCTCATGATGTGCGCCAAGGTGCAGAAGGTGGGCTCCGTCCTGTTGATGGGGCTCATCACGGGCCTCATTTACTATGTCACCGGGCAATTCACCGTCGTGATCCTGGTATCCTTCGTTCTGGCCTGCGGCTTGGCTGAAATTACCCGTGTCATCACCCACTACCGGAGCATGGCCGGCAACCTGGTATCCTTTGTGCTGTTCTCTGTGGGCATGGTGGGCTCTCCGCTCCCGATCTGGCTGATGCGGGAAGACTTCCTGCGGCAGATCACAGAACAGGGGATGCCGGCGGACTATGTGAATACTCTGGCGGCCCTTTCCTCCAATGGGATGCTGATTGTTCTGTTCCTGGCCCCTGTTGTGGGCGCAATCATTGGCGGCATCCTTGCCCGCGCCATGTTCCGCAAGCACTTTGAAAAGGCTGGCCTGGTGTAAGATGGGGAACGGAAAGAAATCGATCTTTGACCCGAGAGCCGGACTGTGGATACTGATCGCCGCCAATATCATCGCGTTCAGCGACCATACTCTGTGGGTGGAACTGGCACTGATCGCTCTGCTGCTGGCGTTGATGATCGTCCACAGAAGATTTACAATGGCAGTTAAATGGGCTGTTGGGTATTGCGCCCTGCTGGTCTTTCAACAGGTGATCCTGCCGGCATCGCCTATGATCATCGCCACCAGCTTTACCATCTTTGCCACCTATACCCGCCGGATGTTCCCCTGCCTGATGACTGGATCGCTGATGTTGAAATGCACTCCTCTGCGCTACCTGATTGTAGGGCTGCGGCAGTTACATATTCCCCAGAAGCTGATCGTGGCTATATCCGTGACGCTGCGGTACTTCCCCGCTATCCGGGAGGAGATCGGCCACATCCGGGACGCGATGAAGCTGCGGAATATCCGGGGACTCAGCCGTTTGGAGTGTACGGTGATGCCCCTCATGGTGTCCGCTACGGAGACGGCAGAGGAGCTCTCTGCGGCGGCCGTGACCCGAGGAATCGAAAATCCAGCCCGAAAGACCAGCGCTGTGTCTCTGCGCCTAATGCCGGCAGACCTGACGGGGATGCTGTTGGTCCTGGCCTTGCTGATAGGCTCATTTGTGGTACAATAAGGGGGAGTGACAATGATAGGGTTGGAACAGGTTTCCTTTGGCTATGGAGAAAAACAGGAAACGCTTTCCCATGTCAGCGCCACTGTTGCCCGCGGAGAGTGCGTCCTGCTGTGCGGGGCCTCCGGCTGCGGAAAGACCACAGTGACGAAGCTGATCAACGGCCTGATCCCGGCTTTTACTCCCGGATGCCGTCTGGAAGGACAGGTGATGGTAAACGGGCTTGCGCCGCGGGAAACACCCATGTATGAACTGGCCCAGCGGGTAGGCTCTGTGTTTCAAAATCCAAAGTCCCAGTTTTTTAATCTGGACACCGACAGCGAACTGGCCTTTGGGCTGGAAAATGAGGGCCGTCCGCCGGAAGAGATCCGCCGCCGCGTGGAGCAGGTCGCGGAAACGCTGCATCTCCAGGACCTGCGGGGAAAAAACATCTTTTCTCTGTCCGGCGGGCAAAAACAGCTTCTGGCCTTTGGCTCCGTCTATGCCATGGGCCCCGAAATCTATGTGCTGGACGAGCCGACGGCCAATCTGGATCAGGAGGCCATTGCCCGCCTCCACGACCAGCTCGCCGCTTTGAAGCGGCAGGGCTGCACAATCGTGGTGGCGGAGCACCGCCTGTACTTTCTCACCGATCTCATCGACCGGGCGTTTTATCTTCGGAGCGGGGTGCTGGAGCGCGTCTTCACCGGGGAGCAGTTTCGCAGCCTGCCAGACCCGGAGCGGGAGGCCCTGGGGCTGCGTACTCTGACCCCGGCGGTATGCACGCTCCCCTCTGTGGAATCGGCCGGTACCAAAGAAGGTTTATCTATTGAGGGGCTGGCCTGTGCTTTCCGCAAGGAAGCACCTGTATTCCGAGACCTGTCCTTTTCCGCCCGCCCCGGCGAGGTGGTGGCGATCACCGGACCCAACGGCGTGGGCAAGACCACCCTTTCCCGCTGCCTTTGCGGGCTGCTGAAAGAACAAGCGGGACAAATTCTGCTGAATGGAAAGCCTCTGGATCGAAAAGGCCGCCAGCGGTCGGCTTTCTGTGTCATGCAGGATGTAAACCATCAACTGTTCTCCGACAGCGTGTGGGGAGAGTGCCGGATGTCCGCGCCGGAGGCATCTGACGATCAGATTTCGGAGGTGCTGGACAGCCTCCACCTGCTGCCGTTTCGGGAGCGGCATCCGATGTCTCTCTCCGGGGGGCAGAAGCAGAGGCTGGCAGTGGCTACGGCGCTGCTGTCGGAGAAACCGGTGCTGATTTTTGACGAGCCCACCAGCGGTTTGGACTATGCCCGCATGGTGGAGGTGTCTGGGGTGATCCGCAGTCTGGCAAGGCATGAGCGGATCGTTCTGGTGGTCACCCATGACCAGGAATTCATGCAGAGAGCCTGTGACCGGGTGCTGCGATTGTAAAAGGAGAAATTTCATGCTGGAGCAAGTAATGGCAGACAACGGATTCCCTGTCCCGCTGGTGGAGGGTGGAAACTGCCGGGTCTTTCAGTTTCACAGCGGTACCGGGGAGGGGATCATGACACAATACGACCTGTTCCCCGGCGTATCCCTGATGTACAACGATTTCCATATGGAGAGCTATGATTCCGCGTTCCGTACAACGGAGGATCTGCTGTGCATCGATTACTGCCGCCAGGGGCGCATGGAGTACCCTGCCGGCCCGGATGCGTACTCCTATGTGGAGGCGGGCGACCTGAAGCTGGACCGGCGGCTGGAGCACCAGGGCCATTTTACCTTCCCTCTTGCCCACTATCACGGGATCACCGTTGGCTTTGCGCTCCCCCAGGCCGCCCAATCGCTGAAGGAGTGGATACGGGAATTTCCGGTGGATCTGGCCCGGCTCCAGAATAAATTCTGCTCCAGCCGCCATCCCAAGGTGCTCCATGGGGCGCCCTCTATTGATCACATTTTTCAGGAGCTCTACGCGGTGCCGGAGCAGATCAAGCTCCCTTATTTCCGCATCAAGGTGCTGGAATTGCTCCTGTATCTGGACGCGCTGGAGCTGCCAAAGGATGCGGAAAAGCCTTACTTCTATAAATCCCAGGTGGAAAAAGTGAAGGCTATCCATCGGTTATTGACGGGGGAGCTGGAACGCCACTATACGATTGCGGAATTGTCCGAACGGTTTTCTGTCCCGGCTACGGCGCTGAAGGAGTGCTTCAAGTCGATTTATGGGCAGCCCATCAACACCTATATGCGTAATTTCCGCATGGACCAGGCCGCGCTTCTGCTCCAGCAGGAGCCTCAAATGGGAGTGGCAGAGATCGCCGGACGGGTAGGTTATGACAGCTCCAGCAAATTTGCCGCCGCATTCAAGGAAGTCAAGGGCAAGACGCCTCTGGAGTACCGGCGGGAAAGCCAATAAATTTTTCCGTCCAAACGGGACCAGACCGGCAGGACGGAGCGGACAGAGGAAGAAGAATTTCTTATAATCGTTGTAGTTAGCGCAAGCAAACTACAACGATTTTTCTTTGAGAGGAGTATTGCACATGAAGGAACGAACTTGGCTCGGTATCCTGCTCTCCTTCGCCGCACCCTGCCGGGGGAAGATGGCCGGGTCTGTGGTACTGGCTATTCTCAGTGTGGCCGGGGGCTTCGTACCGTATCTCGGCGTTTATCAGATCATCCGACTCTTTCTGGAGCGTCAGGCGGACTGGGAGGGCATTGTATTTTGGTGCGGCGTGTGTCTGGCCGGCTATGCCGTCAAGGTGGCGGGATATGCCCTGTCCACCATGCTGGCCCAGGGTGAAAAGCTGCAGAATTTTGTGGATGACCTAAAGTACGTCAGCCATGTGCATATCAGCGAACCGGGCCTGGCCCCCATCCAGAAGCGCCCCGAGCATAAAGAGCTGGCCCTGCTGCTGGGCGCGGTGGGCTACCGGGGCTTTGTTTCGGTGGAGATGGCCCGCACCGACCTGTCTGCTTTGCCTGCCGGTGAGCGGGATGTCCTGATGCTCCTTGCCTGCCGCCTTCTCTGCGCTACCGCCCAGCCCCACCGCTTTGAGGCGGTGCTGGCAGTTTTGGAGTCCGATGGCCACACATTTACCGCCAAAGGGAAAACGATTCTGCATGAGGGATGGAAAGGCATTGAACAGGCTTTCCGTGCCAGCCTGAAACAAAAACAGCCGGAGGACGGCGACGAAAATACGTCCCGTCTGCCGGAGCTGAAAGAAGGACAGAGATTTGAAAAGGCTGCCGCCACGACCCGGGAAGGCAAAACCAGCCCGCCCAAGCACTACACAGAAGATTCTCTGCTTGCGGCTATGGAGACAGCCGGTGCGGAGGATATGCCGGAGGACGCCGAGCGGAAAGGGCTGGGTACTTCGGCCACCCGTGCCGCCACACTGGAAAAGCTGGTGTCCACGGGATTTGTCCAGCGGAAAAAGAAACAGCTTTTGCCTACGGATAAAGGCGTCAACCTGATTGCCGTCCTGCCCGATGTGATAAAATCTCCGGCGCTCACGGCAGAATGGGAGTCCATGCTGAAACAGGTGGAACGCGGAGAAATGACGGCGGACGCTTTTATGGAAGGAATTGCCGGTTTGATCCGTGACCTGATCCGGCAGAACACCGCCCCTGATCCTGCCTATTTCTCTTTGTTCGGAAGCAAAAATGCAGCCAATCGGGAAGCTGTCGGCACCTGCCCCCGGTGTGGCGGCGTTGTCTATGAGGGGAAGAAAGGATTCTTTTGTGAAAATGAATCCTGCGCCTTTGCTCTCTGGAAAGAAAACCGGTTCTTTTCCAGTAAAAAGAAAACCATCACAAAAACTATTGCCGCGGCGCTCTTAAAGGAGGGCCGCGTTTCCATGTCCGGGCTTTTCAGCGAGAAAACCGGCAAAACCTATGACGCCGTGGTGGTGCTGGATGATACCGGCGAAAAATATGTGAATTTTAAGTTGGAATTTCCGCAACGGCGGGGACGGAAGAAATGACCGGTCCGCCGCGGGAGCTGACCCGCTCCGAGCGTGCAGCGATCCGAAGGCTGGTAACAGGCTTATGCGCCAACTATGACGAGCGGGAAAAGCTCTGCCTTCCCCTGGACTGCCCCTGCTATATGCTTCATAAATGGTGGACCGGCGGCCTTTGCCGGTATTTTGAGCGGTCTGTGCTGCCGGTTGAACCAGCTCTGGAAGCAGCTCTGACGGGAAATGATACTTCCCAGCGCCAGAAAAAAATGCCCGGTATGTGGGAAGCTGTATCTTCCCACCACCAGCCAGGCGTATTGCTCTGACGCCTGCCGGATCTGGG
>ENA-ORSM01002239-ORSM01002239.1-human-gut-metagenome-genome-assembly--contig:-NODE-2239-length-14018-cov-3.375421_pt1 | contig 14018 bp, 5 predicted proteins | sample MGYA00241903_ERZ509170 | MGnify/ENA primary metagenome ERZ509170 (study PRJEB26280, sample SAMEA2338784) | human gut metagenome | biome: human gut; feature: human-associated habitat; material: faeces...
AACGGCCAATGGGGCTGGGGGTATTTCGCCCACGAATATTTCGACGCGGACAAGCTGACCGTGGAAAACCATGCCTTGGGCGGCACGAGCAGCCGCACGTTCTACCGCAAGCTTTGGCCGGACGTGAAGAAAGGTATCCGCAAGGGAGACTACGTCATCATCGAACTGGGGCACAACGACAATGGTCCTTTCGACAGCGGCCGCGCACGGGCTTCCATCCGCGGCATCAGCCCCACGGACTCGCTCTGTGTGACCATCAAGGAGACAGGCGAGGTGGAAATCGTCTACAGCTACGGCGAATACCTGCGCCGTTTCGTCCGTGAATGCAAGGCTTTGGGCGCACACCCCATCCTGCTCTCACTCACGCCCCGCAACGCATGGGACACGAAACGCCCCGGACACATCGCACGCGTGGACGGGACCTTCGGGCTTTGGGCGCGGCAAGTGGCCGAAGAGCAAGGCATACCCTTCGTAGACCTGAACGAAATATCGGCCTCGAAATACGACCGGTTCTCGGCATGGAAGGTGGATTACTACTTCTATCGGGACCGCATCCACACCAGTGCGTTCGGCGCACGCCTGAACGCCCGTTCGGCCGCCGAAGGACTGGCCGCTTCCACGCACCCCGCGCTGAAAGCCTTGCAGGCTTGCCTGACGAACCTCGAACCGCCCGCCGCGCAAGTGAAACGCGAGAAAGGCAAACCCGTGGTCTTCATCACGGGAGATTCCACCGTAAAGAACGAGGACAAAGACCCGAACGGCATGTGGGGTTGGGGCAGTCAGGCGGGAACCATCTTCGACACGGACAAAATCACCGTGGCGAACGAAGCCAAAGCCGGACGGAGCACACGCACTTATCTGGAAGAAAACCGCTGGGAACGTGTCTATAACGCCCTTCAACCGGGCGACTTCGTGTTGATACAGTTCGGCCATAACGACATCGGCGACATCGACCGGGGCAAGGCTCGCGGTGTCATTGCCTGCGCACAGGATACCAGTCATGTTTACAGGGTCAACAAAGGAGATAAAGTTTACAACGAAGTCATTTACTCCTTCGGATGGTACCTGAAAAAATTCATCGACGACGTGCGCGAAAAAGGTGCCACGCCTATTCTGGTGTCCCTCACGCCCCGCAACGAATGGCCCGGCGGAAAGATAGAACGCCGCAACGACAGTTACGGCAAATGGTATCGGGAGGTAGTGGCCGAAACCGCCGTAGAGTTCGTGGACTTGCACAACATCTCGGCCGACGCCCTCGACCGGATAGGCCAAGAAGGCGCCAAAGCTTATTATAACCGCGACCACACGCACACCTCGCTCAAGGGTGCGCAACTCAACGCGCAAAGCATAGCCGAAGGTCTGCGTACCATAGACAGCCCGCTGGCCCGGTACTTGAAATAAACACACGCCCAAAGTAAGGTCGGACAATCGGATTTGTCCGGCCTTTTTCATGACTTCCTACGAGAAAAGCAGGAAAAAACGCCTCCGGATAGCGCGACAAAATGAATAAATATACGGTATATACGGAGTTTATGCACTCTAAAACCGTATATTTAACATTTAATCTCAAGCAAATGATTTTTCAATCTCTTGAAAGCGAAAAAAAATTCTCCGCACAAAAACGGACAAAGCTCGTGAAAAACGTTTTTCGGACGGCTAAAGGACGGGAACGGAAGGCCGGAAAACGGTTTTTCTGAATTATTCGGTGAAAATCCGGTTCCAAAACCGTCCGGCAAATAGATACAAGAACCTTGCTTTTTCCTGACAGCCGCCCCATATCCCGTGCACGGCATGAACCGGAAACGTGCATTTTGACACCTTTCCTCCGTTTCCGGATGACACTTTGCCCAAAAGCCGACGCGCGAGAATCGCGTATTTCCCATCAACGGGACAACCGGACGCATATACGCCAGTCTCATGAAACATAAAGTCAAGGGTTGTCCGGCATTTTTCACATTTCTTCTGCATGCCCTATAAAAATTAACGCGTGCGCACAATAAAGAGGTGACGGACACGTTTTCTTAAAGTATATTTAGCAAAAAAAGACATGATAGAATACGTGAAGGGCCAGATTGCCGAACTCGCTCCGGCCATCGCCGTCATAGATTGCCACGGCGTGGGATACGGCCTCAACATCTCTTTGAACACATTTTCAGCCCTGCAAGGCAAGCAGGAAGCCAAACTATACGTTTACGAAGCCATCCGCGAAGACGCCTACGTGCTTTACGGTTTTTCCACCCGCCAGGAACGTGCCCTCTTCCTGCTGCTCATCAGCGTGTCGGGCATCGGGGGCAACACGGCACGCATGATTCTCTCCGCCCTCACACCGGCAGAATTGGTCAACGTCATCAGTTCCGGCAATGACAAGCTGCTCAAGACCGTGAAAGGCATCGGGCTGAAAACCGCCCAACGCATCATCGTGGACCTGAAAGACAAAATCGCATCGGTGGAAATCGAAGGGACGGCAGCCCCCGGCACTTCCGCGACCGCGGCAACCGGACATTCCGAAATACTGGAAGAGGCCGTGGCCGCCCTTACCATGCTGGGCTTCCCGCCCGCCCCCTCGCAAAAGGTCGCATTGGCCATCCTGAAAGAAGAACCGGAGGCCGCCGTGGAGCGTGTCATCAAACTTGCCCTCAAAAGATTATAGGAAGCCGAAAGCTTCATAGCCCAACGGAACAGCATGAAAAGAAACTTGAAAATCGCGATTAAGCGAGCGCAGACCGAGCTTGCTCGAAGAATGCCGAGCATGAGCGATTTACGCAAAAAGTGGCTCTACCTCATCTTTCTGGCCATCAGTGCCAACGCACTGGCGGACATGGGAGGTGCCGCTTTCTTGCATATACCCTGGAACGAACCCCCGGCTCCGGCCGAACCGGACACCATCCGGCCACGTTTCAGCGTGAAGCGGACGGCGCCCCGCGACGAAGACGATCTGAAAAAACGAAGCTTGGACCTGAAAGACCCGGACAATCTGAAAACGGATACCGTTTACGACCCGGCGACAGGCAATTACACCATCGGTACCAAAGTGGGCGACAGTTACCTGAACGCCCCTTTGCTGATGTCGCCGGAAGAATATCAGGAATGGAGCCTGCAAAAGTCCTTGCAGAACTACTACCGGCAAAAGAACAGCGAGGCTTTCGAAAATGAAGGCAAAAACAAATTCGACTTCACGGACATGCAGTTCGATCTGGGACCGGCCGAGAAAATATTCGGTCCCGGCGGCGTGCGTATCAAAACCCAGGGTTCCGCCGAACTGAAAATCGGGGGTAACCTGAAGAAGACGGACAACCCGAGCCTCTCGGAAAACCGCCGGAAGACCTTCGGATTCGATTTCGAAGAGAAAATCAACATGAGCATGAACGGCAGCGTGGGCGACAAAATCAACATGAACCTGAACTACAACACCGACGCCACGTTCGACTTCGACGCGCAAAGCATGAAACTGCGCTACGAAGGCAAGGAAGACGAAATCATCAAGTTGATAGAAGGGGGTAACGTGTCGCTTCCCACCAATTCCTCGCTCATCAAAGGCGCTTCCTCGCTGTTCGGCCTGCGGGCTGACCTGCAATTCGGCAAACTGAAACTGCAAACGGTCGTTTCCCAAAAGAAATCGGCCTCGAAAAGCGTGTCGTCCAAGGGAGGCACACAAACGCACAATTACGAATTCTCGGCTACCGAATACGAAGAAAACCGACATTTCTTTCTCGCCCACTTCTTCCGCGAACATTATGACCAGAACATGAGCAAGCTGCCCACCGTCATGTCCGGCGTCACCATCAAGCGTATCGAACTTTGGGTGACGAACAAAACGGGAAGTTATGAAAGCAACCGCAATATCGTGGCCTTCACCGATCTGGGCGAACATGACCATATTTCCAACCCGATCTGGAGCAAAGGCAGCGTGCAAGTGGCCGCCAATGCCGCCAACACCCTCTATTCGACCATGACCACACAGCATGCCGCTGCACGCGACATCAGTCAGACGTCGAGCGATCTGGACGCCATCGCAGGCTTTGAAGGCAGCGTGGACTACGAGAAGCTGCAAAGCGCACGCCTGTTGTCTTCTTCGGAATACACCGTAAACAATTCATTGGGCTACGTGTCGCTCAACTTTACCCTGCAACCGGACGAAGTCCTGGCCGTAGCCTTCGAATACACCTACAACGGCACAACCTACCAAGTGGGCGAGTTCTCGGCCGACCTGACCGACAATACCCAAGCCCTGTTCGTCAAGGCCCTGAAAAACACATCGAACACACCGCAGATGGGCAACTGGGACTTGATGATGAAAAACGTGTATAGCCTGGGAGCTACCACCACGCAAAAGGACAAATTCAAGCTGGACATCCAATACCAAAGCGACTCTGCCGGGGTGTACGTGTCCTACATTCCCGAAGCCAAATACAAAAACACCAAGCTCCTGCGGGTAATGAACTTAGACCGTCTGGATGCCAACAACCGTCCGAATCCGAACGGACAGTTCGACTATGTGGAAGGATACACCATCAATAAAGGACGCATCTACTTCCCCGTAACCGAACCTTTCGGAAGCCACCTGCGCCAATACCTGAATGATGAAGCCTTGGCCGAGAAATATTGTTTCGACGCACTGTACGACTCCACCAAGACCATGGCCAAACAGATAGCGGAAAAGAACAAATTCCTGCTCTCCGGAGAGTACAAGGGAAACAACGGTGCCGAAATCAGCCTCGGCGCCATGAACGTGCCGCAAGGCTCCGTGACCGTGACGGCGGGAGGCGTGACGCTGACGGAAAACACGGACTATACGGTGGACTACTCGATGGGCGTGGTGACCATCATCAACCAAAGCATCATCGATGCCGGCACGAACGTGAGCGTGGACTTCGAAAGCAACGACAACTACGGCATGCAACGCAAAACGCTCGTAGGATTCAACCTGCAATACGACGTGAGCAAGGACTTCACGTTCGGCGGAACGTTCATGTTCCTGAACGAACAGCCGCTCACCACAAAAGTAAACATGGGCGAAGAACCTTTGAAAAACACCCTGTGGGGCGTCAACCTCTCGTGGAAGAAAGAAAGCCAATGGCTGACCAACCTGATAGACAAAATACCGCTCATCGACGTGACCGAGCCGTCGCAAATCAGCTTTACCGGAGAGTTCGCCCAACTCATTGCCGGGCAAAACAAGAAGATACAGGGGTCGGCTTCCTACATCGACGACTTCGAGAACACGAAAAACGGCATCAGCGTGATGCAGCCCACCAACTGGATGATTTCCAGCGTGCCGTCCGACTTTGAAGAAAGCAAGCTCGTCAACGACGTGCGCGGAGGCTACAACCGCGCCCTGCTGAGCTGGTACACAGTGGATCCGCTCTTCACGCGTCAAAGCTCCTCGCTCACGCCCGCCCATATCAAGAGCGACCTGAACCAACTCTCCAACCACTATGTACGCGAAGTGTACGAACGGGAGCTCTATCCCAACAAGACGCAGACCAGTTACAACTCGGCTGCTTCGCTCCCGGTAATGAACCTCGCTTTCTACCCTACCGAACGGGGAGCCTACAACCTGGATCCGAACTTGGACTACAACGGAAGACTCACCAACCCCAAAACCCGTTGGGGCGGCATGATGCGTAAATTGGACACCAACGATTTCGAGACGGCCAACATCGAATACGTAGAATTCTGGTTGCTCGACCCGTTCATCTACACCCGTGACAAGGGCGGCGATTACGGAGGTGACTTCTATTTGAACTTAGGAGAAGTGAGCGAAGACATCCTCCACGACGGAAAGAAATTCTTCGAAAGCGGAATGCCCATCGACGGAAACTCCAACTATTACACGGAAACAGCGTGGGGACGCGTGCCCAACACCACCAGCGTGGTCTATGCCTTCAACAACGAATCCGGAGCACGCGAACGACAGGACATCGGATTGAACGGACTCAACAGCGAAGAAGAACGTACGTTCGGTGCCTACCGTGAGTTTCTCATGGCCGTACAAGGGAAAGTGAGCCCGCAAGTGTACGATTCGTTGATGAACGACCCGGCCGGAGACGATTACCACTACTTCCGGGGGTCGGACTACGACGCCCAGCAACGCAGCATCCTCGACCGTTACAAGTATATCAACCTGCCGGAAGGCAACTCGCGGTCGAATGAAAACGCAAACGAATCGTACGACACTTCATACAAGACCACACCCGACGTGGAAGATATCAATCAGGACTACACATTGAACGAATACGAGAAATATTACCAATATAAAATCAGCATCCGTCCGGAAGACTTCATTGTGGGGCAAAACCATATCGTGGACAAACGTACGGCAAGCGTCAAGCTCCGCAACGGCAACACGGAAGAGGTGAATTGGTATCAGTTCCGCATACCGCTTACCGAATACCAAAAGAAAGTGGGCAACATCAACGATTTCACGAGCATACGGTTCATGCGTATGTTCCTGACTGGTTTCGAACAGCCCGTCATCCTTCGTTTCGCCACACTGGATCTGGTGAAAGCCGAATGGCGTTCCTACGAACAGGCTCTTTATGCCGGCGAAATGCCCGTCACGAACGGAAGCATGGAAATATCGGCTGTCAACATCGAAGAAAACAACGACAAGACACCGGTGAACTACGTACTGCCTCCGGGCATCAGCCGCGTAGTGGATCCGGCACAAAGCCAACTGGCCGAAGACAACGAACAGGCTCTCTCGCTGACGGTACGTAACCTGGCCACGGGAGACGCCCGCGCCGTGTACAAGAACACCAACCTGGACATGCGCCAGTACAAACACCTCCAAATGTTCGTCCATGCCAACGCGCTGGCCGAGAATGTAACCGAAACGGAAGACAATCAGACCAGTATCTTCATCCGGCTCGGCTCGGACTACAAGAACAACTTCTACGAATACGAAATTCCCTTGAAGCTGACGGCAGCCGGACGCTACGACACTTATTCCGCCGAACAGTGCCGCGCCGTATGGCCTGAAGAGAATATGCTGGACATCGATCTCTCGGTGTTCACCAAAGTGAAACAGGCACGCAACCGCGAGAAGAGCCTCGGCAATACCAACCTGACCACACTCTTCTCCGTCTACGACGACAACCGGCCGAACAACAAGGTAAGCGTCATGGGTAACCCGACCTTGGGCGAGGTGAAGACCATCATGATCGGCGTGCGCAACAATGCCCGTGCAACCAAGTCGGTGGAAGTATGGGCCAACGAGCTTCGCCTGCAGGAATACAGCAATGATGGCGGTTGGGCCGCACAGGGTACCCTGAATATACAATTCTCCGACCTGGGTTCCGTCAATCTGACCGGACACATGGAAACAGCCGGATTCGGAGGCATAGAAGACAAAGTGAGCGAACGCAACCAGGAAGACATGTACAATTACAGCATCACGACCAGCTTCGAACTGGGCAAGCTGCTGCCGGAGAAAGTACGCTTCACGGCGCCCATTTACTATTCGTTCAACAAAGAGGTCATCAAACCGAAATATAATCCGCTCGACACGGACATGTTGCTGGAAGACGCTCTCGACGCTTGCACCACGGAGCACGAAAAAGACTCGTTGAGAAGCCTGACCACCACGGAGACCACGAATAAGAACTTCAGCCTGAGCAACGTGAAGTTCAACATCGCCACGCCCAAACACCCCATGCCATACGACCCCGCCAACTTCTCGTTCAGCTATTCGCACAGCGAGTCCAACAAAACGGGCGAAACCACGGCTTGGGAAACGGAAAAAAACTGGAACGGAGCGTTCAACTACAACTATTCTCCCGAATACAAGCCTTTCGAGCCGTTCAAGAAGATGATTAAAAGCAAGAGCAAATGGTGGGACATCATCCGCGACCAGAACTTCAACTACTTGCCGCAAAACATCAGCTTCAACACGAACATCCTGCGCAACTATTACGAGTACCAGGAACGGGACATCGAGAATCTGGAAGACCCGACGTCGCTCCCTCTCTCCTTCTCCAAAGAGTTTTTGTGGAACCGCGATTTCAGTCTGAAGTGGGACTTGACCAAAAACCTTCACTTCTCGTTCAACTCCGCCACCCATGCGGAAATCGAAGAGCCGAACGTTCCGGTCAACAAGGATCTCTATGCAGACCAGTACCAAGTATGGAAAGATTCCGTATGGCACAGCATCAAAGGATTCGGAACTCCGCTCGACTACCAACAGGACTTCACGGCCTCGTACAAAGTACCGCTCGAAAAAATACCGTGCTTCTCGTGGATTTCCCTCGACGGCAATTACACGGCCAACTATTCCTGGGAACGCGGCATGGAACTGGAAGACGGAACTTCTTACGGCAATACCATCAACAACCAGCGTTCGGCTACGATAAACGGACGCTTCAACCTGGAAACGCTGTACAATTTCTCTTCTTTCCTGAAAGAGGTCAACAAGAAATTCTCGGCCAGCGAACGGAAGAAAGCCAAGGACAAAAGCAACCGTGAACGGGAGAAGGCCAAGGCACAAAAAGAAAAAGAGAAGGAAGCCGCCGCCAACGGGAAGGACGGGCAAAACAAGGACGGGAAGGACAAAACGGACGGCAAAACGGCGGACAACGCCAAAGGCACGGCCAACGCCAAGGTGAAAAACCCGAAATTCAAGGGATTTGCCGGTGAAATCACCCTGAAACCCGATACGACCGTGGAACTGGCGCACAACCAAAAGAGCCGCCGCATACGCGTCACCGCCGTAACCGCTGCCGGACGCCGCTACCCCATCAAGTTCAAGAAACTGGATAAGAACAAGATTCGCATCCTGAACATGGACTCCGTAAAACTGCGTGTCAACGTCATAGCCAAGACACCGGCAAAGGAAAAGCCCTGGTACCCCTACTTACAAGGGGCCACACGCTTCCTGATGATGGTGCGCAACGTCAGTGTCAGCTACCGTAACACGTTCGCCATGTCCTTGCCGGGCTTCCTGCCCAACGTGGGCGACATGCTCGGACAACGTACGGGCGGAGGCATGCAACCGGGATTGGATTTTGCGTTCGGCCTCACCGGCGAAAGCTATATCGACAAAGCCAACGAGCGGGGATGGCTGCTCAACAATGACAGTATCAGTACGCCGGCCACCACCAACGCCATGGAGGATCTCCAACTTAAAGCCACGTTGGAACCTATCCCGGACTTGAAGATTGACTTGAATGCCAGCCGGACGGTGAACAGTAACAAGAGCATACAATATATGTATGCGGGCATGCCCACCACGCAAAGCGGCAGCTTTACGATGACCACCATTTCCATCAAATCGGCCTTCGAAAGCCGAGGCGACGCCGGAAACGGATACAGCAGCAAGACATTCGCCCGTTTCCAACAATACCTCAACACGTTCCAAAGCCGTGTGGAAGCCCGCTATGCCAATGCCACCTATCCGGCTGCTACCGGACTACAGGGCAAGTTCGACCCGGCCAACGGTACGGTAGACAAGTATTCGTCCGACGTCATGATACCGGCTTTCCTAGCCGCTTACACCGGAGGAGGAGACATCAACTCCCCGTTGGACATTTTCCCGAGTCTGGCACGCATGCTGCCCAACTGGACCGTATCCTACAAAGGCCTGGCCTACCTGCCTTGGATACGGGACCACTTCAAGAGCGTCACCCTGAACCACTCCTACAAGAGCATCTACTCCGTGGGGGCTTACAATACGTACAGCAGTTGGATGGAGTACATGGGCGACCTGGGATTCATACAAAACACTACGGACAATGCTATCATCCCGAGCAGCATGTACGATATCAGTTCCGTATCCATCAACGAAGCCTTCTCGCCTTTGGCAGGACTGGACCTCACGTTGAACAACAACATGACTTTCAAGGTAGAATACCGCAAGACACGCGTACTCACCCTGAGCATGACCGCGGCCCAGTTGAATGAGGCTTGCAGCAATGACTTCGTCATCGGATGGGGCTACAAAATCAATGATTTCAAGTTCTCTTCCCTCTTCGGAGGCCGACGTAAGAAAACCGGAAGGGGCAATAACAACAAGCAAACGAATGCAGCCAACAACCGGAACAATACCCGCAAGAGCGGTACTTCGGCGAAAAACAGCCGCGTCATCAGCCACGACCTGAACCTGCGTTTCGACTTCTCGTTCCGTAATCAGGACGCCATTACGCGCAACATCCAGACTTCATTGTCCGAAGCTACAAGCGGCAACAAAGCCATCAAAGCCTCGTTCAGCGCGGACTATACGATGAGCCGTTACGTCACGTTGAGCCTCTATTACGACCGTCAGCGCAACCAACCGTTGCTATCGTCCAACGCTTATCCCACCATCACACAAGATTTCGGGTTCAGCCTGCGGTTCTCACTGACAAGATAGAGCCTTACGCTACACGATTCGGCGGAGCAGGATGTTTTCCTGCTCCGCCGAATCGTAAGTTGCCCGCTCAAAACCTTCGCTTCACATGTATATGATTTTCATCGTTCCTCCGCCCCAAACGAAAATCTCCTGAGAACGGAAAATCGTTTGGCTGAGATTGATTTTTCGTTTGGCGCACAAAATCCGGCAGGTTTCAGGAAGGGGACGAAAAAAGCTGTTGTCCCGGAATATTATAAGTATTTTTGAGTTAACTTTGCAGCCGGAAAATAAAACGTACGATGAAAAAGGTATTTCTTTTTATAGCCGGTGCCTGGATGGCATGGGCAAGCCATGCCGAGGGAAATAAAGGCAAATGGTGGCAGGATATCAAGCAAAACACGACATTCGGCGGCTACGTCATCGGTAAGGCTGCATTCAACGACCAAGATTTGGATAATAAAAACGAATCGCATTCCACCTTCGACATCCGCCTCATCCGGGCATACGTCAACGGCAAAGTATGGGATTTCAGATACGGGCTTCAAATGGAAATGAACGGCGTATCCGGAAGCAGTGCGGAGAAAGGGCCTCGCGTATTGGACGCTTGGGCGGAATGGGAAAAATACTCTTTCGTCAAAGTGAAGTTCGGACAGTTCAAGCGCGGCTTCACCTTCGAGAATCCCATGAATCCTTGGGATATAGGTTTCGGGGCATACTCCCAGGCTACGACGATGCTGGCAGGCATGAACGACCGCGTAGGGGAACATTCCTGCAACGGACGCGACTTGGGACTTCAAGTGCAAGGCGATTTGTTCAAATCTCCCGACGACGGTCACAACTGGCTGCATTACCAATTAGGAGTGTACAATGGGCAAGGGGTGAACCACGCTGACCGTAATGACAACAAAGACCTCATCGGCGGACTTTGGCTCTCGCCCGTAAAGGACTTGTGCATCGGTACTTTCGGATGGGCCGGGGAATACAGCAAGGATGCCAACGGCAAGAAAATCACCGTAGACCGTAACCGTATGGCTTTCGGTGTGAAATACGAATCGCGCTGGACCGTGCGCGGAGAATACGTAACCAGCCAGGGACACAAGATTTCGGACTACCGTGTGGCTGACGACGGGACAACGAGCGTCAGCGGAAAGGACAAGGCGGACGGCTGGTATGCCACAGTGGGAGCCCCCGTCACCTCAAGATGCAAAATATACGGCAAATGGGATGTCTATCGCGACCGGAAAGACAATGCAAGCCGGAAAAGCATCTACAACGTGGCCGTAAACTACTATTTCTATAAAAACCTGAAGATACAGGCCCTTTACGGTTTCGTGGAAGACAAAACATACGCCGGAGACCAACATTATAACACCGGAGAAATCCAGTTGTACTGGCGTTTCTGACCACTGCAAACGGAAGCAAAACAGAAATAAAACGGCTTTCCTAATGGTTATATGCCGGGAATCTCCTATTTTTGCAACTAAATCGACCCATAATATGAAAAGAAGTTTTTATTTTATCCCCGTATGGGCTGTCATGGCTTTCGCATTTCTTTCGTGCGGCGAAGACCGTACGTATGAGTTTCTGGCCAAGACGGAAGTGGATAATTGGATTGAAGCGCAAATGCGGGAGATATACCTTTACTACCGGGAAATCCCCCAACTGGAAACGGAAGATTACTTCTCTCCCGCCGAAGAGTTTTTCCCGAAGCTTCTGGCTTCGCAGGACAAATATTCTTATATAGAAGTACCCACGGAAACGGATGCTGGCGCGGAGGTAAAGTTCCGCAACGCCATTCAAACCGTAACTTACGGTTTCGATTTCGTATTGACCGACGACCCGACGGGAAGTTCCAGACAAGTGGCACGCGTGTTGCAAGTGTTACCCCAATCCCCGGCTACCGCAATCGGACTGCAACGGGGCGACTTTATCACAGAAGTCAACGGAAACAATGTCAGCAGTAAAAATACCGGCCTTCTGGAAAACGGGAATGGAACTGTACTCACGGTTTCCACCCTTTCGGCCGACGAAGAGGCCGGCGACTTGGTTTGGGACGATGAAGCGACAGAACTTACACTTCCGGCTGCCGTCCACATGGAGAACAATCCCCTCTTCCTTTACAAGGTCATCGAGCAGGACGGAAGGAAAACCGGTTATTTGGTATATAATGAATTCAAGGCAGGCATAAACGACGGCGACGCATCCTATCTGGAACAAATGCTGCAAATATTCCAATGGTTCAAACAACAAGGAGTGACAGATTTTATCCTAGACCTGCGGTACAACCAAGGCGGACAGGTGACTTGCGCACAACTTTTGGCCTCCTTGTTGGCTCCTGCCGGCAGTCTGGGACAGGAGTTCGCCCGTTTTGAATTCAACGACAAACGGCAAGACTCGAACTACAGCCTGAACTTTCTCACGGAATACGCGAATTATAATCTGAACCTGGACCGGCTTTTCATCATTTCGGGATTGTACACCGCTTCGGCATCGGAAATGATGGTGAACTGCCTGCGCCCTTACATGACAGTCAACCTTTTGGGCACAAAAACCTTGGGTAAAAATGTGGCGATGACGCGTATCGACAGTCCATACGGCTTCGTCATGTATCCGGTAACCTCCACCGTGCTCAACAAAGAAGGACAGTCGGACTACGCCAACGGCTTCACTCCTGAGTATATCATATCCGAACTCAACTACTATCCATGGTATGAACTGGGTGATCCGAACGAGCTTCTCCTGAAAAATGCACTGCAATGGATGGCCGGCGGCGTACCGTCGGATGCGGAAAACGTCAGCAAACCCGAAGAACCGGAAACTCCGGAGAGTCCGGCTTCCCTCCGCCTGCCCCGCAAACCGGCATCCGGTTATTCTTCCATCCTCGGCAAAAAAGCCCCGGCGGCAATCTTGCCCGAATAAAATCCTGTATATCAAAAAGACAAACAGATGATGAATATTTTAGTTTCGGAAGATATCCGGACGGTATGTCCGGAGTTTGTAGGTGCAGCCTTGGAAGCACATATCACCAATACGCCCTACTCCGCTCCGCTATGGGAGGAAATCAAGGCGTTCCAAACCGATTATTGCAGGAAATACACCACGGAGTCCATCAAGGAAATGCCTCCTATACAAGCCACCCGAGCCGTTTATAAACGTTGTGGAAAAGACCCAAGCCGTTACCGCCCTTCGTCGGAAGCCTTGGTACGCCGCATGCTGCGGGGATTGGACTTATACCAAATAGATACGGCTGTGGATTTAATCAATCTGGCTTCCATTGCATACGGGATTGCTTACCCGTTTCTCCATCGGCGGATTCGATGCCGGGAAAATAGTCGGCGACACGCTTGTTTTGGGCATCGGGCGCGAAGGGGAAGCTTACGAAGGCATCGGGAGAGGCCCGTTGAACATCGCCGGACTGCCGGTTTACCGCGACAACCAGGGCGGAATCGGTACCCCCACGAGCGACCATGAACGCACGAAACTCACCCTGTCCACCACCCACCTGTTGGCATTGGTCAACGGATACGACGGCAACCGCGAACAAGTGCTGGCCTGTGCAGAGTACATGCAGGAGTTGTTAAAGAAATATGCCGGTTCAGACGGGGGAAACATCACACTTTATTAAGTTTCTGGAAAAAGGAGAAAACGGAACGGATGGTCAGTAATACGTAATGGTTTGCTTTTCTTTGAAAAA
>ENA-ORSM01002249-ORSM01002249.1-human-gut-metagenome-genome-assembly--contig:-NODE-2249-length-13974-cov-5.951361_pt1 | contig 13974 bp, 10 predicted proteins | sample MGYA00241903_ERZ509170 | MGnify/ENA primary metagenome ERZ509170 (study PRJEB26280, sample SAMEA2338784) | human gut metagenome | biome: human gut; feature: human-associated habitat; material: faeces...
GAAAAGGAGGGGAAATGGGGAAAAGGGGGTGGAAAAGCCTATTTTTTATAACTTTCTCAATTTCATCTATTCAGAAATTAGTAAAAAAATAGGTTTTAGAGGTTCCGCTTTCCCCTTCCCCCCCCCTTCTCTCTCTCTTGAGGACGGGAAGAAGAAAGATTAAATGAAATATTAACAATTAAAATTTAGAAATTATGATTGAAGTAACAATCTTCAAACAGAAACCTTATAGTCAGGAATATACAAATCCTCTGACCGGTATAAAATCATTCAAAGTCATGGAATATCCTCCCAACTATGTAGATGTTGATTTGGTATTCGACATGATTGAACAGGAAAAACTGAAACCTGAGGTTGATGCCATGAGATCTTTCTATGATACTGACCATTCAAAGTATTCCGAACTTAAGGGAAAGTTACCTATCTGTCTTTTCGCCGGAACATTCGGAAGATTCTGTAATGATGCTCTTATTGCTCCTTCGGGTCTTGTTGTTGTTGATTTCGATAAGATTCCGGTTCAAGAAATGGTTAATGTCTGGAATATGCTGGTTAATGATCCTTATACCTATGCTGCATTCCTTTCTCCTTCCGGTAGAGGTTATAAGGTTATTGTCCGTGTTGCCAATAATATTGATAATACCAGTCATAACGAATACCTTGACGCTTTGAAGGAATATTATAGCTCTCCGTTCTGGGATGACTGTTGTAAAGGAATATCCAGAGCTTGTTATCTCAGCAGTGACCCTGATCTTTATCGGAACAGGAACAGCAAGGTATGGACTATAAGAAAAAGCACTCCTCAGCCAACGAATATAGGTAATCACAATCCTATAAGTCCTAAATACATGGTCTGTTCACCCAGTGAAGCAGCTAAAATCATAAATTTTCTGGAAGGTGGATTCTATAAATACCCGATGACACCAGGTCAAAGACATGATTCAGCCTTCAACAGAGCAAGAGAATTGGCTGAATGGGGATTTTCTGAGAGTGCGGCTTATGTCAATCTGAGAAAGTTCATAGAACCGGATTTCCCGGAAGAAGAGTTGAAACGTGAAATAAGAAATGCCTATAAGTGGGTTGATGGTAAAGGTAATTTTGGTAGTAAATATAGAAAAATTTAAGATTATGGATTACAAAAAATTATTGGGGGATATAATCAATGCCATTCCCCAGCCGACTGCTTCAAACAACAAGAGGGGAACAAATGCCGAAGTATGCTACAAGATACAACAAGTGGCAATCAAGGTCGGTCATCCTTTTCAGACTTTCAGGGACCAGCATGTTTATTCCTACACCGGAAAGTATTGGGTCAGTATAGATGATCTTGACCTGAAGATATTTCTCAGGGAAGCTTTGGGAATAGTGACAAATAATATGGTGGATGCATCACAAAGGGAAGTGGTGGAAGGATTGTTCAAGCAATTTCCATATACGGTTATGGGATTGGCCGTAGAGCAGGACAAGGAGAAAATCAACTTTCTGAACGGTACTCTTAATCTTAAAACCGGAAGACTGGAACAACATCTGTATTCGGATTATTTCAGGTATGTTCTCCCTTATCCCTATAACCCAAGTGCGACGTGTCAGATGTTCATGAAGTACCTGGACAGAGTATTGCCGGACAGGAACGCTCAAAAGGTTCTGGCTGAGTATATAAGCTGGATCTTTACCCCATTGAAACTGGAGAAGTGTCTGTTTCTCTATGGTTCAGGAAAAAACGGGAAATCGGTGTTCGTTGATATTGTCGAGGCTCTTTTAGGCAAGGAGAACATTTCCCATGAATCCCTGTCGGATATGTGTGGTGAGAATGGGGACAGAAGCAGGGCCAACTTATCCGGGAAACTGCTGAATACCTGCTCTGATGTCGCTCCTAATGCTTTCTCGGGGGATGTTTTCAAACGTATCGCCAGTGGGGAGCCAATCAGCACCAGACAGCTATATAAGGATGTGGCGACACTTACCGATTACGCCAAAATGCTTTTCTGTCTGAACGAGCTTCCGAAAACCAACGACAAATCGAACGGATATTTCAGAAGGTTTCTTATCGTTCCCTTCAAAGTCCAGATACCCAAATCGGAAGTGGATCCGAAACTGGCTGAGAAGATTGTTTCTACAGAGTTACCCGGAATTATGAACTGGGTGCTTGAAGGTAGAGAACGGTTAATCACTCAATCCGGTTTTACTGAATCTTCCTTATGCCAGAAACAATTGGAGGAATACCGTTATGGCAGTGGAGTACGGAAGAAGATAAGACTCATTCTGCCTGAAGGATTCAAGTTATAAAAGAAAAGAGAGGAGACTGAACTCAAATTACAGTCTCTTAAAAAGCCTAATCGGTCTTAATTGGCAGGTTAGGCTTTAATGTCCTTATTATTATTTGTGCATTTCTATTGACTGAGATTGATATAATTTATATATTTGCAATATCATAAAATAAAAGCACTAATCTATGTATTGTAAAGGATGTGGAAAAGAAGTTGCCGACGATTCTAAATATTGTCAGTATTGTGGTATTAAGCTAGTAAATAATGCTGATGCCACCAACAAACGTTCTCTATTACTTTCTGCATTGGCGAGGGTTAAATTATCGAATAAAGCTAAAACCATCCTCTCTTACTATATGGTTTGGTTTGTTATTAATATGATATGTTTAATATTTTATGATAAAAATAGAGATGCAAGCGATTGGCTGTTTCCATTTGTATCCACAGATTTAAGATATTATGATGGTTCTGAATTTATATTATATACATTGTTAATACCATACTTGATATACTGGGGGACTACTCTTTATAATAAAAGTAAAAAATCTAACTAAATATAATTACCTCCCCCAGCTTACTTTCATCGGTAGACTGGGGTCAGGAGGAGACTGAACAATAATTGTCCGGTCTCTTTGTTCTTTTCAAAACCAATAGCACAGATATTTGTACACCAAAAAAATGGTCAAATACCAAAGGTTTCAAAAGCGTATACCACAATTATATTTGTACAAGACTTCTGATTCAATTTCTTTATTAATGCGAATCCTTTTCCTATCATTGAAGTTTATGCTCACTGTTTCTCGAACTAATCCTTTCCAATCATTCCAATAACAGCACCTGACTTTAGCCACGTTTCCTATTAGTTCAACCTCTGGTAGAATATCATCGGCTATATTCGAAATATCGCCCTTTGAGAATATATTTTCCCGACAAAAAACTGAAAGGTTAGAGATGTCTGATTTTGAGAAGACATATTGCCTGTTCTCATAATTGCCATGCCAAAAAGCTGGCAAAACCGTTGATGCTGTTGTCAACAAATATATTTGCCATGCACTCATTTCTGAACATGTAGCACCTACTTTTTCAATTAAAAGTCTCTTTTCCAATGCTTTTGTTGAATGACCGGTATCAATATAAAACCATGAATTATCTCCTATACTGACATGCTGTGCAAAATATATTTTCAGTATTCCATTAAAAGTCAGTTCGTCCAAAATGGATAAAACGTCATGATTATATCCATCAGGCGGCATTGTTTCTTCATGCAGAGATTTCAAATACCTATGAAATACGCGACCTATCCAACCATACTCATTACTTTCTTTGATTAGACGAACAAGGATTTTCGCTTTCATCCGTACCTCCTCGATTTCTTCCTCGTCACTCTCCAACACATCATACTCTATAATCTGATTCAAGAGAGAGATTCCTTTGCCCATATCTTTAATGAGCGTGTTTCCTTTTTGTCGTTCTCCAAGTATATATAAAATTGCCAAATTCCACAAGCAACGAATAGAAGGGCAAGGTTCTCCACAAACTTTCAATAGATACTCAATAGCATGTTCAAAATCACCAATACCCCATAATACACTGAAGGTATTTTGCATAGCATTCTTAGAACCATTTGATGCCGCAAGACTTAACCATCTCAGCCCTTCATCCATATCATTTTCGCAATTCAGCAAAAGAATGCCTATATTGTTTGCTACTTCATAGATTCCATCATTGTATGCTTGCACATAACAAGCCTTTATGTCATTATAAAATTGAATATTCTTTTTGAAGAGGTGAGAAAGCATGAACTCATTAAAATTTCCTGCACATTCGGCAAGACTACAAGGTTTACATACCGAAAAATCAGCAAAAGACCTGTTTCCAGAATCCACTACATAGTTTTTATCAAGATTATCAAAATACTTGGTATCTTTTAACGGATTATCAAAATACAAGTTTCTCGTTATGAGCTGAGACAGAATAAACACATCCTCCTGTCTAACCTTATTTTCTACTTTATCAGTCTTTTGTCCTTGAACTTCTCCGTTGTCAATCGACACATCGGGGTAGAATTCAACCACTTTCCGACAGTTCTCGCATACAGACACAACACCGGCATAAGACAATGGACCAAGGTCTATATTTACTTTATACCATACAAGCCCCTCTGATGAATTGCCACACTTCAGGCAAGGAAGTCTTTTGGGTTCACCCGAAATTTGTTCCTGCACATTATCCATGATATAGCCATACGCAAACGGTAACCGTTTAAAACTCCAATACCTAACTGTTGGATCTTGTAATGGGTCTGGCGCACACACCATATGCGTTACAATATCATCCTTAACTCTAAAAAGAACACACATCGGTTTATAACCCTCTACTTGGTCGTACACTGCTACATGACTATAATAATTGCAAAATTTGATACTTGTGCGTACATTGATACAATCATGCTTTAGTCGGTTTTCTTTATCTATCCAATATGATTCAAAATCAGCAATACCACTTAGTTCTTTGCGCTTATAAATAATAAGTTTTACGTTTTCTGATAGGAAAGGCCTTAGTGTAGAAAAATCTTGATTATATCTGCAAAATGCAAATCTCTTTGCAATCTCAGTATATATATCATTAGGCAAAGAATCTTCAATCAGCAATCCTTGCCTATCTATCTCCATAGCATCCTTATCCTTTTGAGAAAGTTTCTCCTCAAAACCTTTTCCATATACATCATCCAAAGTAAAAACTGTTTTATGAGTTTCATTATATTGAGACAAAGTCACAACCCTATCCGAAGTAACATCTCGCACTTTATAAACCGGATACAATCTTCTGTCCCTCGAAGATAAGGGCTTTGGCCGATTTCTATAATACATTTCTTTTAATGCGCTTATTGCAATAAAAGGCAATGCCAATACAAATAGAGGCAATAGAGATGAGATTAAGATTCTTACCCACAAAGCCGGAGTTTTGCCAAATAAGTCATCATCATCGCCATCAACACGTTTAGCATTCTTATGCTTGACATGTCTTACAATAATCCATACTATTGCTGATAGAGTAAGAATAGCATACACGATGCCTATAGTCAACCAAATATTCATATTTATATAAATTTGTAATTTCTGCAAATTCCTATCACCTCTAATTCAATCCAATTCAGAATTTTGTAACAAAAGTAATGATTCCAAAGGATTTACTCTACCTCGAATTCACGTTAAATTATAACATCACCAGTATCCATATTTAATACATACATTTAAAGATTATCCCAAAACTCCGGAGATTGTTGATTCATATCCAAATTATCCTTATATGTAATAAGGATTATCATCAATACTTCCCCAACCATCAGAATCCTCCTCAATATAATTCTCCTTTATTACATTATCTTCAAATTCTTCTACAAATTCAGGAGCACCTCCTATCATATCTTCTACCCTATCAAATTGCGCTCTTAACAAATCTTGTTCAACCTCTTCTTCTACATTATTATACTTTGCTTCAAGTGCTGCGTATGCATCTTCTTGCTCACTAATAGAAACTTGATTAGCAATAGTTTCATGCATTACCATTTCATCATCCATAATTAAATCTTGTTTTTCCATTTTTATATCTCCTATTTTATTAATATGATTGAATATCTAAAAATTAAGTCTTTACCTCTCACGAAAGGATTGATATTATTTCCCAAATATGTTTCTTATAGAATTGGTCATAATCTATTTTTTTAAGTGTTATAGATTTACTCTTTTCAAGTTCTTCTACCGTATATTTACCCAAATTCGAACTATGCAGAAATATCTTTATCCCATTTAACGCACGTATGATAACACCATCCTTCTTCTTATAAAGGAATCTTCCTGTATAAATTGTTCCGAATGGTACATCTTTATCTTCAATTTTTATTTGTTGCTTTTCTCCTCTCACAGGAACAGCACTTAGGTATAGCAATGACCTTTCGACATTAACAAATGAAAAATATAATTCTTTCATATTTTGAGGCTGCAATCCCAAATTTCGAACTTTATTTTGTTGACGAAGATTCATAAGAGCTTCCCGTTTACCAAGTTTGAAGATTAACATCTTTCTGTCATTTCTGGATATATATTCAACTTTTACGGGGCAATCTGCATCTATCTTTTCATCTATAATAGAAAAAGAGACACCACTAACCCCGACAAGTCTATCTTTATAGGAACCTATTTCATCATACTTACTGGGAACAACTATCGAGCCATCTCCACGTTCAATCCCCCATTTATCCATTTGAAGAAATTTCTCCATTCCATTATCCAATCTTCTACTCTTCTCCTTCAAGCTCTTACAATTACTATCTATAAAACCATTACAACCATCACATTTGACATTTGCTATATTGTCAGCGTTTAACTCACTGATATAGTCATAATTACTTAAAATCTCATTCCCTTGAAAATCCACAATGCAATATAATCCATTGCGCATAGCTATAATTTTGTCTGAAGACCATATCTCCAGCTGAGAATAACAAGCTGGCGTTAAAGGAACCCCCTTTTTAGTCATAATTCCCCAAAGTAATGCACCATCCGTCTCCTTTACATATTTGTTACCTATAGGATTGAATTTTTCAATTCGCCTTATTCCAGTATTAAGAAGAGTATAGTTATTGTCGAACAAATCATGTAACCCATCTTTCGTTCCTTCATACCATCCTGTGTGAGGAGTAATTAATTCATATTCAAAAGCTATTCTTATTTCGCCATCGAATGTAATCAATCCACATTTTCCATCTTTCTTTCCAATTACATATCTTTGAGTACTTTTCATTATGGCATCCAACTCAAATGCTTCTGATAAGCGTTCCAACTTATCTTCTGTTTTCAAATCTTCTTGTTTTTGTCGCCATAATTCATCCAGTTCTTCAAGGACTCTTTTATTCTCTTTCTCAATATCTGAAATTTTCGATTGAAATTCAGGATGCGCTTCAATATATCTCTGTTCCGCATCAAAATAATACGGTTTGTATGTGCTATCATATTGTAAATCAGAGAGACAGACAAATGTTCCACCCAAACCATTTGAAGAATTCTCATTCAGGTACTCCCAACTCCCATCTGCCTTTAACCAATTGCACTTTAAAATGAGTTCACCTCTTTCCTCACTTTCCTTTTGAGCTTCTCTATCAAAAATGAAAACATTCATTTTATTATTATAATAAATATCTTTTGCCATCATATTATCCAGATTGACGTGTTCATCTTGTTCATCAAAATTAAAAATCCAAATGATGAATTTCTCATTAAGTCGATAGAACAAATCTCTTTCTGCAATTACACTGACAAAGGTTGTGCTTAATTGCAATTCAAATACAATTTCTTGTCCCCTAAAACTGGTCAAAATATCAGGACGTTTCCAATTTAGTATAGGGTGATTTCCTATAATGTTCTTTTCTACTTTTACGTCCGAAACACCAGGAGTTATTTCCAAGAGTTCAGCAATTTTATTTTTTAATCTTTTGTGACGCTCCCCTTCATTACATCGGGCATATTTTTCTCTATTAATATCCCTTCTTGTTCTTCCTGTCGTTGTTTTATAATCACATTCATCACTATCTTTGAAATGTGAAAAGAAACTAGCTTTACCACGTTCTATCTTCCGACCTGATATTTTAACTGCCTGACGACAATATTTGCATACTAATTTAGGCTTTTTCAAATATATTGATTTTTGCAATTCAGTTCTAACTTTAAAAATCGCGTTCTCCGGTTGAGCAAAAAAATCTCTTGCACTTATTTCTAAACCAGTGTCAGTATCAATAACAGTATCTATGGTACGTTTAGTTTTATCAACATAACCTAAATCTGTATTTTCTATAGGTTCTATTGTTATCATAGAACCTTCACCTACCATTATTTTCTGTTCTCCGCTATCTGTTTTTACCTTATTGTCTTTTTCTATCGTAGGCACTGACTTGCTCAATTCAGAAATCTTATTTTGCAATTCGACTTTCTCTTTATTCAAAATGTCAATTATTGCATCTTTAGTACAAATTTTAGCCTTACAATCCTTATACTCTTTATTTATGCTGTCATATTGCTCTTTGAGATTTTGATATTGCATCTTCACGCTGTCTATTTGGTCTTGCATCTGTTCATCAGATATTCTTTCATTATCTTCATCTACAGATTCTAACGCTTGAATATTTGCTTGCAGTTCTTTAATAGTATTATCTTTTTTCCCAATTTCTATTATGTGGTTTTGGCTCTGTAACTCCAAAGATTTAACTTTTTCTTTTGTTAATGTCAATTCCTGTTTTAATGAACTAACACTTTCTTGTAACTGTTGAGATTCATTTATATTACTATTCAACTCATCCAACAAACGTTTTTTTTCATTTTGTAATACAGCATTCTCTTTTATTAGAATGTTATCTTTGTTTTCCAACGTTGCATTTTCCTCCAACAATTGTTTCGTTTTATCTGACAACACTTTGTTTTGTAACTGAATGCCTTTGATATCAATCTTAAAAACTCTCTTTAGAAGCCCCATTACAATATTCTTCATATAGTCTGCCATAATCACCCACCTTTTAAATTATACTATTTAAATAATATATCTATTGTTTATAAGACTGATTTAAATAAAAAAATAAAGTACTATACATATCCCTTTCACAATACCCGATAAGTTTTTTCACAAATACTTAAAATAGCATTACATGAGTTCGGAATAAGAATAAATATAATCTATTGTTAAATAAGAATATAACGATAAAAGTCTTAAACTTATAGTGTCAAGTTATAACATTTAAACGATCACCACTATGTTCTCAGAACCTAAAGTTACGTAAAATCTCTGGAAAAGACGAATAAAAAGGGACAAATGTCTTCGTAACGCCTGTCAATAAGGCGTTTGCGGAGCCAAATGAGGACAGGCGAAAAATCGGGGTAACGCAAAGGAAAGCGGATTTATGAAGCAGAACGGTCTCCAAATCGTTACCCGCCGGATGGTGATTTTTAACATACCGTGTTGTATCTGGCAGCTTGTGGCACAGGTTGGCATATCAAGGTCTAACTCGTTGAATAATAACTTTGCAAACAAAAAACGAGTATGGCAAGAAGCACATTCAAAGTGCTGTTCTACGTGAACGGCAGCAAGGAGAAAAACGGCATTGTCCCCATCATGGGACGGGTTACAATCAACGGGACTGTGGCGCAGTTCAGTTGCAAATGTAACATCCCGAAAGAACTTTGGGATGCTAAAGGTAACAAGGCTAAAGGAAAAAGCAAGGAAGCCAGAGAGATTAACCTTGTCTTGGATAACATCAAGGCACAAATCATCAAGCACTACCAGTGCATATCCGACCGTGAAGCGTATGTAACCGCAGAAATGGTGCGCAATGCGTATCAAGGTATGGGCAGCGAGTATGAAACACTGCTCGAAGCCTTTGATAAGGATTGCGCCAACTTCATGAAACGGGTAGGCAAAGACCGTACCATTGGAACATACAAGGTAATGTTAAGGGCAAGAAATTATGTCGCTGCTTTCATCAAAGCATTCTATAAGCGGAATGATATGTCCATGTTGGAGCTTACTCCCGATTTCATCAAGGAGTTCGTAGCCTACCTCACAACGGAACGCAACCTGAAAAACGCCACGATATGGATATGAATATATAAGTGTTGATGATTATCCACAATTTAATCAAATGTTAGAATTTCAACGCATTCAGTCCGTCGGAGGACAAGAAAAATATATTTTTCCTTTAAATAGCGTATAAGATATTGTTACAGAGGGAGGATTTACTTTTGTTCTCCTTTTTTTATGTTATTCCAACTCTGGTACAAAAAATGCAATGCTTTTATATGGCTATTTATCAGGATTTTATTATTTTTGCAGTTGGATAGGGGTAACTCTCTCCAAGACATATTAAGAAAAAAAGAAGCGTTATGTTTATCTTGTGATTGGGAACCTAGGAAATTCACAATTGTACACAAGGATGGCATAGTGGTTCTCACGCTATAGCGTGGGCTGTTATTTCCATAATCGTGTACAAGGTTTTCCTTGGACCTCCAATCAGAAACGTGGTATTGCAGTTCCACGCAACCTTGATATTCTATCGGAGCTTTGCAGCTTGGCAGAGAGAGGCCGTTACGTGGACTAGCCTCAAGTGCTTTCTCTTTCATGGTGTCCTCTTCCCGCCTATCAGTCTTTATCTTAATACAACAAAGATAATAAGACTGATATTTTCCTGATAAGATGCGGAGGTAATTATTCGTCTCGCTTGACTTTTTTAAAATAAATTTCCGACCTCTTATCTATTAACTGCAAACTTAGAGTATTCTTTTGTTAAACCTTATGGTACTAAATATGAATAACATAAAAATGGAATATAAATGATGTTAACAGTACAACAAAAACAAGCAATGAAGATGATTGAAAAGTTCATTGCCGATAAAGATAGCCAAGTATTTATTTTGAAAGGATATGCAGGTACAGGCAAGACTACATTAATTCGTAACATTACAGATTATTTATCTACTCAATCTCTACATGTTCAATTAATGGCTCCGACCGGACGTGCTGCAAAAATATTACGTTCTAAATTACAAAATTATGATGCTTCTACTATTCATAAAGGTATCTATAAGTTTTCCCATCTTATAGTAGAAGAATCAGAAGGGATGCTTAAATATGTATTTCCACTTAAGGATAACCACGAGAGAGGTATTTATATTATTGACGAGGCCTCTATGATTAGTTCACGCAAATCAAACAATGAACTTTTTCAATTCGGTACAGGAATATTAATAAATGATTTACTTAATTATGCAAGACTAAACTTCGGTGGAAAGATAATTTTTGTTGGCGACCCTATGCAGTTGCCTCCAGTGGGTGATAATTGTTCTGTGGCATTAGATGAAACCTATTTCTATGAATTAAAAATGAATGTTTATTCTTATGAACTAACAGACATTGTTCGTCAAGATAAGGATAGTTGTATTTTGGCTAATGCTACAATGGTTCGTGAATTGATTCGGAGAAAAGAACGAAACCACCTTGTGTTCGAGAAAAAGGAACATGAAGTAATGGATATTGGAGCAATGGAAGTTGCTAAGAAATATTGCGAAGATTCAGAACAATCGTCTGCTATAGTTTGCTTCTCAAATCAACAAGCAGCTGATTATAATACCGCTATTCGTACTATCCTGTTTCCAAGAGCGAATCATGTGGCGGTAGGAGATAAATTGATGGTAGTATGTAATAGCTATTATAGTGAATGTGAATTGCTGAATGGTGATATCATAACTGTAGTAGAAACATCAAATAATATTATCTCTCAATCCGCACCTGTTTGGACTGAAAGAAATGGAAAGAAACTGAAAGAAATCATTACCCTTGATTTCAGAGAAATAAGTTTTCAAGCAGAAGATGGCAATATTTATAAACGCTATATTATTGATACATTACTTCAAAATAAGTTACCTTCACTGACAATTGATGAAATGAAGGCTCTTTATATCAATATGGTGATGCGTATGCGTGCGGAGAAGGGATTAACTAATCCTAAATCTGAAGAATTTGCTAAGGCAATGGGGGAAGATCCCTTCTACAATGCCCTTCAAGTAAAGTACGGTTATGCTTTTACATGTCATAAATCACAGGGTGGTGAATGGAATACAGTTTATGTCGATTTTTCAAAACGTACAGGGCTTGATGCGGATAGCCTCCATTGGAAATATACAGCGATAACACGAGCTTCAAAGATGTTATGGTGTATTAATCTTCCTGATGTAACACCTATTGCGGCTCTTAGAATAACCCCTATCAATAAAACTGCAAAAGTAGCTATTAATGCTTTAGCTTTTGACAATATAGAAGATACACCTTTTCACCCTTTATCGATATTATCTTCAGTAAAATGTAAATATTGGTCTGTTGTAAAGAATATGGATGGAACTCAATATTCAATAAAGAATGTTATATGTAAACCATGGAGAGATATTTATGAAGTAAATACACCAATCGGTATAGTAAGAGTTGATGCTATATATAATGGCGCAGGTCTGTTTACAAAATATGAAACTGATATCAATGACACAGAGTTATTGTTTTTCTTCCAAAATGATGAAAATATCAAGTATAAAATAGACTATCATCCATCTTTGGAGTCACTAAAGACGTTACATTGTCGCATGATTTCTTTGTGTGATGAATGTGGTATCATATTAACCAATGTGGTGGAAGAACATTACCAACTCGTATATTATATGAAAGCCTCCGGCAGCTATGCTGCTATAACTTTTTTCTTTAATGGAAAAGGATTTATTAACTATGCTGCTCCACTTTCTGATATCGGAGAAGCTGATATAAAACTGTCACAACTCATAGAAAAACTAGCATAATAGAAGAATACTAATGTCTGTAAAAGAAGTAACATTATTGCGTAAAAGTGGTAATTTAAAAGAAGCATATAAGATGGCCATTGATGATCTGAAAGAAGATAGAAATAATTCATGGGCACAAATGTCTCTCTTTTGGGTTCTGCGTGACATGTGTCAGCAACTATGCAATAGAAACGCTATAGATAAAGCTAAGATTTGTTTGAAGGAGATGTTTTCATTGCTTCCTACAATGATGGATGATAGTGGTGCAGGAGAGAAAGCTTATGCCAATTTGTATAAACAATTGCAACCTAACGCTGATGCTATTTCAAAAGCATCCGAACTATCAAAGAATGATCCTTCAAATGCATATGTTCAGGTGAAGAATTATATTGATTCCCCAAATGATATAGATTCAGCTTTGCATGAAGATTTAGGCTGGATAATTTATCGTTATATCAAGGCTGAAATTTCAAATTTGACATCGTTGGAAGTAAGAACGTTGCTAAAAGATTATATGTATCTTAAGAATGAACGCCCTTCGATGCTTCATTCTCAAATGTTGAACTTTGCTTTGAGTTTCTCAAAGGAACATTCTGATTTTAGTTTTTACCGTTTTTTCATGCTCTGGGAACCAGAAAATTTACGTTATGAAGATTTGCACAAAGGCTATTACAGTGGTAGTGAAATTCCATCGCTTATCTCTCGTATATGTCGCCAGATTGTAAATAGCGGTGAGGATATTGATGTCGAGAAGTTGTGCGAAAAGATAAATCTTCCAAAATCAGAAACACTTGACCTATTACGTGAACCGCAGTTTTGGGAGATTATGAATCTTCATAAAGAAGGTAAAATACATGAGATGTTTGAAGCTTTTGCTGTTTATAATAAAAGAAACGCAGTTTATGGTGCTTCTCATTGGCATTCTGAAGTGTTGAAAATTGCAGAGCGTCATATGAATGGTCAAGAAGCATGGAGGTTTATTTACTTTTTTAGAGATTGGAGATATGAAAATCTCATGGATGCTGATTGGAAAGAAGAAACAGATAATAATGGTAATACCTATAAACCTTTGGCTATTAAAGCTGCAAAGAAGTGTTATGAATATCTCAAAGAATTATATCCAAGAGATGCAGAACTAGTATCTTGGTTAGATTCATTGTATAATGTTCTCATTGAACGTGCTAAAAAAGATGAATGGATATTAAGACAGCGTGCAATTATATATACATGGCAACAGCAATATGGCCTTGCTATCAATGTGTACAAATCCTTATTACTTGAAATGAGTGAGAAATACTATGTATGGAGTGAATTGGCAGATTGTATACAAGATAGTAATGAATTAA
>ENA-ORSM01002263-ORSM01002263.1-human-gut-metagenome-genome-assembly--contig:-NODE-2263-length-13909-cov-3.943843_pt1 | contig 13909 bp, 10 predicted proteins | sample MGYA00241903_ERZ509170 | MGnify/ENA primary metagenome ERZ509170 (study PRJEB26280, sample SAMEA2338784) | human gut metagenome | biome: human gut; feature: human-associated habitat; material: faeces...
GAGCCGGCGTCCTCTGAGCCAACGCGGGTAGCCTGCGCCTCACTTACGGGGAGCCCCATCACGGGGCTCCCTTTTTTGTGTTTTCTGTGCCGCGCGCCCATCCTGCACGTCAAATTACGGGTTGAAATTGTCGTTATTCGCAATTCCCCGTGTCAAATCGCCGCTTTCGGGCCCTAAAACGGCGATTTCGCACGGGGAATCATAGATATCGACAATTTCAACCCGTAATTTGGGGATGATCCGGCCTGGCGGGGCATTCGCCACGGTAAGTGAGATGGCACCGTTTCCGGATGTGGCCTGCGGCAAAGGCCGCATGCCCCTTGTGCGGCCTCAGCCCGCGAATCCGAGAATCGTGGTCTCGCGGCGGGTGAATCTCGGCGGCGTGCGTTCTACGCCGGGCTCGAATTCCTTGCCTTCGATCTGCTCGATGGCGACTTCGACCGCCCTCGCCGATCAGCCCGATGTCCTTGCCTGGGGTGACGCCGGTGAGCAGCATCATCTGCTCTATCCACGCCAGCGTCCGCGGCGAGCGGGTGTAAATGCATACGCCGTTGCCCTTCCACTCCGGGAACTTCCCTGTCAGCGGCTCGAACGATTGCCAGCGCGTGTCCTTCGCCTCGAACCGCTCCAGCTGTATCCCATGCCGTTCGGCGCATATGACGCTCTCCCGGTCGAAGATGTTGATGAACGGAAACTCGGGGTCGCCGTACGGCACGATGGGCAGGCCGAGTTTCATTGCGGATTTCAGACGCCCGTCATGATGCCGGATGTCCAGCATGATGAATGCGTCGACGAGGTTGCCTTTGCCCAGCCGACGCATGTCGGCGAGGTCTTCGGTCGTGCAGGTCGATGACATCAGGATGAGGTCGTAGCCGTGTTCCTTCGCGGTGGCGCGGATGGCCCGCAGGATGGGGAACAGCTCCGCGCCTTGCGTGGTCTCCGTGGTTTCGGTGAGCAGACCGATGATGTGCGAGCGGTTGCTGATCATGGCCCGGGCGTGCGCGTCGGGCACGTAGCCGAGCTCCCGCATCGCCTTCTCGACTTTGTCCCGCGTCTTCTGCGAGATCGGCCGGTTGCCGCTCATGACATACGACACGGTGCTCTGCGCGACGCCGGCGAGGGCGGCCACGTCCTTTGATGATACCGTGCGGAGTGAAGGACATGGACGGCGACACGGTGACGTATCATTTCACATAGTCATGCTTCAATGGCGGCAACAACGATACGAAGGAGTGCACATGGGGTGGATCATTCTGGCGATAGTCATCGTCGTCATCATCGCGCTGGTGCTGTGGGCGGTCGGTGCCTACAACGCGCTGGTCGCGCTGCGCAATCGCGTGAAGAACGGCTGGGCACAGATCGACGTGCAGCTCAAGCAGCGCGCCGACCTGATACCGAACCTGGTCGAAACGGTCAAGGGGTACGCCGGGCATGAATCCTCCGTGCTGACCCAGGTGACCCAGGCGCGCGCCGGAGCCGCTGCGGCCGCGGCGAACCCGAACGCGACCACCGTCGAGCGTGCCACCGCCGAAAACGCGCTGTCCCGCGCGCTGTTCAACCTGCAGGCGACCATGGAGGCGTACCCGCAGCTGCAGGCGAACCAGAACTTCATGGATCTGCAGGCGCAGCTCAAGGACCTGGAGACGAAGATCGCCTACGCGCGGCAGTTCTACAACGATGTGGTGCTCAAGTACAACACCAAGATCGAGACGGTGCCGAGCAACATCATCGCCGGCATGTTCCACTTCGAGCAGGCACAGTACTTCCAGGCCGACGAGGGGTCCCGCCAGGTGCCGCAGGTGCGTTTCTGACGCCCGACGTCACCGACCGCCGGAACCATCGCCGCTGCTGATCATTGGAGATCGCCATGAACCTGAAACGTCTGCTCCGCTCGCTGGCAACGGCGTTGGCCGGCACACTCGTCGTCTTCGCCATCGTCATCGGCGCCGGCCTGATGCTGAGCGGAAGCTCGCCCGACCTGAGCTACCGCACGCTGGACTATGACGTCGCGGTTCAAGCCGACGGCAGCCTGAAGGTTACCCAGCACATCGACATGAAGCTCCGCACGCGCGACGGCGACACACCATGGCGGCAGCTGTACCAGAAGTACACGCTGCGAGAGGACGGCCTGACCAACATCACCGACATCAGCGTGCGCAACGTCACCGCCGGCGAAAACTATGAGCAGGGCGCGCTGGCATCGCCGGCCGACCATTCCGATACGTCATGGGACCGCGAATACGCCGGGCACTGGTACATCGCGGACGTGACCGACGGGGCCGAGAACCCCCAGCCGTTCGATCCCGCCAAGGACGGGTACGAGATCAGCGACAACACGACCTCGCGGCGGTCGAAAGACGTGGAGATCGGCTGGAACATCCCCGCGACCAAAAAAGCCAGCAGTCTCAAGTTCGACGTGACGATGACGCTCCACGGCGGCACCACGCTCTACAAGGACGTGGCATCGTGGCAGTGGGAGCCGTTCGGCGACAGCAACCTGATCCCCATCGGCAAGGTCACCGGAATTGTGCGCTTCCCCGACGGCATCGACGCCTCCAGCAGCTGGGCATGGCTGCACTACGCCGGTGTCTCCGAAACCTCCCGGATGGACGACGGCTCGCTGCGTTTCAGTGCGTCCGATGTTCGCGCCGGGCAGTATCTCGACGTGGTGGCGGCCTACGACGCCTCCGCCGTCAAGCCTCCGTCCGGATGGCGGCAGGGCGATGCCGCGTGGGTGCGCCAGCAGACCGGCCGCACGTACCTGCCGAAGCTGAAGCAATCCGAAGGCCAGCAGGAAATCGCGTGGCGGCAACAGCAGGCCGGACCGGCCCGCGTGCGCGTGGCCTTGTGGATCGCAGTAGTCCTCGCCGGATTGGCGCTGTTCGCCATCGGCATGGTCGCGGCGGTGCGCAGCTATCGCGAATCCCAATACCACGGCGACATCGAATACTGGCGTGAGCCGCCGGACATGAGCCCTGCCTCGGCCGCGAAGATGGCGGATGTCATGGGACTGTCCAAGGGCAGTGTCGACTCGCTGCAGATGACGGCGACGATGCTGTCGCTCGCCTCGAAGAAGGCGATCGCCATCTATCCGGGTCCGTCGAGCCTGTACCGGGGCGTCGACATGAGCAATGCCGACAACGTGCGTCTGGCCGGCATGATTGGCGCCGACGAGGGCAAGGCGAAGTCGCTGGGCAAGACGATGACCATAGTGCTGCTGCCGGCGGGATTCGACAAGGACGCGGAGCGGGAGCTCAACCTGAGCCAGAGCGAGCGTGCCGCGCTGAGCCTGATGCAGAAGGTCTCCAAGCGCGTCGGCTCTCCCGTGTTCGATCTGGACGGCATGAAGCGGCATTGCGAGGACTGGAAGAACGGGTACAAGGCGCTGAACCTGTTCACCGAAGCGTGCTCGTCCGAGTTCGCGATGCTCGGAGCGACGCGCAACGGCGGCACGCTGGCCAGCTGGATGGGCGGTCTCGGCGCCGCGCTGGCGCTGGTCTCCGGCATCATCGCGGTGTTCGGCGGCAATATCGCACTGGCGCTGATCATTTCCGCACCGATCATGATGCTGTCGATCGTCGTGTGCGCATATGCTGCGTCCAGCGTGCTGACGTCTTCCGGCCAACGGTATGCGGGACAGGTGCAGGGACTGTACCGGTATCTGCAGGATTTCAGCAATTTCAGTGACCGCGGGGTGGCCGACATGGTGCTGTGGGACCGGTATCTGGTGTATGCCGCGGCGTTCGGTATTTCGGACCGCGTGATGGCGGAGTTCGCCAAGGCGTACCCGCAGGTGACCGATCCGCAATGGCTGGACGCGCATGGCGCCGGCTCGCTGCTGTACTGGAGCTACCGCCCGTACGGGTATGGCTATATGGGCGGTCCGACCGCCGGGGCGGGTGCCGGCGGCGTCGGCGGTGGTTTCGACCCGGCGTCGTTCAGCGCGAACTTCGGTGACTTCGGCGCGCGGCTGAATGCCGGTTTCTCCGAGATCGGCTCCGTCATCCACGCGGCGACGTCCGGTGGTGGCGGTTTCGGCGGTATCTCGGGCGGTTCGTTCTCGGGCGGCGGCGGGTTCGGGGGCTCCTCCGGCGGCATTGGCGGCGGATCTTTCGGAGGCCGCTGAGGTCACGCTCTCAAAACTCGCAGATAGAGGGGCTTCTCGACTGAAAAGCCCCTCTATCTGCGAGTTTTGAGAGCGCAACCTCAGCTAAGCGCGTGGTCGATGTCGCGAATCAGGTCGTCCGTATCCTCCAGACCGACGGCGAGACGGAAGAAACCCTGATGGAACCCGGGCGGATACAGGTACTGCCGTTCGTCGTCTTCGCCCAGAAACACGATGAGGCTTTCGGCATGGCCGAGCGACACCGCCGACGTGATGACGTTGAGTTTGCTGACGAAACGGTTGTGTCCGTCATGGTCGGTGTTCAGTCCGAACGCGAGTACCCCGCCGAAACCGGCGTCCGGTCGGGCGAGCTGGCTGGCGGCGAATGCGTGATGCGGGTGCGATTCGAGCCCCGGATACGCCACGAACCGCACCCGCGGCAGTGATTGCAGGTGCTCGGCGATGGCCTGGGCCGAGGCGTTGTGCTGCCTCATGCGCAGCGGCAGCGTGACTAAGCCGCGGTTGATGAGCCATGCGTTGAACGGCGAATTGAACGTATTGTCCACTCCGGCAAAATCTGGTTGAGCAGACGGTATGCGGCGATGTAGGCCGTGTCGGAGAAGATCGCGTGGTCGCCGCGGTTCAGCACGGTCGTGAACGTGGCCGCCAGCGCCGCCACTCCGCTGGCGAGCACCTATGCGTAACCGGTGCGATTCCAACGGTTGATAGCCCCTCATACAAAGAACCGTCGCGCTGAGGGGCGCAGAGGTACCGTTCAAAGCGTCACTGTGTGAGGACACCGTCACTGTGTGTGCCCTCTCACAGTGACGGTGTTGCTAGAGCCCAGTATTTGCAACGGTTTTCAGGGTACCGTCACGCTGTGCGCCCTCGCACGGTGACGCTGCCCTCGCACGGTGACGCAATTTCAGCCACCGTGCGAGGGCACACATCCGTCAGAAGTCCCAGTCCTCGTCGTCGGTCTCCTCGGCCTTGCCCATCACGTAGGACGAGCCGGAGCCGGAGAAGAAGTCGTGGTTCTCGTCGGCGTTCGGCGACAGCGCCGCCAGAATCGCCGGGTTCACGTCGCACGCCTCGGCCGGGAACAGCGCCGGATACCCGAGGTTCATCAGGGCCTTGTTGCCGTTGTAGCGCAGGAACTTCTCCACGTCGTCGGTCAGTCCCACACGCTCGTACAGCGACTCGGTGTATTCCACCTCGTTGTCGTACAGCTCGTTGAGCAGGTTGTACGTGTACTCGCGCATCTCCTCGCGCTTCGCGTCGCTCACCCGCTCAAGCCCGCGCTGATACTTGTAGCCTATGTAATACCCGTGCACGGCCTCGTCGCGGATGATCAGACGGATCACGTCGGCCGTGTTCGTCAGCTTCGCGTGCGCCGAGAAATACATCGGCAGGTAGAAGCCGGAGTAGAAGAGGAACGATTCGAGCAGCGTGGAGGCGACCTTGCGCTTCAGCGGACTGTCGCCCTCGTAGTAGTCGAGCACGATTTCGGCCTTCTTCTGCAGGAACTCGTTGCGCTCGCTCCAGTCGAACGCCGCGTCGATCTCCTTGGTGGAGCACAGCGTCGAGAAGATGCTCGAATAGCTTTTGGCGTGCACGGACTCCATGAACGCGATGTTCGTGTACACGGCCTCCTCGTGCGGGGTGAGCGCGTCGGGAATCAGCGAGACCGCGCCGACCGTGCCCTGAATCGTGTCGAGTAGCGTGAGTCCGGTGAACACGTGCATGGTGAGCGTGTGCTCGTCGTCACTCATCTTCTGCCAGCTGGGGATGTCGTTGGAGACGGGAACCTTCTCGGGCAGCCAGAAGTTGCCGGTCAGGCGGTCCCATACTTCGAGATCCTTCTCGTCCTCCAGACGGTTCCAGTTGATCGCGGAGACGCGGTCGATGAGCTTGAGCGGTTTGCGCGGTACGGAGATTGGTGCCATGGTTGTCTGCCTTTCGTTGTTGGGGGTGGTCTGTTACGTTCTTTCGGATGACGTCGATCTCGTCGTCGGCGGGTTTGTCTTCAAACTCCTCCGGCGCGGTCAGACGGAGTATGAGCCGGTAGATCATTGGCGACATGTGGGTTCCTTGAGTTGCGGGCGTGCGCAGGGCTGTGGAGCGGAATTGGTGGATGACGTGTGTGGAGACCGCCGTCTGAGGCCGAAGGCGTACGAAGGTACGTCGAGCGCCGAAGAAAGGCGGTATACGCATACATCATCCACCGATTCCTCAGAGCGTGCAGGAGACGCAGCCTTGCACCTCGGTCCCTTCCAGCGCCTGCTGGCGGATGCGGATGTAGTAGAGGGTCTTGATGCCCTTGCGCCAGGCGTAGATCTGGGCCTTGTTGAGGTCGCGGGTGGTGGCGGTGTCGGGGAAGAACAGCGTGAGCGAGAGTCCCTGGTCCACATGCTGCGTGGCTTCGGCATAGGTGTCGACGATGGCCTTCCAGCCGATTTCGAAGGCGTCCTTGTAGTATTCGAGGTTCTCGTTGGTCATGTAGGCGGCCGGGTAGTAGACGCGCCCGAGCTTGCCTTCCTTGCGGATCTCGATCTTGGAGGCGATCGGGTGGATCGACGAGGTGGAATGGTTGATGTACGAGATCGAGCCGGTGGGCGGCACGGCCTGCAGGTTCTGGTTGTAGATGCCGTCGCGCAGGATGTCGTCGCGCAGCTCGGCCCAGTCGGCCTCGGTCGGGATCGCGACGCCGAAACGCTCGAACAGGGCGCGCACGAGTTCGGTGCGCGGGGCGAGGGAGCGGCGGCCGTCGGTGTACTTGTCGAAATAATTGCCCTCGCCGGCCGGCTTGGCGTACGCCGAATCGGCGAAACCGCGAAACGCCGTGCCGTGCTCGACGGCCAGCGTGTGCGAGGCGCGGTAGGCGTGGTAGGCGACCGTCATGAAATACATGTCGGTGAAGTCGAGCGCTTCCTCGGAACCATACTGGATGCCCTCGCGGGCGAGGAAACCGTGCAGGTTCATCTGTCCCAGGCCGATTGCGTGCCCTTCATCGTTCGCGCGGCGGATCGAGGGCACCGCGTCGATGCGCGTGTGTTCGGACACCGACGTCAGGGCGCGAATCGCCGTCTCGACGGTGCCGGCCAGGCCCGCGTCCATCGCCTTGGCGATGTTCAGCGAGCCGAGGTTGCAGGACACGTCGCGCCCGACGTGCGAGTAGGTCAGGTCCTCGTTGTAGGAGCTCGCCTCCTGCACCTGCAGGATTTCGGAGCACAGGTTCGACATCGTGATGCGCCCGGCGATCGGGTTCGCGCGGTTCACCGTGTCCTCGAACACGATGTACGGGTAGCCGGATTCGAACTGGATTTCGGCCAGCGTCGTGAAGAACTCGCGCGCGTCGATATAGGTTTTCCTGATGCGGTCGTCGGCCACCATCTCGTCGTAATGCTCGGTGACGGAAATGTCGGCGAACGGCTTGCCGTACACGCGCTCCGCGTCATACGGGCTGAACAGCGCCATCTTGGCCTTCTTCTTGGCCAGCTCGAACGTGACGTCCGGGATTACGACGCCCAACGCCAGTGATTTGATGCGAATCTTCTCGTCGGCGTTCTCGCGCTTCGTGTCGAGGAAGCGCAGGATGTCCGGATGATGCGCATTGAGGTACACCGCGCCGGCGCCCTGCCTCGCGCCAAGCTGGTTCGCGTACGAGAACGAGTCCTCCAGCAGCTTCATGACCGGGATCACGCCGCTCGACTGGTTCTCGATGTGCTTGATCGGGGCGCCGAGCTCGCGAAGATTGCTGAGCAGCAGCGCCACGCCGCCGCCGCGCTTCGACAGCTGCAGGGCCGCGTTGATGCCGCGCGAGATCGACTCCATGCTGTCTTCGATGCGCACGAGGAAGCAGCTGACCGCCTCGCCGCGCTGCGCCTTGCCGAGGTTCAGGAACGTCGGCGTGGCCGGCTGGAACGCGCCGGAGAGCATCTCGTCGAGGTATTCGACGGCCCGCTGCTCGCTGCCGGCCGCCAATTCGAGCGCGACCGCCGCGCAACGCTGCGGGAAGTCCTCCAGATACAGTTTGCCGTCGAACGTCTTCAGCGCGTATGACGTGTAGAACTTGAACGCGCCCAGGAACGTGCCGAACTCGAATCCGGAGGATTCGGCGTGCGCGTAGAAGTCGTCCAGGAACTCGGGGGAGTAGCGTTCGAACACCGCCGGGGCGTAATACTGGTGGTCGATCAGGTAGCGCAGGCGCTCGCCGGTGGATTCGAAGCGCTTCGTGTTCGTGGCCACGTGGCCGGTGACGTATTCGCGTTCGGCGGCCTTGTCCTTACCGAACTGGATGCGCCCATCGGCGTCGTACAGGTTCAGCATCGCGTTGAGCGCATGGTAGTCGTGCGCCGGATCGTACTGCTCGACAGTGGTGTCGGTGGTGTTGTCGAGCGGCAGCTCGGTGTCGGTGAAGTCAGTCATGAGTATAGTTTTCCCTTGGAGTAACTGGAATAACGGTGATTGTGGCGCGTTCAGCCGCGGTGGTCCCGGAAGAAGCGCACGAGTCCATCGCGCACCTTGCGCGTGTCTTCGCGCGTGCCCATAAGCTCGAAACGGTAGAGGAACGGCACGCGGCATTTCGCGGCGATGATGTCACCTGCCGCGCAGTATGCGGTGCCGAAATTGGTGTTGCCGGACGCGACCACGCCGCGGATCCACGCGCGGTTCGCTGGATTGTTGAGGAAACGCTTCACTTGCGGCGGCACGGCCTTTTTCGCGTCGCCGCCGCCGTAGGTCGGCACCATCAGCACGTACGGCTCGCGCACGTTGAGCGGCGCCGAGCCCGGCTTGAGGGGGATGCGGTACACGGCGATGCCGATGCCGCTCAGCTGGCAGGACTCGATGAACCGGGCCGTGTTCTCGGAGGCGGAGGAGAAGTACACGACTGCGCCGATGTGCTCGACCGTGTTGCCGGCCGGCTGCTCGGGGGTGCTGGGCGTGGTGCTGTCGGCGGCGGGGATGGCGTGCGCGGCGGTCAGGTCGATCGGGGTGCTGCGCGGATGAGGCTGGGGCGTGCCGGGGGGGGCGGGGGGGCGCTGCCGTTCATGCGGCCACCGGCGCGGTCTTCTTGGCCAGTTTCTTGGCCAGCTCGCGAATCAGGTCCGGGCGGTAGCCGGTCCAGGATGCATCGGGGGTGATCACGACGGGAGCCTGCTGGAAGCCGGCCTGCTGCAGCTGTGCCAGGGTCTCCGGATTCTGCTCCAGGTTCACGGTCTCGAAAATCACGCCCTGCTTGGTGAGCTGGCGCTTGGTGGCGTCGCACTGCGGGCAATACGGTTTGGTGAACACGGTGACGGTCATGTTGCTCCCTTGATGCGCTGGGGTGAACGTGTTGACTCGCTCAGACTACAGCGTTGTAATTTGCAGTCAAGAACCCCTACAAGTCGTGTCGCGCGCAGTGTGTGGTCACTATATGTAGTGTTTCGTTGGGATGATGCCGATTTTGGGCGATGGTGGATTTTTGGTGTCGGTGTGAAATGTGGGGATAGTCACATGAGCGGTCTCCGGGCGGATTTGTAGCAGCGAACGGTTCTCAATAAGAAAGGTGCGAGCCTGCTGTCGGCCGAAATGAACATCAAAATCGGCTGAGCCCTGGAATTCCGGGACTTTGCCTATTTGTGCGATTGTGCGAAATTGTGCGGAATCCTCACACGTTTCTTATTGAGAACCGTTCGCTGCTACCGGGGTCGTATCCGCCGCGGCCTCGGCGTATTGTGGAGGGCGACATTATATGACCATCAAGGAGATGCACATGGTACTGCACCGCAACCTCGGTCCGTTCGGCACCACCGCCATCGGCCTCGGCGAAATGCCGCTGACCATCGAGAACAACCTCGGCCACGATAAGGGCATCGAGACCATCCACGCCGCACTCGACGCCGGCTGCCGTCACCTCGACACGGCTTGGGCCTACTACTGCTCCGGCGGCGAAGAGCAGACCGGCGAAAAGCTGATCCGCGAGGCCATGGCCTCTTGGAACGGCCCGAAGGACGAGGTCACCATCGCCACCAAGGTCGGTCATTTCCGCAACTTCACCGACGGCCGCCCCACCTGGGACGTGGACGGGCGCCCCGAAAACCTGATCAAGCGCGGCAAGGAGAGCGCGCTCGCGCTCGGCGTCGACACGATTGACCTGCTCTACTTCCATCGCCCCGACCCGAAGGTGCCGTACAACGAGTCCGTCGAAGCCATCAAGCAGCTGGTGGACGAGGGCGTGGCGCAGGAGGCCGGCATCTCCAACGCTTCCATCGAGCAGATCGACATCGCGCGCGGCATCCTCGGCGACAAGCTCATCGCCGTGCAGAACCAGTACTCGCCGATCTACCTCGACACCGCCGATACGCTGGAATACACGGCGAAAGTCGGTCTGAACTTCGTGTGCTGGAGCCCGCTGGGCGGCTTCCGCAAGCCCAAGGACGAAACCAAGTTCGACCCGTTCCGCGAGATCGCGGCGGCTCGTGGCGTCTCCTACCAGCAGGTCGTGCTCGCGTGGGAGCTCGCCAAGGGCGACCATGTCTTCGTCATCCCCGGCGCCCACCGCCCCGAGACCATCCTCGACAGCCTGCATGCCGGCGATTTGGAGCTCACCCCCGACGAGCTCTCTGAGCTGACCCGGGCCCTGGCCCAGCGCCGGGAGGTGCCCCCCTCCTGGGAGGACGTGGAGGGCTATTGCCAAATCATCCGGGAGGAGGGCGGCTTCTCCGACCCGGAAAAGATAAAAGGCGCCACAGAGGAAGATTTGCGGCGCTACCTGCAAGAACTGAAAAGCCGGAAGTAAATGGGAAATTCCAACTGGACGCAAGAAAGGAATGGTACAGTATATGGCGGCACAACCCGATAAGAAAACCGTGATCAAAGACCTTTTGGAGCTGGGCAAGAGCAAGGGCCAGCTCTCCACCAAGGAAATCCTGGACGCCCTGGGCGAGCTGGACTTCGACCCCGAGCAGATTGAGAAATTCTACGACACCCTGGAGTCCCAGGGCGTGGAGATTGTGGAGGACTTCGACGACATCACCATCGACGACGAGGAGCTGGCCAAGGCCGAGGGCATCGAGCTGGAGCCCGGCATGGGCGCCGACGGCGTGGCCATCGACGACCCGGTGAAGGTCTATTTGAAAGAGATTGGCCGTGTGCCCCTGCTCACCCCCGACGAAGAAGTGGACTTGGCCGTGCGCATCTCCAACGGGGACGAGGCCGCCAAAAAGCGCCTGTCCGAGGCCAACCTGCGCCTGGTGGTCAGCATCGCCAAGCGCTACCTGGGCCGGGGCATGCAGTTTTTGGACTTGATCCAGGAGGGCAACCTGGGCCTGATCAAGGCCGTGGAGAAGTTCGACTACACCAAGGGCTTTAAGTTCTCCACCTACGCCACCTGGTGGATCCGCCAGGCCATCACCCGGGCCATCGCCGACCAGGCCCGCACCATCCGCATCCCGGTGCACATGGTGGAGACCATCAACAAGGTGATCCGGGTCTCACGCCAGCTGCTCCAGGAGCTGGGACACGACCCCACGCCGGAGGAGATCGCCGACGAGATGAACATGCCGGTGGACCGGGTGCGGGAGATCCTGAAGATCGCCCAGGAGCCCGTCTCTCTGGAGACCCCCATCGGGGAGGAGGAGGACAGCCACCTGGGGGACTTCATCCCCGACGAGGATGCCAGCGAGCCCGCCGAGGCCGCCTCCTTCACCCTGCTGAAGGAGCAGCTGGTGGATGTGCTCTCCACCCTGACCCCCCGGGAGGAGAAGGTGCTCAAGCTGCGCTTCGGCATCGAGGACGGACGGACCCGTACCTTGGAAGAGGTGGGAAAGGAGTTCAACGTCACCCGGGAGCGCATCCGCCAGATCGAGGCCAAGGCCCTCAGAAAGCTGCGTCATCCTTCTCGTTCCAAGAAACTAAAAGACTTTTTGAACTGATCCGGGGATCGTTTTGCTGAGTGTTCCGGGGCGCAGCTTTCCGGGGCCCCCGGGCGGGCCCAGCGCAGCGGGCCGCACGGGGAGAGCCGGAGCGACGGAATGAGTGAGCTCCCGCCTCCGGCGGGGGCGAGGGATATGCAGTCCGCGACGGCGACGCGTCATCCTTCTCGTTCCAAGAAACGAAAAGACTTTTTGAACTGACAGGCAGGCAGAGCACCGGAGGGCCGGGGCGCAGGTTTCAGGTGCCCCACCTGCAAAAAGGACCCCAGCGGAACACACATCCCCCGGAGCGCGGCTCCGGGGGTGTGCTTTGCGGGAAAGAGCGGAGAACGACTATGACAAAGCAGGATGTTTTGAAGCAGTATTTCGGCTATGACACCTTCCGGGGCGGTCAGGAGGAGATCATCGACGCACTGCTGGCCGGGCGGGATGTGCTGGCCGTCATGCCCACGGGAGCGGGGAAATCGGTGTGCTATCAGGTGCCTGCCCTGCTGCTGCCCGGCATCACCCTGGTGGTCTCCCCGCTGGTCTCCCTCATGAGGGACCAGGTGACCCAGCTGGTGCAGATGGGAGTGCCCGCCGCCTACCTCAACAGCTCTCTCACCTACCGGCAGTATCTGCTGGCCCTGGACCGGGCCAGGGAGGGCCGGTACAAGATCATCTATGTGGCTCCGGAGCGGCTGGATACCGAGGGGTTCCAGTCCTTTGTCCGCTCGGCCCAGATTTCCATGGTGGCAGTGGACGAGGCCCACTGTATCTCCCAGTGGGGGCAGGACTTCCGCCCCGCCTATCTGAACATCCCTGACTTTGTGGACCGGCTGCCCCAGAGGCCGGTGGTGGGGGCCTTCACCGCCACCGCCACCTCAGAGGTCCGGGAGGATATCCAGCGGCTGCTGGAGCTGGAGGCCCCCCTGTCCATCACCACCGGGTTTGACCGGGACAACCTGTATCTGGAGGTGTGCCACCCCTCCGTAAAGCGGGTGGAGCTGCTGGCCCGGGTGCGGGAGCGGCCGGGGGAGTGCGGCATCGTCTACTGCTCCACCCGGAAGAACGTGGAGGAGGTCTGCCAGTTCCTCCAGAGCTCCGGCATCTCCGCAACCCGCTACCACGCTGGGCTGGAGCCGGAGGAGCGGCAGCAGAATCAGGAGGACTTCCTCTTCGACCGGGTCCAGGTGATGGTGGCTACCAACGCTTTCGGGATGGGGATCGACAAGTCGGACGTGCGCTTCGTCATCCACTACAACATGCCAAAGGACCTGGAGAGCTACTACCAGGAGGCGGGCCGGGCGGGCCGGGACGGGGCGGAGGCCCGATGTATCCTGCTGTACAGCGGGCAGGACGTGCGCACAGCCCAGTTCCTCATCAGCCAGAGCGAGCCCAGCGAGCAGCTGGACCCGGAGACGGCGCGGCAGCTCCAGGAGCGGGACTTGGGTCGTCTGAAGCAGATGACGTTCTACTGCCGCACCCGGCGGTGCCTGCGTCAGTATATCCTGAACTATTTCGGCCAGTCGGCCCCGGACTACTGCGGCGCCTGCTACAACTGCCTCCATAACTTCGAAGAGGTGGATGTCAGCCGGGACGCCAAGGCCATCGTGGCCTGCATTGCCAAAACCGGACAGCACTTCGGCGTGGGTGTCATCGCGGAGACCCTCTGCGGTGCGGACACGGAGCGGGTGCGGAAGTACCACATGGACCGGGAGGATACCTACGGCGCTTTGGGTCAGCTGACCCAGAAGGAGGTCCAGGAGCGCATCCGCTTCCTGCTGGACCAGGGCGTGCTGGAGCTGAGTCCGGGGCAGTATCCGGTGCTGCGGCTGACGGAGCGGGCGGAGGACGTGATGTACGGCGAATCGACGCTCCAGATGAAGACGCTGCGGGAGGACCG
>ENA-ORSM01002271-ORSM01002271.1-human-gut-metagenome-genome-assembly--contig:-NODE-2271-length-13859-cov-2.870617_pt1 | contig 13859 bp, 15 predicted proteins | sample MGYA00241903_ERZ509170 | MGnify/ENA primary metagenome ERZ509170 (study PRJEB26280, sample SAMEA2338784) | human gut metagenome | biome: human gut; feature: human-associated habitat; material: faeces...
CCCGTTTGCATTCCGTACAAAAAGACGATGGGCAGCAGATGGGTAAAAAACAACGATACGACCGCATGAGGCCTTGTCCGAAACAAATAGACCAAGGGGACGCAGAACAACGTAAAGTACTTTAAATACATATAGATTTAATTTTTAATGATTTAGGACAAATATAATCTCCCAATATATTATCTCCTATATGAAGAACATCCTGAGTTCTATAGCCTGTATTTTTCAAAACAAACCGAAACATATTACCTGTAGATTTCAATACACCAGTAGCAGATGAAACATATAACTTAGAATGAGACATGTAACCATTGGCATATAATATCTCTCCTATAAAATCGGCTGGAAGATACATATCCGAAATAATCATCACTTCTTTCCTTAAAGAGACAGCATAATCATATAAATCCTTTATTTCCAGCCTTGCAGAGAGTTCCAAGCGCTCTATCTTCAATTCCAATTGGAGCAACATATCTCTTACCTCTTTATCATAAGGTAGCAGATCATAGATAGAATAGATATTCGTTTCCTCGGTTAAAGATCGTTTTCTAGATTTCCTTTCAGCTTCTATTCTTATTTGCTTAAAGTCTCGAATTGGAATTAGACTCAATTTATTATATTCTTTTTCCACTAGATCGAATACATCTGAAGGAGTTGATACTTTCCTTTGTAAAAGAGTATCAAAAATATCAAAAGAAATCACAGAGTATTTATTGATCGCTTTCTTTATCCGATTCAGATCCGATTCTATCACACATCTACAAAGGACACTTTGTAATAATTCTTTAACTCTCATAATAAAGTTAGTGATCAATATGTGAAAGTATAATTTTAGCGACCTCCTCTGTGGCTGTCCCTTTCTCATAAGAACCTAGATTTTCATGATGTCGTATCATAGCTTGCTTAAACTTATTCTCATCAAAAGCCTCTATCTGTTTTCTCAATTCCTCATTTGTCTTGCAAATAGGGAATCCCCACTCTTCTATAGGTGTATAGAAGTCTGTTTTTTTCTTATATTCTTCTAAATCAGGAGTAAAAAGAAAACAAGGGCGATAGGTAAATGAATAATCCCAAACGCTCGATGAATAGTCTGTTATTAACATATCTGCAGTACATAACAAATCTTGCATTTCTGGATAGTCTGAAACATCTCTTACAGTGGACGTATATTCATGCATTTTTGAATTAAACGAAAGACTATTAAATAAACACATATGATATCTTAAAAATAGAATGACTCTTTTTGCAGCAAAGCGTTTTTTTACAGCTTCCAATAATTCATTTTCTTTCAAACTCCAATCATAAGACGGACTTGATGTCGTGTTTCTAAAAGTTGGTGCATACAATACGACAAAATCAGATTGTTTAATATTAAATCTATCACGAATACAATTTGACAATTCATTCATTTTTTGAGCACTAAAAAACACATCATTTCTAGGTAATCCTAATTTAACAAATTTATCCTCATGCAAATTCCACGCAGAACTCATACATTTTGTAGTAGAATAGCTCGATGATAAAAAATAAGAAGTAGCCTTAGAGAAATGCAAAATTGATCTATTATATAACCACTGACATCTTCCAATGTCATAAAAATCTTTTTCTATTTTCTTATACGCTCCTCCTGCATGCCAAGTATTAATAACTATTTGGGTCTTTCGAAAAGGAATATAATCATATCCTCCAATATTTGTTATATAAACTTTTGCAGTCATTAAATATTTAAAATAACTTAAAGAAAATCTCTTAACACACTTAATATCAGCATATTCATTATTGCATTTCGGCTTAACACTCCAAGCAATCTCAACATTACTACCTACTATTTTCTCAATATTATCATAAATATAAAATGGATTGCAACAAATTCTTTCACCTGAATAACTTTCAAATAACACCCTATTTGACTTTACTCTAAACACATAGAATACACGCAAGAGAAATCGTAAGACTTCTTTTACACAAAGCTTAAGTATCATAAATTACTATTTTATATATGACATAAATAAAGGAATCGTATCTTGTAGAATACATCCTTGTTTAAAAATTCCGGCTGTTCCTCCCACGAAAATAGAGGCTCCCAATTGACGCATATATTTCGCTCTCTCAGTACTGACACTTCCATCTACACATATTTCTACATTTCCATAATTATGTTGATCCAAATATTGACGAGTTTCACCTACTTTCTCCATCATTCCATGAATCATCATTGTTCCAGCAAATCCGGGTACAATAAGCATCAATAATATAACATCAACATAAGGGAGATATTTACGTACCTCATCTATAGAAGTATCCGGATTTAAGGCTAATCCAAATTTCGCACCCCTCTGTTTAATAAAAGCCGCATTCTCCAAAACACTTTCTTTACATTCACTATGAATAGATACAATATCCCCATCTCTAATGTCCATTGAACGGATAATTGTACGAGGATGTTCCATAAGCAAGTGAATATCAACTGGAAGACTCGTAATCTTTCGAATAGAATTAACCACATCAGGACCAAATGTAAGATTTGGGACAAATGCAGCGTCCATTATATCTACATGTAAATAATCAACTCCATTTTCTTCTAAAATATGGATGTCACGCTCCAAGTTTACCAAGTCAGCACACATAAGCGAAACGGATAATTTAGATATTCTATTCATGATCTACCAACATTACTTTATTTGAATAAATAGAATTATCACGCATAAGCATCAAGCCTTCCATTAACTGGCTAAAATCCAAACGATGGGTAATCAATCTTTTGAGATCCAATTTTTCATTCTCCAACCAATATAAAACTTGAGTCCAATCATTATCATTGATGCCAAAACTAGAGTTCCAAGTACCATAAATCTGCAATTGCTTTCGCAATAGTTTCCAATAAAAATCTTTCTCTAAAGTCATATCATCAATTGGATTACCTAAAGCAACAATAGTACCCGAAGATTTCACTATTTTCAAGCTAGTATTGAACGACATAGATGCCCCAGTCCCCTCAAAAACAATATCGGCTCCGGAGCTATCTATATTCCTTGATACCCATTCAGATACATCTGAAGTAGTAGAATTACAGATATTCTCTACCCCATAAGTCTTTGCAAAATCCAACTTTGTTTGAGTCCTACCTACTAATACCACTTTTGATGCTCCCAAAAGTTTTACCATTTGAGATAATATCATCCCAATTGTTCCTGGACCGATAACAACAACTGTATCTCCTTTTTTAAAACCAGATCGTTTTAATGCATGTAAGGCAACCGCTGCTGGTTCTAGCATAGCCGCTTCTTCATAACAAACGCAATCCGGAATCTCCAAGAGATTCCAAACAGGAACAGCAACATATTCCGCAAAACCCCCATTACATCTTGATCCTAAGTAATCATAATTCGAACATAATTCATATTCCTTATTTTTACAATTATTACACTTAAAACAAGGTTTCAAAGGGAAAACAGACACTCGCTTACCCAACCAAGATAAATATGTTGAACTTCCAATATCACTAACTACACCTGAAAATTCATGACCTATAACAGTAGGAAAATGATATGTTCCAGTTTTAAATACTCTAGCAATATCCGATCCACAAATCCCAGCCGCCTTAACTTTAACTAATACTTCATCTGATTTTAATCTAGGCAGTGGTATATTCGTATACTTTAAATCACCTATACCAAATAACACATTTGCTTTCATTTTTCCAACAATAATTTTAAACGAACTAAATCCTCCGGTACCGTTACTTTAAAATTTCGTTCATCACCTTTTATTAACTTTACTTTCATTCCTGCCTTATAAGCTATTTCTGCACTTCCTCTCACCAGTAACAATTCTTCCCTATTCATAGACTTACAAGCATTTATATATTTCCCTAATTTAAAAGCTTCAGGAGCTTGTCCTGCAAATAATATATCTCTATTAAGGACAGAAGATATGCTCAGTCCATCATAACTTTCATATATCGTATCCTTCATTGGTAAAACAGGCATAGCCCCATCATATTTTTGGCATACATTGATACATTCATCAATAAGTACATCTGTTACAAGTGGGCGTGCTGCATCATGAATAATAACAATATCAGATGGGGCATAAAACATTTCTGCCACCTTTAACGCATTGAATATCGTATATTGCCGACTTTCTCCTGAAATAGCAAAATGAATAGGGATATCAAAACTATTAGTTTCATCTTCCAGAATTCGTTTCCATTTCGGATCTATAGCGATAATAAGGCCATCTATGTGCTTATTACACACAAAACATTCTAAACTATAAGATATTATCATTTTTCCATGTATCTTCAAATATTGTTTAGGTATATCACACTCCATACGAGATCCAGATCCACCGGATAATATTATCGCAACATTTCTAGTCATAATCACTTTATAATAAATACAAGAACAACACTATCTAATAAAATAAAACGCAACATTATTAAAAAATAATCTAATAATCATTTTCCACCGACCATCCACTCCCTCTTAACTGATGATGTTTTTCTCTTTCAGGATCAAGGGACTTATCAAATACGGAACTGTATGGATAATAACGTGAATAAGTGTAGCTTCCTCCTATAATATCTTCATTCAACCAAGCTTTAGCTCCAAAAAACAGAGGGAATAGGAGTAATACACAGAAAACAAGGATTTTCTGTCTGCGTACAATACGGTCGATCAATATCCCTTTGGCGAACATGACGGATAAGAAAAGCGTGAAGAAATAGAAATAATCAACCATTCTATACAGGATCATAAGGCTGTATCTTGCACATACCAATAGGAGAGCTATACATACACACGTTTGAAACAGATCTTGCTTCAAGCGGATATACTGGGGATATATCACCTGCGTTTTATGAAGCATGAATACATAAACGATCAACTGCGCAACCATCCACACATAGTTGATTATACTCAAGTCTTTGTTTCCAAACCACTCACTTGTGGCATACGCTGTTATACGTGAAGCCATATCTTCACTGGGGAGAAACAATGACGCACCCTCTGCTATAGGAGTCATAAAATCCTTTCCGACAAGTATCGGGACAATCATCGCTACACAAAGGAGCCAGTAAATAGCAGGCTTTCGTGGAATTAGGTAGTAACCGATAACAAACAGGAAAACCGCAAAAATCGTGAACACGTGAAACAGGACTGCAACCAAGAAATATAGCAGGAACTTCTTGGTTTTCCCGTCATTGACGGCTAATATACCCAACAAGAAAAAAATGATGGATAAGGATCCTCTCATATGTTCCATACTCGTAGCCGTATAACGGCCTATGAAAAAACAGAGAAGTATGAAAAAGCATAGAGAGGGACACACTTTTTTTATGAAATATGCTATCATCCCTATACCGAAAGCCGCCACAACAAATTGGAACAGTAAAAAATCGTTCCAAATCGTCTTGCAGGTCGCTTGCAACAGAACCCATAGCGGCATTTTCATCACTGATTCAAAATCGCTCCATTCCAAATGGAACAAGTCATGACTAAAATAAAAATCAGACGCATACGAAACCGTATCTGAGCCTACCCTCCAGCGAAGCCCCGCCACCAGTATCAGCAGAGTTACAGCTATCCTGTAATGCGTCCACCTATAATCTTCCCGCCCAAGAATATCATAGCGGACAGACAGATACAGCAGGTAAATGAAAACAATCAGGTATATCATCGCCTTTTCTTTATCATTTCCAATAGATACCAAGCCTCCCGGGATCCGGTAAGCAACGTTACCGCCATGTAAAGCACGATCCCTGCGGCTGTTCCCGCGGCGAGCGACACCGCATCGGAGCTTATCATATGGTCTAACAGGTAAACGCCCGTACCCATGACCGCCGCATACGCCAGTATCGGCAGCATGGACTTCATTTCAGATGCGAAGGTCACTCCGGGCAGTACACGTGCCGAAAATACAGTGATCACATAGACATCTGCCACATAATAGAGCAACATTCCTATGCTACACATCTCCAGGTTATCCGCACGGTTGTTGTCGCGGTTCCCGTCGATATGGTTCACCTCCAGTCCCGGATTCCAGTCGGGCAGGAAATGCTGTGCTACCAGACGGTGCACGGAGAACTTCTTCCCGACACCGCCCTTGTAGAGCCGGACACAGTCATAGAGCGAAGTCGTCCCGCACCAATGGCACATAATGCGTTCGGGTTGTATCCAGGTAATGCCGTCATGCGAAACCTGCCGTTCCAGACTCTTGACACGCCCGAGGTTGCTGATCCTGTACTTTCCTTCATAGTTCTTGATATCCACCCAGATTTCCCGGGTGTCAGCCATGGGTTATACGGTTTAGTGCTGTCTGAAAAATTTCCCGGTCTATCTCCACGCCGACGAACCGGCGTCCCGTATTCCGGCAGGCCACGGCCGTGCTGCCGCTGCCCATCGCAAAGTCGAGGACGATGTCCCCTTCATCGGTGTAGGTGCGTATCAGGTATTCCAGCAGGGCGACAGGTTTCTGTGTCGCGTGCAGGCAGGAGCGTTGCTTGTCGGTCTTGAACTTCAGCACGCTGCGCGGATAGCGTTCCGTGGATATGTAATCCCGGAAATTGTCGTGCTTCCGGTATATCTCGCCGGCATCGCATTTCCGCTGGTGTTCGGCCATCACGACCTTGCGCCTGTGCCCGTCCGTCTTGATCGGATGATACTTCGGCAACCTGTCGTAGAAGACCAGAATGTCCTCGTGCGCCTTCATCGGCATACGCCCGGCATTCAGGAAGCCTGTCGCCTGCGTCTTCTCCCATACCCAGGCATACCGCAGCCTGCGGAGATTGGAACTGCCCAGCAGGCTCGTAAAAGGATGCTGGCAGAACAGCAGTACGGGAGTGTCGGGCCTGGATATGCCCTGTACGGCATTCCACATCCCGGGGATGTCTATCACGGCATCCCACCGGCAGTGTGTCGTACCGTATGGAGGGTCTGACAATACCATGTCGGCGGTGATGCCTTCTTCAGCCAGCAGGGGCAGCACATCGAGCGCATCGCCCCGGTAAAGGTCGCAACCGTCATAGGGACGGTGGTGTTCGTAGGTCGGATTCATGGGTTTCGGGTTCCTTTAAGTTCCACAAGCAATCTCGGCGGTCAAAAAGGATTTCGTCGCCACTTATCAATTCATCCGCGTATATCGTCCGCTCTTCTCCGTTACGGATTACCCGCAGGCGGGCATCCGTGCACAGACGGTAAGTCTTGCCTTCGGATTCCATCTCCACATAGCGTTCGCCCTTGCCGAGTGTGATGTCCGGGGCAAGCACCGTCAGCTCGTCTTTCCAGCTGAGCCCGCAACGTTCCGGCACGAGGAAGCGCGAGAAGATAAGGCCGTATTTCAGCGGGTCGATGGAGGTTATGCCAAGCAGGTAGGAAACCAGCGAGCCCCCGGCGGAACCGCGACCTATACCGGTTGCGATGCCTCTCCGGTGTGCCTCCCGCACCATATCCCACTGCACCAGGAAATAGTCCACGTTGTCGGTCGATTCAATGATATAGACTTCCTCGTCCAGCCGTTCCCGATAGCGTTCCCGCTCCGGTTCCGGCACTTTCCGGTCCAGCCCGTCGTCAAGCAGTCGGAGGAACATCGTACGGCGGTCGCCATACCGTTCCCGCTCTTGTGGCCGCATACGGTATTCCGGCATGAACATGCGCCCGGTCTCGAATGAGGCGTCCGCACGTCCGGCAATCTCCACCGTGGGGCGGCACATGCGCCTGAATAGGGAGTCGAAGTCCCATTGCCCGGAGAACAGAGGACGGAGCGTGTCATACAATTCATCCGCTGTCTTGAAATACTGGTCATCGCTCTGTTCATGGGCGGCTCCCGTGGCAATCTTGTTCACCACGATTCTGTACCCGGCATCGTCCTTGTCCATGTAGTAGCAGTCCGGAATCAGGGCCGGTTCTACTGTAAATGAATCCGTACCGGCATCATAGCAGTTGTCGAAGTAGTATTTCAGGGCTTCCAGTTGCCCCCTGTCGATGCGGTCCGCCTTGTACTCGTTGGCGTCGATTTGGTAATAGACCGCTTCGGCACCTTTCCGGATACGCTCCACCTGTCTGGGGTGTCCGGCCACCCAGTAGACGGAACGGGTGGCAAAAACCACCACACAACCTGCGGCATACATCAGCAGCTGTTCATGGCGGAGGGTGTTGTCTTCCGAATCGACCATGACAGCCCGCTGGATGCGGAGCAGGTTATGCAGCCCCTCCTTATTCAAGGCATAAATCTTCAGCCCGACACGTTCTTCCTCATGTATCATTGTCAGCGAGTAGCCGAATATATGTTTCAGCCCGGCATTGGCGCACTCCTTCTGAAGGTTCAGCGTGGCGGCCATCGTGTTACGGTCGCAGATGCCGACAGCCGTATGCCCGAGCCATTTCGCCTTGCGGCACAAATCCTCCGGCGAGCCGCAGGCGTTCAGCAGTTCGTAGGAGGTATGGACGCCGAGGTTCACGAAAGGTATATCGTGTACCGGAGGCTTGGGCCGGCCGACATATTTCAGCAGGCTGAAACGGAACTCTTCCCGCAGGTCATAGTAGTACCAGTTCCTGCCGAACGGGAAGGCCACATGGAAGATTCCTTCTTCCATCAGCACATCCGGACTTTCCATCAGGTTGAACACGAGCTTGTCCCCGTCGCCGCGGAAGATGGATTCCACACCCGACAGGTCGGCCATGAAAAGCCGTCCAAAGCCGGGAATGTCCACCACTTCCGTATCGACCGGGATATAGGTTATCCGTTGTGCATCGAGCCATGAGAGAAGTTCCTGTATCATCTTTCCTGTACTTTTTTGAGTTTGTATTCAAGGACGGACAGCAGGCCGCAGGCGAAAATCCCGTAGATTTCCGGTTCCGTGAGTTCGTCCCAGTCTTTGGCGGCATCGGCGATGTCCGCGATGAAAACCTCGAAATAGGGTTTCAGCCGTTCCGCCGTCCGCTTTACCGACTCGACGGCATCGCCGTCGTAGCCGATGACTACGGTTCTCACGCCTTTCGATTGCAGCTTGTAGATCTGGACATCGGAGATTTTCTTTCCGAAGGTGGCCACGGCTGCGACATGGGAATTGTCATAAAGCTCGAGTCCGCGGGTCAGGGCGATGACATCGAAAATCCCTTCCGCGAGGATGACCGTGTCGGTTTCGTCCACTCGGACGGCATCGTAGTTATAGAGGAGCTTGGAAAAGTCGTTTTCCGTGGAGTTCCGGTAACGCAGGATCTTGTACCCGCCGCTATGCCTGGCCTTGCGGTTGTGCGCGTCTATATCCTCTTTCGGCCAGGTATGTCGGGAGACATAGCCGACAACCGTACAGTCATCGATGACCGGAAAGACGACATAGTCCGCGTAGCGCGGGTTGAGCCTGCCGGTCATCCCGACCGGGAAATACTCGTAATCGTCGAAACGGAAGCCGCGCCGCTGCAAATACGGATGCCGGAAAGTGCGCTTGTAAAAGTCCGGCAATTCGACCGGCACCAGTCCGTCGTCTATCTCTTCCGCCTCGTCCTCCTCCAGCAGGTGCAGGTTCAACGGTGCGGCGATGTCGGCTGTCTGCGAGACCATCAGGTCCATGCGGCCGATAGCCGCCAGAAGTTGCTCCAATGTACGGGTGGATGCCCCGCAGGAGAAGCAGTGGGCCATGAAAGGCCGGCGGTGGGCAGTCTCCTTGCCGATGTAGATACCGAACTTACCGCCCGACTTTCCGCAGAACGGGCAGCATGGAACGATAAGGTTCTTACCGCTCCCGTCCCGTTTGGCACCCGTCTCGCGGGTTATCTCCGAAACCAGATATTGATATTCCTGTACAGACAGTTCCATATAAAAGGTATAGCTGCAGTACAAGGGCTAAAGTTTAAAAACGCCTCATAAATTTCATTGTTTTGATACGCTTTCTCAAGGTGGAAATGGGTATCGCACACTGCCGCGACAAGAGAGGGAGCCTCTATGCCTTAAAAAGCAGGACGAAAACCTGCCCATGTGTCGTGGCAGGCGCTGGTGCGGATAACAAGGAGGTCAATGGGAACAGGCCTTCTCCCGGACAGAGGTTCATGGCAGGATACCGCGAACTTATCCGGCGAAAAAGGATATAATAGAGGAAATTCCCATGCATTATCGAAAAAATCTGTACAATAAGAACCTGTCGGCAGACTCTGCACGAAAGGGCGGAAAAAAGCCCGGCAAGATTTCACGTCTGCCCCAAGGACATACAGACTGTACCGGAATGCGAAAAGACCTCGGGGAGATTCCATGAGTGGCTCTTTCCATGATTTTTTAGAGAATTTATTTGAGCGGTCAGGATAAAATTGCTATATTTCAATTACAAAGTGACTGTGTTTAATAAAATTTATCAACAAGTAGTATATGAAGACAAACGAGGACTGGTCCGAAATAGTGGATACGCTCCGCCCGTACCTTAATGGGAATCCGGCAAAGGAAAAGCTTCTGAAAGATGTTGAGAACTGTCTGCGGTTTCTCGGATGGAAAAAGACCAACGGGACGATGAGGTCACGCTCCACATCAGACGGGGAGTCCGGAAAAACGGCAATAACCTTGTTGAAACGGGAAGGGGACTCCGGGTGGCAGGCGTTTCCCGTCATGACGGAATCCCCGGATGGCATGACATACGCCACGGGGCTGTATATAAGGGAAAACATCCGGCTTTATTACAGACCCGATAGCGGGACAGGCATACCGGTCTGCGTACTGACGGCTGAATTAAGGGAGGACGATACTAACGGGCCGCTTCTCTGCGCCCTGCTGTCCTATAAGGAGTTCGATTTGCAAAGTGTGGAGAATTTCTGTCTGAGGCGCTACAACCTGATACGTACGGGTGGCAGTTTCCGCCAGTGGGTGGAGGATTTTCTTTCCGGAAGTACCGGAACGAAGAATATCACCGGCCTGCTCAGGGAAAAATTCATGTCCGAAGGGTTCGAGGACTCCCTTATCAGGGAGGAACTGGAGAAACTCGGACTTAGGGTACGCTATGAAAAAGGGCATGCCGTAATCACTCTCCGTTACTCGGGATGAAGCGGTTTCCGGTGGCAGTCCCGTACCGCTATTACCTGCCTGTTACAGAGCTCTGTACAGCATGCCTGGCGGGATGACCTGCCGGAAGAACAGGGAGCATAGCTTTCTCTATATGGGGGAGATTGGCCTGCCTTTTGCAGTTCATTTTCACAGGAATAAAACTATCCGCTATTGAGTTTTCATTTTGAACGACTTTTTATTCCCTGTTCAGATTCAGCGTCCTCTGCCCGTCATAGAACACCTCGTTGTCATAGTCCGTCGCTATTTTAATGGTATCGCCCTTTTTGAAAAAGCGGCTCTTGGCCACATGCAAGCGCATCACGTTCTCCTTGCGCTCGGCCGATGACTGGTTGAGCGAAATAAGGTGCGTGCATGGGCGTGCCAGACCTTTGGCCTCCGAACAGTTGTACTCGGTCAGCACGTTCCGCTCGTCATTCAGCCACTCCCGGTCTTCGATGGTAGACTGGTAAGTCACCACCATCCATACCTTTTCGTCCGCCGCCAGGTCCTTCAGGTCGTTGGCCACCGCGATACGCTTCGCCCGTTCATGGTCGGCTCCCCATGAACGGCGGTTGGCATCCGTCAGCAAGTCCATCGAGTCCACAATCACGATGTCCGGGTTGTATCCTTTGAGTTTCCTGTATTCCGAAATGCCGTTCTTGATGTCAAGCGTCGAGACCTGGGCATTGAAACGCGGGTAACTGCGCACCGTGATGCTTCCGGCATACGAGGCGACCAGTTTTTCCAGATGTCTCATCTCCGTATCCGAAATCTTTCCCCGCTCGTAATAGTAGGCGTTCCTGGAAATCAGTCCGCCGGAATAGGCGTTCAACGCCTCCTCTTCCGAGCCTTCCAGCTGGAAATGCAGCACATGCAGCCCGTCATCGATGTCCGCCCTGACACCGATCCATTTGGCGATGTGCGACTTTCCCACACCCGTGCTGGCCAGGAAACAGGTCAGCTGCCCGCGCAGGTTACGCCCGGCATTGAGCGCATCCAGATACGGGATGTAGAAGCGGGACACACGGGGAGCGGCCGAGCGTTCCTCTTCCTCCTCCCGGCGGCGGTTCCTCTCGAAACGCTCCTTGAAAGTCGCGGCCACATTGACGAACGAGGTGCTCTTCAGCGTGAACCCTGCCAGCCACTCGGCATATTCCCGAAGAGTCTTCTCCGCCTTGTCCTGTTTGTTCTCGTTATACAGTTTTCCGACCTCCGCATAGACCGACTGCAACCGGACCCCCTTGATGTAGGACTCCAGCATGTCGGTCATCACCTCGGCGCTCTGTCCCTCGTCATACTCCCGGAAAGTGTCTATCAGCTCGATGGCGTCGTAATCCTCATGGAAGGTCTGTGCCAGCACGGCATACGACGGCGGTGCCTTGTATGTCCTGAAATGCGCGGCTATCGCCTCCTGTACCCGCTGGAACGAACGGTCCGGCAGGTATTCCTTGCGCATATGCCTGGCAAGGACGGCACACAACGGCTCCTGCCTGAGCGCCGTGGCATAGAGTTCATACAGGAACTCGGCACTGAGCGGATTGACGGCGCTCATGGCTTCGCCTCCTTTTTCCGCCACGCCTCACAGCGGATACGGTACAGTTCCGGATAGCGCGCCTGTGTCCTTCTGCGGCACGGCTCCGCTTTCGCACATTTTGAGCATGACGGGGAGAAAGGCGTCCACATCAGCGTGGAGAGCGCGCAGACGAGATATCCCGCCTCGGTGGAAAGCAGGCGCCGCTTGGTCGTCTCCTCGTATTCCGGATAGATGAAACGCCCGAACGGATGGCTGCGGCGGTCTTCCACTGCCCGCGCCAAATCATGCCGTGACAGCCCGAAACTCTTCAGCCACCGGTCCTCCCGGTAGCGGCGTTCCTTTCCCGAGCGGAGATAGCGGCCGATGGCTTTCTTCCCGAATGAATGGGAGACGTTCCATTTCCTGCGATACGCGGCATCATATCCGGAAATGGCATATGCCTGGCAGATACAGAAGTCGGACAGGCGTTCCGCACTGACGGAGACGACCTCCCGGCACAAGCCGTCGAAACACATCCCGAGCTGCCTGTCCGCCTTGCCGCCGGCAGGGAACACGAAATCCGCCCACACCGTGGTGCGGACCAGCCGTGCAAAAAGTCTCCTGCACCCGTCAATCCATTCTTTTCTCTCCATCGCGTGTCAATAGTTTGCGCAACTGCGTCTTGGCCAGGAAGAGGCGGCTTTTTACCGTCTCCACGTTCCTGGTCTGCAAAGTACCGTTGTTATAGGTGATTTCCATGATTTCCCCGATCTTGTAACCGGCCTGCTGCAGGAGCAGGGCTTCCCGGTAAATCGGTTTGAGCCGGTCCAGTGCCCAGAGGATGTCGTCGTTATAGAACTCGCGGTAGTTGTCCATCCCCATGCAGTTTCCCGACGGTTCGTCCTCATCCGACAGCGAAGAGGATATTTCCGAAATGTCGATATTGTCGTCCGGGGGCATGCGGTTCCTGTTGCGGTTGTTCAGGTCCGCCACGAGCCGTTTGGTCACGGCATAGATCCAGGTCTTTACCGGACGGGCCGGGTCATAACTGTCCATATACTTGAAGAAGTTGGCCAACGCCTCGAGGTAGTTGTCCTCGATGTCCTCCTGGTTATAGGTATATTTGATACAAATGCTGTATATCAGATTCTTGTGCGGCATCACATACTTCCTGAGAAGTTCCGCCCTCTGTCTTGCGGATTCGTCTTCAGACGGGAGAACCGCAATAAACACATCTTTCTTTTCCACGTTTCCACTGACTGAAAAGGTTGATAATGAATCTTATGTCCTAATCTGTCAGCTACCGTGAGCGTCAATTGAA
>ENA-ORSM01002278-ORSM01002278.1-human-gut-metagenome-genome-assembly--contig:-NODE-2278-length-13819-cov-12.434031_pt1 | contig 13819 bp, 15 predicted proteins | sample MGYA00241903_ERZ509170 | MGnify/ENA primary metagenome ERZ509170 (study PRJEB26280, sample SAMEA2338784) | human gut metagenome | biome: human gut; feature: human-associated habitat; material: faeces...
TTTGGTACTTACGTGCCAAAACACCTCGCGGGATAGTAGACTACTGAATAGTTACAAATTATTAATATAAATATCAGGGCATATTCGAATAATCATTTCTAAACTTTTTCAAATATGCTCAGGAAAGGAACTTTTATACTAATGAAAACCAAGATTCAGGATATGACCTCCGGTTCACCGGGACGGTTGATCATTCTTTTTGCAATTCCCCTGATGCTGGGAAATATCTGTCAGCAGCTTTATACAATGGTGGATACCATGGTTGTTGGCCAGGTTGTAGGTGTGGAGGCTCTTGCCGCACTGGGTGCTGTTGACTTTCTGATGTGGGTTGTCACAGGAATATCCACAGGACTCACTCAGGGATTTTCTATTCAACTCTCCCAGTATTATGGGGCAAAGGATTTCGAAAATCTGCGTAAATCTCTGGCTCACAGTTACCGGCTGACCGCATTCATCGCAGCCGGAGTATTGATTCTCAGCCAGTCATTTGCTTCGCTGGTATTAACAGGGCTGCATACACCTTCCAATATTATCGGAATGTCTCTGTTATATCTGCGCATCATTTTCTGTGGAATCCCCGCCACAGCAGCCTATAATATGTTTGCCTCTGCCCTAAGGGCTATGGGAAACAGTAAAACACCGCTGACCGCAATGATCATCGCATCTGTGCTGAATGTCTCACTGGACATCCTTTTTGTGGCAGGCTTAGGATGGGGTGTGGCAGGAGCAGCAATCGCAACTGTGATCGCACAGAGCTTCTCCGCTGTTTACTGTTTCCTGATTTTACGCAGAATTGATATCGTTCATCTGACCAGAGCAGATTTTATGCCTGCCTCCGGCATGAATGCCCGCCTGATGAAGCTTGGTATTCCTGTTGTATTCCAGAATATCATCATCGGTGTGGGCGGTCTGGTAGTCCAGTATGTGATCAATGGCTACGGTTTCCTTTTTGTGGCAGGATTTACAGCTACAAACAAGCTTTATGGTCTGCTGGAAATGGCAGCTATTTCCTATGGATATGCCATCGTTACCTATGTGGGTCAGAATCTGGGAGCCGGAAAGATTGACAGAATCAGGAAAGGTGTCCGCAGCAGTATGCTGCTTTCCCTGCTTACCTCACTAATCATTTCTGCTGCCATGTTTTTATTTGGAAAAAATATTCTCTCACTTTTCATCTCAGGTGAACCGCAGCAGACACAGCAGGTACTGGCAATTGCTTTTAAATACCTTTCTATTATGGCTGCCATGCTCTGGGTTTTGTACTTCCTGTACGTGTACAGATCTGCACTTCAGGGGCTGGGAGATACCTTAATGCCTATGGTAAGTGGTATGGCTGAATTTGTCATGCGTATCAGTGCTGCACTGATCCTTCCCCATTTTATCGGACAGGACGGTATTTTCTTTGCAGAGATTGCAGCATGGAGCGGAGCCACTGTGATCTTATGCATCAGCTATTATGTACGGATGCATAAATATCATTAAGACAAAACAGGCACATAGTCCTGGATATCCGGTATATGTGCCTGTGAAGCGTGTAAAATTATGTAAGATTCTTAATCCATTTATATTTCTTATAATGTTTATAGACCACCGGCAATTTAATGATCTCGTCCAGATTGAGTACAAAGTAGACAACCATAACCGGCAGTTTCAGGATAAATGCGCAGATTCCTCCCAGAGGAACAATGATACACCACAGAGTTACAGAATCACACATCATTCCAAATTTGGAGTCTCCGCCTGCTGCGAAGATTCCTCCTATTGTCATACAGTTTACTGATTTTCCTGCGATGTAATAGGAAGAGATCAGCAGCATTTTTTGCAGATATCCGCGGGCTGTCGGGGTGAGATCTACCATTTTTGTGATAAATGGGGATAAGGCAATCAGGACAAGGCCTGATACAATTCCTGCAATAATCGCAGTTTTGGTAAGTGTCTCGCCTACCTCTTTTGCTTCCTGCAGACGGTCTGCACCAAGACGGTTTCCCACTATGATACTGCCTGCATTTCCAAGTCCGAGGCAGAAGCATACAACAAGATTTTTGGAAATATTCGCTATTCCATTGGCGGCAACAGCATCCGTTCCCAGATGTCCCATGATCACAGAATACATGGAAAAACCTATTCCCCATGCAAGATTATTGATCAGTAACGGAACTGTTTTCTGCCAGAAACGGCCAAATAACTTTTTCTCACAGCTTCTGAGACTGAATTTCACAGCTCTGATCCTGCACAATACATAACCAACACTCCACAGGAACTGCACAACTGTTGCAAGTACGGTTGCCAGTGCAGCACCTTTAATCCCCATCTTCGGGAAGCCGGACAGGCCAAAAATGAAAACAGCATTCAATGCGATATTGAGAATTACCATAACCCCATTGATCAGGGTACTCATATTTACTGCACCACAGTTCTTCATGATTGCCAGGAAAATCTGTGCAATTCCCGAAAACACATAGGAAATGCCGATGACTCTTAAATACTCACTTCCCAGAACGATCAGAGTTTCCTCATTTGTCAGGATTCTCATGAGCTGTTCCGGAAAGAAAAGGGTTCCTGCCAGAAATACTACTGCAATACATCCACAAATCTTTGTCACAAGGCTGAACACCTGGGAAATACCTGTGTAATCCCCTTTTCCATAATATTGTGCCACAAACATATTCTCGCCTGCCATAAATGCAAACATAAACAGATTAAATACAAAAGTAACCTGTGTAGCCAGTGATACGGCTGACATGGCATCCTGACTTAACTTTCCCAGCATGATTGCATCACATGCTCCGACCAGGGCTGTCATGAACTGCTGAAGTGCGATCGGAAGTGCCAGCCTGACTATTTCTTTTCTTAAACTTCGTTTACGCTCATCCATCATCTTTTTTGCTCCTGTATAAAATATTAGTGATACTCATCAGTCAATTTTCAGAATCATATTCAGGATTCTTCTTGCGCTGCGACGGATTTCTGCTTCAGTAATAAGCCCTTTTTCATATGCTTCTTTTATGCGTTCCGGATATCCTGCTGCCATCTTGATATCGTTTCCTGCTTTTGTCTCGCGGTAGTGTTCTCCGAATGTCCACCAGTCTGTTGTAACCAGTCCGTCGAATCCCCATTCATCCCGGAGAATACCTGTCAGGAGTTCTTTGTTCTCTGAGGCGTGGATGCCGTTGATCAGGTTATAGGAGGACATAATTGTATATGGATGAGCCTCTTTTACAATGATCTCAAACTGTTTCAGATAAATCTCACGGAGTGCTCTCTCTGATACTCTGGAATCAGAATCCTTACGGTTTGTCTCCTTATTATTGGCTGCAAAATGCTTCACACTTGCTCCGATATGCTGAGACTGGATGCCTCTTACCATAGCTGCACCTGTCTTTCCTGCAAGGTACGGATCTTCAGAATAATACTCAAAGTTACGACCACAGAGCGGGCTTCTGTGGATGTTGCAGGCAGGAGTAAGCCAGATACTGATATTATTTTCTTTTACTTCTTCTGCTCCTGCTTTACCAACTTTCTCTACCAGTTCTTCATCCCAGGTGCTGGCAAGAAGTGTGGCACATGGCCAGGCAGTTGTGTTCACTCCGCATTTCGGAAGAATACGAAGTCCGGCTGGTCCGTCTGCAGTCATCACATTCGGGACTCCGTATTCCGGAAGATTTCCCATTCCAAATGTATTGGCACATCCTGTGTTTGGCTGTCCGCCAAGGAGATTGATACAGTCATCCAATGTCAGGATATCCATAAACTCATCCAATGTCATTTTACCATCTGCTACATCAGAGAAGCGAACTCCCTTGGAATCAAGAAAATCAAGAAAGTCTATTCCTTTTTGTCCTCTTGTATCAGGGCATGGAAGACCGATGGCATATTTATCCTGTCTCGGAAGTCCTTCTTCTTCCACATATTCACGCTGTGGAAGTTCCTCATAAGAACCGTCCGCAAGCATACGTTTCTGAAGATGATATGGTGCTGCCTTCCGGCTTAACTGCTCAGTTACTGTATCTTCTTTTACTACATATGTAAAGTCAATCTTCGCTGCATCTCTTACGTTTGTACCAATATAGATTGCATATTCTCCTGCTTCCAGAACATAGGCTGATTTGCATACTTTTCCCAGATCATCGTAGGATGCCATCTGATTCACAGGAATTTTCAGGGTAAGGATCTGGCGTTCACCCGGCTGAAGAATGCTGGTCTTTTTGAATGCTCCCAGCACTTTCGCAGGCTTTCCGAGTTTACCCTGTGGTGCTCCGTAATAGAGCTGGATAACTTCTTTTCCCGCTTTTTTTCCGGTATTGGTTACTTCAGTAAGAACTGTGATCACACCGTTTTCTTCGGAAACACCAGTCACCTTCCAGTCAAAATCTGTGTAGGAAAGTCCAAATCCAAACGGATAATTTACTCTCTCCGCTGCACCCGGAATTGTTTCAAAGTAACGGTATCCTACATAAATATCTTCTGTGTAATTTACATAGAATGCAGACTCATGGAAGTTTGCTGTGGATGGATAGTCTTCCAGATCTTTTGCATAAGTATCGGATAATTTACCGGATGGATTAACATCACCACAGAGTATATCTGCTGTTGCAAGACCACCTTCCATTCCCCCCTGCCATGCCATCAGTACTGACTGGATCTCATCACAGTCTCTGAACCATTTCGTGTCCACGATACCGCCAACATTCATCACTACGATTACATGTGGGAACGCTTTCTTTACTTTCTCTACCATGGCATTCTCTGCATTTGTCAGGCAGAAATCACCGTTTTCAAAAATCTTCGCTGACAACTCGGAGTTTCTTTTTTCCTCTCCGTCAAGAACGTATCCATCCTGTGCTGCTTCACATTTTCTGTCCCATCCTTCGCCTGAAAAACGGCAAATGGTAATTACTGCAGTATCTGTATATTCTCGCGCTTCATTCAGAAGTTCATCCGGAAGCTCCGGCTCAACTGTCATACCTGGTACTGCACCATCTGCGTATTGTTTCTGAATATCTTTTTCATAATATTTCGCAAGTTTATCGAAAACTTCTACTTTTCCCTCATCCTCTTTAATCTTCATGCCCTCATAAAGATTACGGATATATTCTACAGTTACATCGCCACTTCCTCCGCCGCCTTTTACGTAGTCTACAGTACCCTTACCAAAGAGTGCGACTTTCGTCCCTTTCCGAATCGGAAGTGTATTTTTCTCATTTTTCAGAAGGACCATTCCCTCTCCTGCTGCCATTCTGGAAAGTGCAATGTGTTCTTTACTTCCTGTAACTCTCCGTCCATCTTCTCCCAGCGGAAGCACAGGCTGGAAGAAGCTTCTCTGCCATTTTGCCATTATTTTAATTCTCCCTTAATTCTCCTTAATCAAGCAGATAAAATCATCCGCTTCGCTACTTGCCTGATTTGGTTAAAGTTCTTCCTTCAAAAATGCAAAAGGTTCTTCATCCCGAAGGAAATGCATAAGCTGATATGCACACATGATCGCTACATTTTCTTCACGCAGAATCCTCTTTACTTCTTCTCTGTCAGCAAGTACAACTTCTATTTCTTCGGTGTCTTCCTGTGCATCTTTGCTGATCTCACCTTCCGCATATCCGTAAACAGTTGCGCAGGATTCATCTGTCATGCCAACCGTTGTGAAATAAGGTTTCTCAAATGCAGGATCTACTTTCAGAGGTGTGAATTTCAGTCCTGTTTCCTCGTACATTTCTCTTACTGCACCCTCATGGAATTCTTCGTTCGGTTCTACCAGACCTGCCGGGAATTCGTAGATATATCCGCCAATTGCGTATCTGTACTGACGTACCAATACAACCCTGTCTTTTTTCTCTCCGTAAAGACTGTAAATGATCACGCCATCTGGAGTATTTTTACCTGTTTTTATCTTTAATTCGTTAATACTCTTCGCACGGGATGCCACGAAATATGACACAGGAGTGTTGTGAATGCTTGTTGCATTTAAATGGTACAAATTTAAAAATTTACAATCTGTCAGTTTTTCAATATTGTGTATCTGTCCCATAATGGATACTTCCTTTCGCTTTCTATACCTTCGCTGATTATTACAGCCAATTTTCTTCTATCTCTGTTTTTAGTTCGCAAAACATCTGATAAAACTCTTCTTTTGCATCAGCTATAATTCCTAACGCAATTTTCTGATTGTAAGAATGTGTAACATTATTTCTTGCCTGCAATGCACGAAGCCACTGCTCCTCATCTCTTATCATTCCTGCTTTATAGGCAGTCTTCAGAATGATTTTCGGTGAACCTGTTGCTCCCTCTGCATATCCATGAATCTCCAGTATTTCTTTCATCATTTTCCATGACTGCTCAAAACAAATTTCATACAATCCTACGAGTCCGGTAATCACTACATTATCATATGGTTCTTCATAATTATAAATATCTTTCATGTTAGACAGTGCATTGCAGAAATTCTCATATTTTCTCATACAAAATCCTCCCTTCCTTCTCTATAGATTCTCTTAATTCATCCTGCATGTCACGATCAAGATTTACAATATCATACTCCAGAAGAGTACTTGTCTCTTCATCCACATCTAACGCAAACCTTGCAAAATCTCCTCCTGTGACTGCAATATCTATATCACTTGTTCTTCTGAAATCCCCTCTTGCTCTCGAACCAAAAAGAATTACTTTTTCAATATCATATTTTTGCGCAAGGTTTCGGATTTCTTCTATAACTTCCGGTCTGATTCCTGTATCATTCATTTTATAAACCTCACATTCCGATGTTTATATCGTCTGTTTTATCTTACCATATTATCGTGTCTTTTTTAAGTCTGTCTGAAAATTTCCGTAATTATTTTTGCACATAAAAAAAGAACAGCCATAGATTTTTCATCATACGACTGTTCTTCTTTTTTATTTATTGGATTGCCAATTTATTCTTTATCAGATATAAAATCAATCTCCCTTGAGAACTACACGGATTCTCTTATAGATCAGAAATACGATCAGGGATGTCAGAGCATATTTGAATATGTTGAATGGGAAAATGATCATTGCTGCAAATGTAAGAAGATTATTTACAGAACTGTGTACTGCACTTCCCATTTCGATAAATGCTTCTACCGGCATTCCAAAAGCCTTTCCGTATGCCGGAAGTAACACGAATGCATTGATAAAGCATGCAACTACTGCTGTAAGTACGGTTCCAACTGCCATTCCGATCACTGCATGTTTTCTGCTCTTAACAGATTTATAGCGGTAGATCAGACCTGCCGGAACTGCAAATGTACATCCAAAGATGAAGTTTGCCACATCGCCTACACCTGCTGTCATAGATCCCTTTGTTACCAGATGCACAAGAATCTTTACCAGCTCGATCAGTACACCTGCAATCGGTCCCATTGCAAATGAGCCAACCAGTACCGGGATTTCTGAGAAATCCAGCTGATAAAAAGTCGGTGCCAGGAAAGGAAGCGGAAACTCCAGATTCATTAAAATTCCTGCGATAGCGCCAAGCATGGCTATCTGTGTAACGGTTCTCGTCTTACTCCTTGCCATCGCATTTCCATTTCTTAATACCTGTTCACTCATACTGTTTCTCTCCTTTGAAATTATTCTTTATGGATATGTCTCATATCCTGTTAAAAGAAAATTCCACAAGCTTTCTATATAATGAAGATTTTCTTCAACATATAAAAAACCCCGGATCATATCCGGGGTAATGAGCACGTATGGTAAATATCGCGTGTTCTTCTCTCATCCAGACTATACTGTCGGTTCTGGAATTTCACCAGATCAGCCGCCGAAGCGGGTCGCGGACTATAACCGCCGGTAGGGAATCTCAGCTATGCTGATCACCACAACCCCGAAGAATTTTCTTTTATCTGCGTCTGATTATACTACATACAGATATCTATTGTCAATACAACTATTCCATTACGCTCCTCTATTGACTTTGCTTTTCCAGGCTATTATAATAAATCCAGAAAACGAAAGGAGGTTTTCAATATGAAAACATGGACAAAGAAGTTCCAGAAAATGTTAACACTGATACTTGCCATCTGCCTCGTTACCGGCTGCATGGGATTCTCAAATGTGCAGGCAGCTACCGGAAAGTCAGGTACAACCTACTATGATACCTGCATAAATGGAAAAAAAGGCGGAACAATAACAACCAATGGCACAAAATACTATATGTCAGGCACAAGAAAGGCTATATGTAAGGGGAACACTCTGACAATGTATGCGTCATTTAATACTTCCAAAAACGGAATATTAAACAGCCAAAACAAAAAAGCATATATAAAATACGGAAAACATACATTTAAACTTACTTCCAAGACCAAATACTATTTTTCCGGAGGTGAAGCTCCCAACGATTATTGCTCAAAATCCGCTTTCATGTCTACCATGAGAAGCATGAATGGATTAGGTCTGCGCATTAAGGTAACCAATGGAAAAGTTGTTGAGATGTCTTTCAATTCATGATACCACAAAAGCCGCAAAGCTAGAAATTCCCACTTTACGGCTTTTGTTTAACTTGTCATTATTTTTTCCGAAACCATTCTTTTTTCTCTGTTCTCACAACCCATCCCTGAGAAGATTTTCATCTCATCAGGCACTTTTCATAAGTCAGACGAATATTTGTAATATTAAAGCAGGAGACTCACTTCATTGATAAAATTTTACTCTGCCTGATCAATATTATCAACCCTACAGCCCGCTAATACAACCATTCCAGGATTAGAAAAACAGGAAATCACTGCCAGACAAATGAAAAATATATAATATCCCGGTATTTTGTAGTTCATAAGTATTGCTGCCATAGTTTTCACCTCGCTTATGTACAATCTTCTTTGATAATTGACGAACTACTGAGAATATGCTTTAATGGATTTAGCATAAATACTTCAGGAGAACAAACATAGTTCTCAACTATGCTTCTACACCAACGATACATGTATCATATCTCACAGAAAGAAATGGGGGAACACAAATGGGACTTATAGCTATCAGCAGCATGGTATTCTTAGGTGGTATGTATCTGATGATTGCATTCGCATGGTGGCTTCTGCAGATTATTGCCAACTGGAGAATCTTTACCAAAGCAGGGGAGGCCGGATGGAAAAGTATTATTCCAATATATGGCGATTATATTTCTTATAAAATCGCATGGCAGCCTGCATATTTCTGGCTGACATTGGTTCTTGGAATCGTATCTTCCTGCTTACAGGGAACTCTTGAAACAAACGACAGTTTAATGATCTCCATGATCATCGTACTGATCAAAATCATACTTGCCATAATCAGCATTATGTACAGTGTTAAGCTTGCAAGAGCCTTCGGCAGAGGCACAGGATTCGCCATTGGTCTTATCTTCTTACCGCCAATCTTCATGCTGATCCTTGGCTTCGGCGATGACAGATATTATGGGGCAGATAAATAAGTATATATTAAATGGAAAATCCCCGGAACTTACGTTCCGAGGATTTTTACATATATACAGATTACAGTTTATTATAGAATTCTGTTGTCAAAATATTCTTTTACCGTTTCACAGCAAAAATCAGAATTGTCAGTCCACTGGAGCAGACAGATAACTTGCCAGACAATATCCAGATGAACCTTGATAATACACAGAAATAAATCCGTTTCCGGCATCTCCGAATGTAGCAACGGCTGTTCCCAACGGAATCTGACAAATTTCAGCAGCATTTACATCTGGATTTGTACGAAGAGTAATACTCTCATTACAGTTAATTACATATCTGGTATGTGGAATAGGTGCTCCTTCCGTCGGTTCCTGATATCTGGTGACCTGCGTCAGTGCAATCCATCCGTATGTACCATTATAATTTGTATAGCCCCATGAATTTCCATTGGAAGCCACTGCTTCCTGAGTTACAGTCAGAACTGTTCCGTTTGGAATCATGTCTGGAAGAACTTTGTCATACTCCACTCCTGCGCCACAGCGCATGTTTACACCGCCATCAGGAGCTGTTACTTCTACATCATAAGAATTTCCATGGGTTGGAATATCTCCCGGTGCAAGTAGTGCTATCTTATTAGCAAATTCTGTATAGTTTTCATTTGCATTAAGCTCCCTTGATTCTAGCAATGTTTGCACAATATCTTTTCCACTCTTTGTAATTCGTGTTATCTCCTGATATCCTTGATATCCATACAAAAAATACATTCCATTTCCATCTGGGGCTGTATAAAATAGTCCCTGTCTGCCTACATTTCCAATATAGCTCACATCTTTTCCATCTTCCAATGTATAAATATCATTTACCCAATCAGCAAGACAGGTGCCATGTGATATAAGTAACTCTCTTATTCCGTCCTGATCAATATCATATAAAGCCAAGGAAATGCCAAAATCTCCGGAAGTGGCTCCTGCATCTGCTATTACATTTTCGTATGCAGCATACTCCGTCATATCTTTGTAATTCGTTGGATTTGATGCCATTACCTCAACATTTTGTCCTAATATTGAACTGGTTGTAATCAGCAAACTGGCAACTATTGATACTCTAACTAAATTTTTATTCTTTTTCATATCTATACCCCACTTTCTCACTCATATACAATTCTGTTATTTACATCAAATTCATTACATTTTCAAGATGATCTGTAGTTCCATCACTTCCCCTTCTATTTGTTATCTTTTCTACACCCAAAACAGCATTAATATATCCATGTTTGCAGTTTCTACTCTTTATTATACTTTTTCTTCTTCAAATACTCAATCATTAATCACCATTGAAAAACTAATTGTTTTTTTCTTCATGAAATCATACTTAAAAATCTTTTTATTTGCATATATGTATATACTTCATACACCCATTTACTTTTATAGCAGTCCGCATAAATAATACATTTAAGACAGTTCAGCAGAGTGTGAAAACTTTGACGCTATATAGCATATCCCTTATTTATCAATAATAATTACAAATGATTTTGATGTGAGAAATTGTTTGATGTATTAGAAAAAATAACCTCTTTACGGGAAGACAGGAATAGACAAACTTGAAATTATATGCCAGACCTTTGGTATTACTCTGGCAGAATTCTTTAATGATACAGATGTTCTGGTTTCCATGACTGAAGAAGAAAAAAATATGTTGTCACAGTGGAATCTGCTGACTCCTGCTCAGAGAACGGCTGTGATAAATATTATCGGTCTGCTACTGTCCTGTGATTGAACCTTCCCTGGACAATAGCAATTTGAACTTCAATATTTTTCTTTTTCCAAATATTTCTGAAGTGTTCCTTCATTGTTCATTATACCCCTTGCTCCTGCTTATTTCATTCACTGGCAGTATATGTTTGTATTTTAAAAATCACTAAGTTCTGTTATCTTCATGAAAACAAACGAGCTTTTCACAACTCTCTAAGAGTATCTGCATAAAAAGGCAGGATTCCCACCTCCAGGAATCCTGCCCGTTTCTTGCTTATTCACATATTCATAAAACTTAATACAGCCCCATAATTGCCAACAAAGCAGTAATCACTACAAGGCTGCACAGAATGCTCACGCTGTTTGCACAGCTTGCCATTCCTTCATCACCGCCGCACATTCCGGTGTAGGCAGGTGCCACTGCACTCATAGGAGCGAAGCACAGTAAAACGAGTGTCTGTCTGATAACCAGATCAAACGGTAAAACAAAATAGAAGATTACAGCACAGACTGCAGCAAAGATATGACGGATTCCGATCAGTTTGAAAATCTCACCCATGTATTCTTTCTTGAATTCGATATGGAACAGAAGACCTAACATCAGCATGGCAACAAATGTGTTGGCCTTTGCCATTGGCTCGATCAGTGTAAGAATAACCGGTGGCGTGTCAATATTTGCAACAGCTAAAATAAACATAACTACATAGGCTACCAGCGGAGGACTGGTAATCAGACGTTTTGCAAAGGATTTAAGATCAATTCCTTTTTTGGAACCGGAAGCTGCTGTATACTCTGCAACGAATGCATAAGTACCTCCGGTACACATAATACTGTTTCCTACATCGAACATACAGGCAGTAACACTTCCCATAGCCGGAAGGAAGCTCTGCACAAACGGCAGACAGAACGCCCCGATGTTAAATGCCGGAAGACAGAGCATATTTAACGCCTGTTCTCCTTTGGATTTTCTGCGTGTGATCAGTGGCACCTACTGCAATCATAATTACATTCAGAAGAATTCCAAGTGCTGCTATTATCAGCATATTAAATCCCATATCCTCTATTGCAGAGAAATTGGTGATAATAGATGCAGGAAGTGTTACATAGATCAGAAATTTCTTAACTGATGCACCTGCATCTTTCGGCACAAAGCCTGTAGATTTCATTACAATTCCGATGATGATGATCAGGGTAAATGAAAAAGCCCTCATTAGTACTGAAAACATAAAAACCTCCCTTTCTACACCCGAAGCCGGTTTTTCACATATGAAAGGGAACGGTTCACGATCAGTTCCTCCGGAAAATCTACTTCCTTAAGAATTTTTTCTGTCCTGGTAAAATCACCTACATCCTCTTCTCTGTGTGCATCGCTTCCAAGCATAATCTCTACCCCATATTTTACACACAATTTCAAGATTTGTATATCATTTTCATATGCCTGAATACGAAATCCCCGTAGATTAAAAGAAAGTGATATTTTGGGCGTCACCTGGGGCAGTACTGTTTACCATATGATCAATTATCTCAATCCTTCCCAGAAGGTAAATGCAAAGTTCGTTACTCTTCATGGCAGTATTGCCTGCTGTGAAAATGAACTGGATGTACGTACTCTGGTATCCCGTATGGCAAAGGCATTCTTCGGAGAGAACTATTATCTTCTCACAGACGCTCTTATGAGCAGCAAAGAAGCCTCCCGGATCATGAAGGAAGAGAAGAAGAATCCGTTCTTGCATCTCCGGATTTTATGTTCACAGAGGATCTGGAGATGCTGAAACAGGAAAATGTTTCCGGAGATATTGCCCTTCGCTTCTTTGATCATGACGGACAGGAATGTAATACTACACTTAAAGAACGCATGATATCGATCAGCATGGAGCAGTTCAAAAAAATTGACCGCAAGATTTCCCTTGTATCAGGTGTGTCCAAAGCAAATGCTGTGTTAAGCGCTTTAAAGGGCGGGCTGGTGGATGTGCTGATCCTGGACTCCAATCTTGCTGAAGCACTGCTGAAACTTACACAGGAGTAATATTTTATGCCTGCATCTCTATAAAATAAACAAGAACCCTTCTACCGACAATTTGTCCACAGAAGGGTTCTCTTATTCTTCATCCGCATGATAAATCCCAACATATCCCTGCGGTTCTACTCTGACGATCTGCTCGACTTCCTCTGTTTTCTCCGGGAAGTCCGCTTCTGTATGAAATCTCACACAGGTTCCGCAGGAGGAGCTTAAATCTCTTGGGACAGGCATGACTTCTGCACTCAGATTCATTGCCTGGCAGTTTCTTCGAAACTGAATAGCTCCATAATGGGAATAGAAGGTTGCTATATATGTGATCATTTTGTAAGTTTCAGCAGGATATCATCTCCCTGCTCTGTTGCCTGTACCTGATATCCCTGATGTGTTGCAAATCTGGATACATTCTCTTTTGCAACTACGTTATCAACCAGGATCTCATATTCTTTGTCTCCGGATTCCATTGCATTTTTTGCGCGGATCACAGGTTCCGGACAGGATAAACCTCTTGCATCTACTTTCTTCATTCGTCTCTCTCCTTTTAGAGTGTGTGTGAATTACTCGGTAACTGAGTTACCAGAGCATCTGAATTAAGGCGGGATACCGCCTTTTTTCAGGGTGCATCCATGGCACCACTACTGTTTGCT
>ENA-ORSM01002281-ORSM01002281.1-human-gut-metagenome-genome-assembly--contig:-NODE-2281-length-13803-cov-2.361216_pt1 | contig 13803 bp, 14 predicted proteins | sample MGYA00241903_ERZ509170 | MGnify/ENA primary metagenome ERZ509170 (study PRJEB26280, sample SAMEA2338784) | human gut metagenome | biome: human gut; feature: human-associated habitat; material: faeces...
CGCCGGAGGAATATTTGGAGTGCTGCAGGCGGCTTCGGCGGCATTTTCATGATCCGGCCATTACCACAGATGTGATTGTAGGCTTTCCAATGGAAACAGAAGAGGATTTCCAGGCCTCTTATGATTTTGTGAAAGATATTCATTTTTATGAAACCCACATTTTTAAATATTCCCGTCGCCATGGAACTAAGGCTGCGGCTATGCCCGGGCAGCTGACAGAGGCAGAAAAAGCTGTGAGAAGTGACAAAATGCTGGAGCTGCACCAGAAGCGTGCTGCAGAATATGAGATTTCTCTTCTGGGAAAGACTCTGGAGGTACTTCTGGAGGAGGAAGTGGAGATTGATGGAAAAGCGTATTATCTGGGACATTCCAGAGAATATGTGAAAGTGGCGGTGCCGAAAACGGAGAAATACGGTGTAAATGATATTCTGGCGGTGAAAGTGGAAAAAACTTTGCAGCCACATATTCTGCAGGGAGAAGAAATACAGGTTCTGTAGGGCGTGGCCAGTAACCACACAATTGCGGAAATGACAGGCAATGCAAAATTAGGATTGTAATTTACACGTAATTATATTAAAATAAAAAAGAAATAATCGTAAGGACGTGAGAAAAATGGCAGAAAATAATCTGGGAAGTACACAATATTTCAGAACAAAACCAGATCAGGAGCTTGAAGTAAAAGAAATCCTGGACCTGGTTTACAACGCAATGGAAGAAAAAGGCTATAATCCTGTGAATCAGATCGTAGGTTATATTATGTCAGGTGATCCGACTTATATTACCAGTTACAATGGTGCCCGCAGTCTGATTATGAAGATGGAACGGGATGAGCTGGTTGAAGAGATGTTCAAGACGTATATTGAACATAATAAGTGGGGATAATATATATGAGGATTATGGGACTGGACTACGGCTCGCGTACAGTCGGGGTGGCTGTCAGTGATCCTTTGGGGATAACTGCGCAGGCTGTAGAGACTATATGCCGTAAGGACGAGAACAAGCTTCGGAAGACATGTGCCCGCATCGAGGAACTGGTGGCAGAGTATGAAGTTGAGAAGATTGTGCTCGGACTTCCGAAGCATATGAACAATGATATTGGAGATCGGGCGGAAAAATCTATGCAATTTGGTGAGATGATCGGACGACGGACCGGCCTTGAGGTCGTGATGTGGGATGAGCGTCTGACTACTGTTTCGGCAGAGCGGACTTTAATCGAGAATAAGGTAAGAAGAGAAGACCGCAAGAAGTATATTGACCAGATTGCGGCTGTTTTTATATTGCAGGGATACCTGGACTCCGCACACCTGAATAAAGAAGGGTAGAAGATTTATGGAAAAGATTACATTTGCGTCTGCAGATTCACAGGAAAATGAAGAGTTTTTTGTGTTGGAGCAGACAAAGTTAAATGGAGTATCTTATATTCTTGTCACGGATTCGGAAGAAGACGATGCAGAATGTTGGATTTTAAAAGACACGTCACCGGAGGAATCATCCGAGGCAATCTATGAGTTTGTGGAAGATGAAAAAGAACTGAATGGGATAATGGGAGTTTTTGAAGAACTTCTGGAAGATGTGGAAATTGAAAGGTAAATAAATTATGTCAGTCAGTCAGGAGAGTTTTAAGAAAAAGTTAAAAGAAAAAGGGCTTAAAGTGACGAATCAGAGACTGCTTGTGCTGCAGGTTCTTGCAGAGAATAAGGACAGACATCTGACTGCAGAAGATATCTATGAGCTCGTAAAAGAAGATTACCCGGAGATCGGGCTGGCAACCATTTACCGAACAGTGCAGTTGTTACTGGAAATGCAATTGGTGGATCGTATTAATCTGGATGATGGATGTGTGCGTTATGAGATCGGGGAGACGCTGGATGGCACAGGAAAGCACCATCATCACCATCTGATATGTAAAACATGTGGAAAAGTCCTGCCTTTTAAAGACGACCTGTTGGATGAACTGGAGCGGCATATAGAAGAAGAGACAGGATTTCATGTGTTAGACCACGAATTAAAGTTCTACGGACAGTGCAGTGAATGTAGAAAGAAACAGAAATAGACCCTTTGTTACACTGGGGGTCTGTAATTACGTGGAGGTGTAAACTTGAAAAAAGAGAATATTGGAAGTATGCGTATCATTCCACTCGGGGGACTCGAGAAGATCGGAATGAACATTACTGCCTTCGAGTACGAAGACAGTATTATTGTTGTGGATTGTGGATTGGCATTCCCGGAGGACGGTATGCTTGGAATTGACCTTGTTATTCCAGATGTGACATACCTGAAAAACAATATTGAGAAAGTAAAAGGATTTGTTATCACGCATGGTCATGAGGACCATATTGGAGCATTAAGCTACATTTTACGGGAGATCAATATCCCAATCTATGCAACAAAGCTTACGATGGGTATTATAGAGAAGAAGCTGACAGAGCACAATCTGCTTCGCTCAACGAGAAGAAAAGTAGTAAAACATGGACAGTCTATCAACCTTGGACAGTTCAGGATAGAATTTATTAAGACGAACCACAGTATCCAGGATGCAGCAGCACTTGCAATCTATTCCCCGGCAGGAATTGTTGTGCATACAGGAGACTTTAAGGTAGATTATACACCAGTCTTTGGAGATGCTATCGATCTTCAGAGATTTGCAGAGATTGGGAAAAAAGGAGTACTGGCACTTTTGTCAGACAGTACCAATGCAGAACGAAAAGGCTTTACACAGTCTGAACGTACGGTAGGTATTACCTTTGATCATATATTTGCAGAACATCAGAATACAAGAATCATCATTGCGACATTTGCGTCTAATGTAGACCGTGTACAGCAGATCATCAACTCAGCGTGCAAGTATGACCGTAAGGTTGTAGTAGAAGGACGCAGTATGGTGAACATCATTCAGGTAGCACAGGAACTCGGATACTTGAATGTTCCGGAGAACACGATGATCGAGATTGACCAGCTTAAGAATTATCCGCCGGAGAAGACGGTTCTGATCACGACCGGAAGCCAGGGTGAGTCTATGGCGGCTCTTTCCAGAATGGCGGCAGACATTCACAAGAAGGTAACGATCATGCCAGGCGATACAGTTATTTTAAGCTCTAACCCGATTCCTGGAAATGAGAAATCCGTATCCAGAGTTATCAATGAGCTGTCTGAGAAAGGTGCAAATGTTATCTTTCAGGATGCTCATGTATCCGGACATGCGTGCCAGGAAGAATTAAAGCTGATTTATTCACTGGTCAAACCAAAGTATGCAGTACCGGTACATGGTGAGTACCGTCACAGAAAGGCAAATGCGAACCTGGCAAAATCTCTTGGAATTCCAAAAGAGAATGTCTTCATGCTTCATTCCGGAGATGTACTGGAAGTCAGTGAACAAGAGGCAAAAGTTGTAGATAAAGTCCATACGGGAGAGATTCTTGTAGACGGACTTGGTGTCGGTGATGTGGGAAATATCGTACTTCGAGACAGACAGCATCTGGCAGAGGACGGAATTATGATCGTAGTCCTGACGTTAGAGCGTGGAAGCAACCAGCTCCTGGCAGGACCGGATATTGTGTCCCGTGGATTTGTCTATGTTCGTGAGTCAGAAGATCTTATGGAAGAGGCAAGACAAGTCGTAACTGACGCAGTAGAAGATTGCCTGAATCATCAGAGAAATGCTGACTGGAGCAAGATAAAATTAGTGATCCGCGATACAATGAACGAATTTATCTGGAAAAAAACAAAACGTCGTCCGATGATTTTGCCGATTATTATGGATGTATAAAGTGATATTTATTTAAAAGGGGACGTAGTACTTTGAAGAAGTACTACGTCCCCAATTGCGAAGAGGGGTGTCTCCAATTGCGAGGTGGGGTGTCCCTGATTGAGGAGAGAGGTGGTTGTAAATGATCGTAGATGAGCGGATGGTGACTTATATCCGGTCGCTGGAGGTGCCGGAAAACGCGGTAATTGAAGCGATTGAGCAGGAAGCTTTAAGAGACCGTGTGCCGATTATCCGGAAGGAAATGCAGAGTTTTCTGAAGGTTCTGCTGATGATCAAAAGACCGATGCAGATTTTGGAAGTAGGAGCTGCGGTTGGTTTTTCGTCAATTCTTATGAGTGAATATATGCCGGAAGGCGGGCATATTACAACAATAGAAAATTATGATAAACGAATTCCGATAGCCCGGGCGAATTTTAAACGGGCAGGGAAGGAAGCGCAGATTGATTTGATTGAGGGAGATGCCCTGGAAGTGATGCATGGCCTGGAAGGGCCGTATGACCTGATATTTGTGGATGCGGCAAAAGGGCAGTACATTCATTACCTTCCGGAAGTTATGCGGCTTCTTGGGACAGATGGAGTGCTTGTGTCAGATAATGTGCTGCAGGAAGGTGATATTATTGAATCCAGATTCGCGGTGGAGCGCAGGAACCGGACTATTCACAGCCGTATGCGGGAGTATCTCTATGAGTTAAAGCATCATGATCAGTTACAGACATCGATTATTCCACTGGGAGACGGCGTGGCATTAAGTGTAAAGCGCAGTGATATTTAAATAGTGATAGATATTTAAGTAGTGATATTTAAGAAGAATAGAAAATTAATAAAAAGAGAAGGAGAAGAGAAGTATGAGTCAGAAACGTCCGGAATTATTAATCCCGGCCAGCAGTCTGGAAGTATTGAAGACTGCGGTTATGTTTGGTGCAGATGCAGTATATATTGGTGGCGAAGCATTTGGGCTTCGTGCGAAAGCAAAGAATTTTTCCATGGAAGATATGAAGAAGGGTGTGGAATTTGCGCATGCACATGGTGTAAAAGTACATGTGACGGTCAATATTCTTGCGCATAATGATGATCTTCCGGGAGTAGAAGAGTATCTGAAAGAATTAAAAGAAGTTGGACCGGATGCGCTTATTATCGCCGATCCGGGTGTGTTTGAGCTGGCAAAGGAAATCTGCCCAGAGATTCAGCGCCACGTCAGCACGCAGGCGAATAACACGAACTATGCGACCTATCAGTTCTGGTGGAAGCAGGGAGCTTCCCGTGTAGTATCTGCCCGAGAATTATCTTTAAGAGAAATCAAAGAAATCCGTGAAAGGATCCCGGCTGAGATGGAGATTGAAAGCTTTATTCACGGAGCAATGTGTATATCATATTCCGGAAGATGTCTGCTTAGTAATTTCTTTACCGGTCGTGACGCAAATCAGGGAGCATGCACGCATCCGTGCCGCTGGAAATATTCCATCGTGGAAGAGACGAGACCGGGAGAGTATATGCCTGTCTATGAAAATGAGCGTGGAACATACATTTTTAACTCAAAAGACTTATGCATGATCGAGCATATTCCGGAAATGATCGATGCCGGAATCGACAGCTTTAAAATTGAAGGGCGTATGAAAACGGCTCTTTATGTTGCAACCGTTGCAAGAACTTATCGCAAAGCGATAGATGACTATCTGGAAGATCCACAGAAATACAGAGATAACATGCCTTGGTATCTGGATCAGATATCTAACTGCACCTATCGTCAGTTCACTACAGGATTCTACTTTGGAAAACCAAACGAAGAGAGCCAGATTTATGACAGCAATACTTATGTAAAAGAATATACTTATCTTGGAATTGTAGGAGAAATCTGTGACGGGCGCTGCAAGATTGAGCAACGTAACAAATTCTCAGTCGGTGAGACAATTGAGATTATGAAACCGGATGGAGAAAATGTAGAAGTTACAGTCAAACGGATTATCAACGAAGAAGGTGAAGACCAGGAGAGTGCACCACATTCTAAACAAGTGCTCTATATTGAGTTAGAAGGCGGTCAGGCAAGCCCATATGATATTTTGCGCAGGCAGGAGCCAGAAGTTCAGTAAGGCGGTAAATGAGAACTTGTTGCATAGAATATCATGAATTTCATTTCTTGTGTAATAAAAAAAGATGCGCTGGCGAAGCGCATCTTTTTTATATGTATCAATGTCAATATCGATGGAGTGCGATACTTACATTCCAGGCTCAAGCTCTGCTTCTGCCATTTCTTCGGCTGCTTCAGATGCTTTCTCGTAAGTTCCGTTTTTCATACGAATGTGTTTGAAAATTGTTCCACCTACAAGTCCTGCAACACTTCCTCCGATAGCTGCGAACAGAAGAGCAAGTAATACATTCTGAACCGGGTTAAATGCAAATGGTGCTAACAGTCCAGGGATTGGAGATGCTGTACCAGGTGCATCGTTCACAATGTGGAATACTGCTGCTGAAATTCCGGCAAATCCACCTCCGAAGAAGTTAGAACCGTAAATCGGAATCGGGTTAGAAGTAACGATTGGAGCCTGTGTTAATGGCTCAAGCATAACGCCGATCACATTACCTTTGTTACCAAGTTTCAATTTGTGGAATACAAGTCCATTTGTAAAGGATCCACCAAAACATGCGATGGCTGCAATACCCATTGGAAGACCGGTCAGTCCTAACATAGCTGTGAGCGCCATAGAACTAAGCGGCGATGTACAGATCATCTTCATCATTCCACCTAACAGGAATCCCATAACGATTGGAGACTGGTCTGTAGCAGCAGAAATAGTAGCACCAATGTGTGACAGAATCCATGTCACACCAGGATCAACAACTGTTACAATAATACGGGTAACTGGAGCAATTACAAGTGCTCCTGCAATAATGTTAATTCCAACAGGAAGTTTCTTTTCAATAATCGGAGCGATGAATCCGATGACATAACCTGCGATAAATCCAGGAAGGATTCCGAATCCACCAACAGCAACACCGGCTACAACTGCGAATAACGGGTTAGCACCCATTGCAATTGGAACAAGAGTAGCTGCGGCAACGCCGCCCATGCTTCCGGAGATATCTCCAACTTCACGTAAGAATGCAATGCCAATCAGATCACCGGAAATATACTTATGAATTGCTTCAACAAGGAATGTTGCAACGGCTGCGTCTGCCATACCGCCCATTGCAAGAGATCCTTTTGGCATCTTCAGACTGAAAAGAGAGAAGACTGCCAGAGTGACGAGTAGTAAACCTACACCAGATAAAATTGTTACCATACTTTGTACCTCACATTTCTTTGATTTGTTATTTTAATAACATCGCCGTGTTTATTGATGAGATTAATATATAAGCATGGTTACAAAAAGTATCAAATGGTGTCAAAATACCATTAAAAATTTAACAAATCGTGATAACTTTGTGCATTATTGACAATAAGAGGCCAATGCGTTCAAAAACTGCTTAATCCTTACATTGCCGTGTTTATCAGTCTTTCCACGTATAAAATCCATTTCCCTGCGAACCTGCTCAAAATTGTATAATGTGCTGGAATAGTCTACAAAAATTTCGTTACTATAATCTTCAAGACCAAGGTGAGCCAGGTTTACAAGGCCATTAAATGCTGTTCTGCGTATGCGCTGCTCCATAGATTTCGGTGTATCACAGAAGCGGCTGCACAGATCGCTAACTGTCAGTGAGTCAGCATGATCCTGGTGGTCGACCAGATATTTGACGATAGAAATAATATCTTTACTGCCAATATCCCCGATAATACCGATTCTTGTAAGGATTGTGCGAAGGGAATTCTCAATCTGCTCACTATTGTCAGGTACAGTCACAGTTGCAGGGCTGGTATCTTCCATAAAAATGTTTTGCATTTTGCGGACCATTCGTTTCATAGATAAGCCATCGGAAACTTTTTTGATGACAGCTTCTACTTCCACACTATTAATTGGTTTCTGGATAAAGAATTCAATCCCGGCTTCATAAGCAGAAGCAATCATATCTTTGGAGGACACTTGAGACAGCATAATATAAGATGCATCTGGTACTATTTTTCGAGCCTGTTTTACAAAGCTGATTCCGTCCATCTCAGGCATGAGCAGATCTACAATTACAATATCCGGTTTAGCTGAAGGAAGATCTTCCAGTGCTTCAGCCGCATTATTAGCACTGCCGCAACATACCCCAAGTCCTCGTTCATTTATAATTAGTTTCAAAATGTTACAAATATTTTTGTCATCGTCTATAAAATAGAAAGACATCATTTTGACATTACCTCCAATTCATTTAAAGGAATGCAGATGGTAAAAACTGTCCGACCAGGAACAGAGGTCAGACCAATTGTTCCATGTAATTCCCCTTCTACAAGATCTTGTACCAGATTCAGCCCAAGTCCCCGGCTGACTTCCCCTGTCTGGAAATTAATCTTGGTCGAGAATCCAGTCTTAAATACTTCTCCTATGTATTCAGCCGGAATTCCCGGGCCGTCATCAGTAACGGTAAAAATAGCCTGCCCATCTTCGATGACCTCTGTGACAGAAAGATTAACTGTGTCAGTCTTCGAAGCTTCCAAAGCATTTACAAAAAGGTTACGGAAGATGGAAAGAAGGGCATAGTGGCTGGAAGTATAGAAATTTTTCTGATATTCATAAGTAAGATTCAGTGTCTTTCCCTGTGATTCCGCCAGATTGGTGATGGAAGATTTTAAAAGGGAGAGCACTTCTTCCAGATACATACCGTCATTTTCCAGTTCCTGTTCCAGTGCTTCGGAAATTCCACGCATGATCAACAGATATTCTTTCTTTATCTCGTGAATATCTTTTGCAGTAGTAAGCGCAGAAGAGGCAAGGGCAGGATCGGCACCTGAGTCACGCAGTGTTTCAAAGAGCCGGTAAGAATTATTCATAGTTTCTTCGATTAATGTAGTATTTTTCTTCATCCAGACAATTTCCCCATTGAGTTTGGAGAAGAGAAGTACCAGTTTCTGATAACGTTCCTCATGTTCTTTCTTAATTAAAAAGATCCGGTATTTTTCAAAGAGCAACATGACAAGCCATGTGAGACAGGAACGCATAACAGCAGCCAGAAAGATTCCGGACTGCATGTGAAGCACAAGGGAACTGAGTTCCAGTCGTACGAGAAGCTCGATAAAGTTTGCCAAGTAGTCGATCAGAATCAGAGCTCCCAGTGTCAGGTTCCGCTTTTCATGAATAGCAGCCGACAAATGATCAAACCGTCTGATATACAGATGCAGAAGAAGTCCGTAGCAAAGATAGAAAGCTATCTCCGGCATATAGTGAGAAGGACTCGTCCAGTGTCCGTTCGTGATCCAGTAGACGATCATACGCATAGAAAATACACCGATTGCGGATAAAAATGTAACCGGAATCAGTGGGAAATTGGACATTAATAATCCACAAGCGGCCAGAATAACGACTGCAATGGATATTTTAAAGTTTGCTGTGAACCAGTTAATACTGAGCTGCGAAGTTAAAGCAATTGCGAAACTGTAAAATATAGATTTTTTCAATATATCTTTCATAATATATACCACACCCTATACCTAATATAGTACAGGAAAAAAGAAGACTGCGCAAGTATTAAAAATACCCACGCAGTTTTTCAATAGCGCTCTTTTCGATTCTGGATACATAGGAGCGGGAGATGCCAAGAAGCTTTGCAATTTCGCGCTGTGTATATTCTTCTTCGTTATACAGACCATAGCGCATTTTTAAGACCAGACGTTCCCGGGTGGATAATTTAGACTCTACGTGTTGATATAATTTCAAAATATCATCTTTTTCCTCGATTTTCCGGTGGGCCTCCTGATCGTCTGTCTCAATTACATCGAAAAGCTGGATTTCGTTGCCTTCCCGGTCCGTGCCGATTGGTTCATAAAGGGAGACTTCCCGAGAAGTTTTTTTTCTGGCACGCAGATGCATCAGAATTTCATTTTCAATACAGCGTGCAGCGTAAGTTCCGAGACGAACATTTTTTCCCGGATTAAATGTAACGACTGCTTTGATTAGTCCGATGGTGCCAATGGAAAGCAAATCTTCAGCTTCTTCTACATTTGCCTGATATTTTTTGACAATATGAGCTACGAGCCGGAGATTATGCTCAATCAGGATATGCTTGGCATTTAAGTCGCCCTCGATATATTTTTGCAGGTAATACTGTTCTTCAGAAGCGGTCAGGGGAAGGGGGAAAGATTTCAAGAAATGCACCTCGAGACAGATTTGATATAGTTTATGATGGAAAATGAAAATTTGTGCTTTTCCCATGTGGAAAAGTGTGCTATACTGATGCTACTTCAGACAGGAAATTCTTCCGTCTGCAGGAGATCTGTTGTATCGGGCGGTATCCGCCGGAGAATCCAACGATTTTGATTGAGATTGATTGTTATTAATTGTTACCTGATTATCGAAAAAATCTATGAGTGACTGAACATGAAAATGTGAATAAAAAGTATAGTTCAGTTAGAAATGAGGTGTATGAATGGCATTTAGTTCAATTGCGTCTGCCTGTGTTCAGGGACTTCACATTGAAGTGATCCATGCAGAATCAGATGTCAGTAATGGTCTTCCGATGTTCCATATGGTGGGATATCTTTCGTCGGAAGTGAAGGAGGCTGCTGAGAGGGTGCGGACTGCGATCCGTAACAGTGGATTTTCGCTTCCACCTAAGAAAATCGTAGTAAATCTGTCGCCGGCAACGGTGAAAAAGAAAGGAGCATCTTATGATCTTCCAATCGCATTATCTGTATTAGAAGCTGTTGGCAATATTCCGGCAAAAGCGCTGGAGAGAGTTCTTGTAGCCGGGGAACTTAGCCTGGACGGGAAGGTACGTGAAGTAGAGGGAGTTCTGCCAATCGTTCTGGAGGCAAAGATGCAGGGGTTTCACACATGTATTTTGCCTGAAAAAAATGTAAGAGAAGGGCGTCTTGTTCCGGGAATTCGTATTATAGGTGCCGGGACATTGGAACAATTGTGTCGGGATTTAAATAAGAAGGAAGGGTTAGGGGGAAAAATATCAGAGACGAAAGCAATCACTGAGTTTAAACAGATATGGGAACCGGAGATGTTATATGATGTGGATTACAGTGATATCTGTGGACAGGATATGGTGAAGCGAGCGGTTGAAGTTGCAGTAGCGGGTGGTCATAATCTGTTGCTTGTAGGTCCGCCGGGCTTTTGATGTGCGGAAGCGCAGGAACAGGAAAATCCATGGTGGCAAAGCGAATCCCGACCATTTTACCGCCGATGCAGTTGGAAGAGAGTATGGAGGTGACAAAGATTTACAGCGTGGCAGGGATGGTAGACCGGGAATATCCGTTGATTACAAAACGTCCATTTCGAAGTGTACATCATACGGTAACGAGAGCAGCACTTATTGGTGGTGGTGTGATACCGAATCCGGGGGAAATCAGTCTTGCACATGGAGGTGTCTTATTTCTAGATGAACTGGCGGAATTCCGTAAGCCAGTGCTGGAAGTTTTAAGACAACCTCTGGAGGAACATAAAATCCGGATTTCCAGAAACAGTGGATGTTATGAGTATCCGGCTGATTTTATGTTGATTGCGGCAATGAATCCGTGTCCTTGTGGAAATTATCCGGATTTGAACAAATGTAATTGTACAAAAACGCAGATTCAAAATTATCTGGGTCATGTAAGTCAGCCTTTTTTAGATCGTATGGATTTATGTGTAGAGGCTTCAAGGGTAGAATACGGGGAATTACACAAGACTGGAAAAGAGGAAACATCAGCAGAAATACGTAACCGTGTCTGCACGGCGAGAAAAATCCAGGAGCAGCGTTATGAGGGGACCGATATCCGGACAAACTCCGGAATCGGAGTACGGCAGATGGAAGAATTTTGCCAAATTGGAGAAAAAGAAGAAAAACTGATGCGATGTGCATTTTCAACGATGAATCTGACTGCCCGGACTTATCATAAAGTATTGAAAGTCGCCAGAACGATCGCTGATCTGGACGGGGAAGAACAGATTGGATGCAGCCATCTGAAAGAGGCGCTTGGATACCGTATGCTGGATAAAAAATACTGGGGGAGGTAATGTAGGTGATTTATGAATACTGGTTTGCCAGGATGAAAAATATCTCTGATAATAAGAAGAAAAAACTAAGAGAGGCATATGGCTCTGCAAAAGAGATATATTATATAGAAGAAACTCAACTCAGATTACAGAATTTCCTGACAAAAAAGGATATAGAACAGCTGAAAATGGCGAGAAAGCAGAAAGATTTAGAAGAAAAATATTATAATATGGAAGAAAAAGGAATTGATTTTGTACCGTATTTTCAAAAAACATATCCGAAACGGTTGTCGGAGCTTGACGCTGCACCGTATGCGCTTTATGTAAAAGGGAAACTGCCGGAAGAAGACCGGCCTTCGGTAGCGATTATCGGAGCAAGAAGATGTAGTAATTACGGGGAAGGGCAGGCGCTGGAATATGGGAAATGTCTGGCATCAGCCGGGGTACAGATTATCAGTGGTCTTGCACTTGGTATTGACGGGGCCGGACAACGGGGTGCACTAAATGGAGGCGGAACAACTTATGGCGTGTTAGGCTGCGGAGTGGACATTTGTTATCCGAGAGAAAATATCGGTCTGTATATGGATATTCAGAGAGAAGGAGGGATAATTTCGGAGCAAATACCGGGAGAACCACCTATGTCATATCATTTTCCACTGAGAAATCGTATCATCAGTGGATTGGCAGATGTAGTGCTTGTGATGGAAGCGAAAGAAAAAAGCGGATCTTTGATTACCACAGATATGGCACTGGAACAGGGGAGGGACGTATATGCTCTTCCAGGGCCCGTCACAAGTACTCTCAGTCAGGGGTGCCACAGGCTGATCAGACAAGGTGCGGGCATATTGATCTCGCCGGAAGAATTCCTGAAAGAACTGCAGATTGAGGTTTCTGAAAACTCTACAGAATTATTAAAAAATGAAAAAATGCTTGAAACAACAGAAAAAGTGGTGTATAGTTGTCTCGATTTGTTCCCCAGAAATGTAAGTGAGATTCAGGTGAAGACCGGGCTTGATGCACGGATTCTTATGGAGACACTTATGATGCTGGAGATGGAAGGATATATAAAAGAAACGGCAAAGAATTATTATGTCAGAATGTCAGATGTGAGATGAAACATTTGCATTTGAACGAAAATAGTGTACGGGAATTTGCCCGATACAGATAACATGGAGGTTAGATACAGATATGGCACGATATCTCGTGATAGTGGAGTCACCGGCAAAGGTGAAGACGATTAAAAAATTTCTGGGAAAAAATTATGAGGTCATGGCAAGTAACGGGCATGTGAGAGATCTTCCGAAGAGTCAGCTCGGATTTTCTCCGGAAAATGATTTTGAACCGAAATATATTACGATTCGTGGAAAGGGAGAGATTCTTGCAAAGTTAAGAAAAGAAGTAAAGAAAGCGGATAAAATTTATCTCGCAACTGACCCGGACCGTGAAGGAGAGGCAATTTCCTGGCATTTAACCAAGGCGTTGAAACTGGACGACAAAGATGTCAGCAGAATCAGTTTTAACGAAATTACAAAAACAGCGGTAAAAGCATCCTTAAAGACACCGCGTGAGATTGATATGGATCTGGTAGATGCACAGCAGGCGAGACGTATGCTGGACCGTATGGTTGGTTACCGGATCAGCCCGTTGTTATGGGCAAAAGTAAAAAGAGGGCTGAGTGCCGGTCGTGTACAATCCGTTGCTTTACGGATTGTGTGTGATCGTGAGGAAGAAATTGATGCATTTATTCCGGAGGAGTACTGGTCTTTAGAGGCAAGCCTCCTGCCGGAAGGTGAGAAAAAACCGATTACAGCAAAGCTGCTGGACAAAGGCGGCGAAAAGTTTGAGATTTCTTCCGAGGAACAGATGAATCAGGTGCTTGCGGAATTAAAAGGCAAAGAATTTAAAGTCTGCGATATGAAAAAGGGAGAGCGCACAAAAAAAGCGCCGCTTCCGTTTACAACCAGTACTTTGCAGCAGGAG